>OLGD01002359.1_pt1 | contig 21990 bp, 14 predicted proteins | sample 1605311 | NCBI WGS metagenome assembly OLGD01 (sample SAMEA3888917, study PRJEB22519) | human gut metagenome | biome: human gut; feature: human-associated habitat; material: faeces | place: Denmark | collected 2010
TTTTTGGTGCTTCGCCTAAGCCCTTGTTTGCTCCCCCAACTTTCCGTGAAGAACCCAAAAATCGCCCGCACGAGGTTCATCCCCCCGTGCGGGCTTTGCTGTGTCTGGAATCCGTTACCCGGCAGAACCATCCGCTGCGTCTTCCTCAATCGGCACCATCACCACATCCACCACGCCGCTTTCCGCCAGCGGCATGAGCAGATAGCGGCTTGCGAAGAGCACGCTCGGGTAGGCGACTTTCTCAAGCTCGTCGTCCTGATACGGCGCGATGAATACGCTTTCCTGCGTCTGCGCGTCGCGGCGGAGGGTGAAGTGCTTGTCAAACGTCTTTTCGTCGTAGCGGTCAAGGTTCGTCAGCAGCTTTGCGACAACCTCCATGTCCACGGCGACCTGCGCGTTCGGCAAAAGACTGCTGATATCCGTGGGCTTGCGGTCAATCACCATTTCCGTGCGGATGTTCCAGCCACCTGTGACCGCGCCGTCCGGCAGATCCACCGGCTCAATCGTCACGCGGAAGAGCGTCGTCGTCAGGTTGCCGCCCGCCTGCTTAATCGCCTTCTCCATGTCTGCGGAGAGGAAGTCCGACAGGCGCAGGATGACCGCGGCGTTCTTGTTGGAGAAGCTGATGGCGTCAATGCCGGCGTTGTTCATGTAGCGCAGGCTCATGTAGCCGAAGCGCAGCGTGCGCGCGCCGTACACCGGGTTGCCGTAGGAGTCGGTGACGTAGCCTGCGTCCTTGTTCAGCTCGGCTTCCGCGCTGATGCGCAGCAGCACCTCGTCCGTCTTTTTGTTCCACGTCAGCGAGGGGGTGAAGGGGCGCGGCTGGTCGTCCGCCGTGTTGCGCACGACGCTGCCCAGCTCGCTGTAAGAGAGTACCAGCTGTTCCTGCGTCGTAATGGTCACGAACATCTTCCGCCCGTCGGAGCGCTCAATCACCTGCTGCACCGGGTTCAGGCGTTCGCCGCCGCCGCCCCACCAAGACGGCTCGGTCGGCAGAATGGTGAACTGCGGCGCGTCGTCCATCAGGCGCAGCGTGTAGTAATCCGCCGCGGAAAGCCCGGTCAGCACGAAGTTGTAGTTGCCCGCTTCCTCGCCGGGTTCGCGCTTCAGGATGCCGCTGACCACGTCGCCATCCAGCAGCCCAATCGACGTGAACGTGAACCGCGCCGGGTCAGCCTCGCCCTCGTTCTTCTGCTGATTCGCGTCGGGGCAGATGGTCAGCGGGATTTTCTGGATGCTGAAGGCAACATCCACCGTTCCCGGCAGATAAATCGGGTCGCCTTCGGGGATTTTGACGTGCATGACGTAGCTGCCGACGTAGAAGGGCAGCCCGCCGACAAGGTTGTTGCCGGAGTAGGTGATGCTCGCCGTTTCGGGCAAGGTCATGCGCGGGCGGTAGGTCATGGCGTTGTAGGTGGTGTTCGCGGTGCGGCTCGGCACCCACTTGACGCGGTGGACGTGGAAGCACTCCTCGCTGAAGGAGAAGCCGTCCGCGTTGCTTTCCGTCAGCGTGACGTTCTCTTCCGCCGATGCGTACACGCGGTAGATGACCACGTCGCCGGTGTTCAGCCCGCTGATGGTGACAGTATTGCCGTCCGCAGCGTACTGCTTGGCGTCGGCGCGGTAGGTGTCGGGCATGGAGGCAGGCGCTTCGCCCGCGTACACCTGCACGCCCGCGCTCTTTGCGCCCGTGGTTTGAAAGGTGATGGTCAGCGTGCCGTCCTCGTTGTCGGTGGCGGCAATGTCGCTGATTTCCAGCCCGGTCACGGCGCTGCTCGACTTTCCGGCGATGACGGCGGAGTACACCGTTTCGCCGTCGGTGGCGGCAATGTCCTGCCCGGTCAGGTCGCCGAAGCCCCAGAGCTGCAGCGTTCCGTCAAAGTGCGTTGTGTAGCGGTACTGGCTGCCGCCGATGACGACGGTCAGCGCCTTGTTCGGCACGGGGTTGCCCTGCGCGTCGCGGATGGTGACGACGGTGTGCGGCGCGTCGCTTTCCGGCTCCACACGCACGTTGCCGCGCAGGGTGATGCCGGTCAGGTCGTTCTGATTCCGCAGCACGAGCCGCCCGCTTTCGACATTCAGCGACACCTGCGCGTTGTCAAGTGCAATCGGCGCGCCGTCGCTGAGCAGTGCGCAGCTGCCCGTCAGCGTCGCGGAGAGTGCGCCGTTTTCGACGCGGAGGACGCTCGAAGCGCTGTTCAGCTGCACATTGCGCAGGGTCGCGCTCGCCGCCGCACCGGAGGAGTGAATCACGCCGTCCAGATACCCGTTCTGCCCGTTGACGATGAAGCGGCTTGCGTCGCCCGCGTCGGCATTCGGCGCATTTTCGGACAGGTTGAACGTCAGCACCTGCGCGTGGACGGTCTCAATCACGATGGTGTCCGCGTCGGCGCTGATGGAGTAGGTTGCGTCATCCGCAAGGGCGGGGAGGAGCAGCTCGCCCGCGGGGGTCATCAGCAGGGGCATCGCCGTACCGTCCAGCGTCACCTTCTGGCGCGCCAGCGGGACGGAGATGGCCCACGCCGTGTAGCCGTCGGGCGCGTCGGAGCAAATCACCACGCCGGAGAGCACCTTCGTTCCGTTCGGCAGCTGCCCCTGCACGCTCAGCAGCCCATCCACCGTGATTTTCGGCGCGCTGCCCATCAGCGGCATCTGCCCGCGACCGTCCAGAATCGTGTCGCCGCGCACAATCAGGTCATACGGCGCGCCCGCCTCAATCAGCGTACCCGCGCTCGTCGTGCCGTCGAGAATGACCGTCACGCCGCTTTCCATAATTTCCAGCACCGTACCCTCGGCAATGTCGCCGGACAGCGTGTACACCGTGCCGGATTTGAGCGTGTTGCGCTCGCCGGGGATGATGCTGCCCGCGTCGCCGCTGGGGGCCTTGGCGGTCTGGCGGAGGGTCATCGTGCCTTCCGTGACGGTCGCCGTCCACTGCATTCCCTCGCCCGGACGCTTCAGCCACAGATACAGCTTGCCGTCGGCATCGGGCGTGACAGCCCATGCGTACCTTTCGCCCTCCACGAGGACGCTCTGCACGCCGGACGCGGAGAACGCATAGCGCGCGCGTCCGTTCATTTCCGTCAAATCGGCAAAGAGGTTCGTGCCTTCGACGGAAATGTCGCCCTTGCTGTTGACCGTTCCGATCGAAATTGCGCCGCCCTCGGAGAAAATCACTGTCGCGCCGGATGCAACTTCCAGTTTCTTGATAGATGCCAGCGAATTGTCCGCCGCGCGGATGTAAACGACGGCGTTCGCTTCCACCGTCAGCGTGTCGATGGACGCGCCGCGCAGTTCCAGAATTGCCGCGCGGTTCTTCACCACGCGCACCGCCGCGCCCTTGCGGCTGCCAATCAGCGCGTACTGGCCGCTGCGGTAGAACGTCACGTCGGCGCGGTTGAGGTCAACAATGCGCAAATCGTTGGAGAGCGTCGCCACGCTGTAAGCGTCCTCTTCGTCCAGCAGGTACCGCCCGTAACGGCACAACGGGTAATCCAGCCCGTTTTCGTCCTGCGAAATGTGCGCGCACCCTTCCACGTCGCACGTCGGAATTTCAGGGGTCGCAGTCGGCTCGTCCGTCGGATTTTCGGGGTCGGGCGTCGCGGTCGGCTCGTCCGTCGGATTTTCGGGGTCGGGTGTCGCGGTCGGCTCGTCCGTCGGATTTTCGGGGTTGGGCGTCGCGGTCGGCTCGTCCGTCGGATTTTCGGGGTCGGGCGTCGCGGTCGGCTCATCCGTCGGATTTTCGGGAGCGGGTGTCGCGGTCGGCTCGTCCGTCGGATTTTCGGGGTCGGGCGTCGCGGTCGGCGCATCCGTCGGATTTTCGGGAGCGGGGGTCGCGGACGGCGCTTCCGTCGGATTTTCGGGAGCGGGTGTCGCGGTCGGCTCATCCGTCGGATGTTCGGGAGCGGGTGTCGCGGTTGGCGCTTCCGTCGGATTTTCGGGAGCAGGGGTCGCGGTCGGCTCATCCGCCGATTGTTCCGTTGGCTGCTCCTGCGCGGGTGTCGCGGTCGGCGCTTCCGTCGGAGCGGCAGTCACCAAGGCTTCCGTCGCTGCAGGAGGATTCGACGGCTCTTCCGCCACGGAAACGCCTGTCAGCAGCATACTGCTGATGAGAAGCATTGCGCCGATGCGCTGGGTGGGTTTCAAGGTTGTTGCACCTCCTTGAAGGCTTGTCGTTAGGGTTGCAAGGGGATTTTTTTCCGATGTTGATTGCTTTTTGCCGCAAGTAGGGAAGCAGGGGAACGTGTGGGTATCCTGTGGATAAACACGCGGAAGAAGCATGGAAGTGTGACCAACGCAATCGCGAAAAGGGGTCAAGGGGCGATTGCCCCTTGCAGGGTGCAGGGACAGCGTCCCTGCTGGGGTCAAGGGGGGGACTTCGTCCCTTTTCGTTTGCCCCTTGCGCCTCCCCCATGTAATTAGACGTTCGTCAACGCCGTTTCGTTTTCCTTCTTCCGCAAAAAATTTTACAATTTGCCGTTCATGATGGCGAGAATCAGGTTGCCGTTGGAGAAAATCGGCGCGAGGGTTGACTGGGCAATAAGGTCGTTCACCATGTCCAGCGGGATGACCGTCTGCACGAGGGGAACGAGCGTGAAGAGCACGAGGCAGACGAGCAATCCGCGGAGGAAGCCGAACGCGCCGCCCGCCAAGCCGTTGAGCTGCTTGAGGACGGGAAAGCGGAACACCGCCTTGAGCAGGTTCAGCACGATAGCGAGGACAATGTACAGCACCAAAAAGCTGACGAGAAAGCAGATGATGTTGATGCTTGCCTGTAAAATCGTCTGGCTGACGTAATCGGAGACGGTGGACAGCCCCGACGAGGCGTATACGTTGTTCTCCAGATTCACGCGCAGCAGCGTGTCCAGCGGCGCGGGCAGGTTCACCTTCTCCAGAATGCTGTTGATGCTCTGGCTGGTGAGCGTCGCGACGTTCGTGATGGCGGTTTCAAGGTCGCCGATGCGGCTGGACGCATCCGTGTAGTGCAGCAGCATGTTGAGAAAAGACTGGTTGGACTGCACGGCGGCGGCGAGCTTTGGGCTGACCCAGAAGGATGCGAGGAACGACATCAGCCCGCACCCCATGTTCAGCACGCTGGCGATGAAGCCGCGATACAGCCCGAACAGCACGGAAATGCCAATGATGCCGATGATGACGTAATCGACGATGTTCATGCGTTACCTCATGGCGCCGGGGTCTCGGTCGCTTCCGGCGGATCGAGACTGGCGATATAGTCGAAATAGGGCTGACGCGCGGCGGTGAGAATCGGGTCGTGGTCGCCGCCGAAGACGTACTGGGCGTTGATGGCTTCAATGTCCGCCTTGCGCATCGCGGGCGCGCAGTACGGGCAGAAATCCAGCTTGCTGTACGGTTCTTCGTCCAGCTGCGCATAGGTGAAGGCTTCAAACGTCACGTTGTCCTTCGTCACAGAGTAGCAGGTGTCGGCGCGGTGGTAGTACGAGCCGCCGTTGGGGTTGTAGTACAGCACGGTGTCGTCGTCCGGAATCGGAATCTGCCGCCCCTGCCAGTCCTCCCAGATGACCATGCGACCCAGATGCTTCCGGTTGTCCCACAGCCACTTCATGTTCAGTCCCTCCGTGTTGCGCAGGCGCTGAACGCGGATGCAGCCGTGGCTGGCGCGCGTGCCGAGCTTGGGTTCGTTGTAGGCGTATGACTTTGAGCCGTCGGCGCGCTTGGTGTGCGGCACTTCGTGGAGCAGGTCGCCGTCGTTGTAGCGCAGCCCCATGCCGCAGTAGAGGTTGCCGCTGGTGAATTCGCCCGTGAAGCTGCCGATGATGTACTCGCCGGAGCGCGTCTCGTTAAACGGCTGCTTCGCGTTTGCAAGTCCCGTGGAGACAAGCAGCGTCGAAATCAGGTGCCCGTCCTCGTAGATGTACAGGCGCTGCGTCAGCTTGTCCACCACTAAGCCATACTTGTCGTTGCTGTCCCACTCCACGGTCGTCAGGGTGTTCGTTTCGACGTAGCCCTGCACCAGCAGGTTCCACGCCTTCACCGTGTTGTCCGCGAAGGAGGAGGAGTAGCACTCAATCAGCGACCAGCCGTTGTCCAGCGTCTCAATCACGCGGATGCCCTGCGTCGCGCGGGTCAGGATGCCGATGGCGGCGCTCTTGCTGTCCGGCTCTTTGCGGATGCGCACCTGCGTGCGGCCGTCGCCCTTGACCACCGTCATCGGCGCGGTCAGCATTGCCCAGACAGCCGCTTCGTCCGTGTAGTCCATCGGCGTGTTCCAGTAGGACGCGGGCGCGTCGGACGGGAATTCATACGGGCTGCCGTAGGACGGCGTGAAGGTGATGTTCGGGGTCGGCGTGGGCGAGGGTGTGGGCGAGGGCGACGGCGTGGGGGATGGTGTCGGAACTGCCGTCGGCGTGGGGGACGGCGTCGGCGTGGGGGACGGCGTCGGCGTGGGGGATGCCGTCGGCGTGGGGGATGGCTCGGCAGTCGGGGTCGCCGTCGGCAGGATGCCGAAGGATGCCGGATTCACTGCCACATGCTCCTCGTTCGAGCAGTAGCCGGTGTCGTCTGTCAGCGTCAGGCTGATTGCGACGGTGTCCGGCGAAAGGGCGGTTGCGTCCACCGTCACTTCGTTCGTGCCGGCGGAAATGTCAATGTTCTCCAGCAGCGACCAGCTTGCGCCCCATAGCCCCAGCGTCAGGCGGCCGTTTTCGCTTGCGTAGAAGGAGAGACGCACTTCGCCGTCCTCGGTGCTCTCCAGCGCGGAAATGGAGGTCAGGAAGGGCGCAATCTGCCCCACCAGAATGGCGGTGTCCGCTTCTGACCCGTCGGAGAACTGCGCCACAAGCCGGTAGATTCCTTCCGGCGCGAAAACGCCCTCGTATGTGCCGTTCCACAGCATCTGGTTTTCGCCCGCCGTGACGGGGTAATCCTTGGCGACTGGCAGCACGGTTTCAAGCGTCTCCGAGTCGCGCAGCAGCAGCGTGACCGTGCCGTCCACAGGCGATGTGAACCGCAGCGTGACCGCCTTGCCGGGGCGCAGCGTCTCCTGCAGCGGCTCGATGGAGGCACTGGAGAGCAAAATGACATCCAGCGCGTCCGTATCCTCCGCAAGGGCTGGCAAACACGGCGTGAACATTGCCAGCATCAGCAGCAGGCAGAGCATTTTCCGCATGGTGATTCCTCCAATCGTAGTGCATATATCATGTAGATAAAATCGTAATTTGCCGGGCGGTTACAAGCACCAGTCAGGCAGCAGCATTTCCGCGATTTCCGCGACATTTTCCGCCCGCGCCTCGCACGACTTTTCACCCGCAAAGCGCCCGTCCGCGTCCAGCAGGATGCCGCGAACCCCCGCCGCTTTCCCTGCGCGGGTGTCCAGCGGACGGTCGCCGATCATGACGCAATCATCCGCCGCCAAGGCGTATCGCTGCAGGCAGCCCTGCACCATTTCCGGCGCGGGCTTGCGCGGATAGCCGTCCTCGTGGGTGAGAAAGCCCGAAATCAGCGGCAGCACACCGCACTGCGCCAGCATGTCGCGGCAGCGCAGGTCACGGTGCGTCACCACATAGTGCCGAACGCCCCGCTCGTGCAGCGCAAGCAGCAATTCCGGTATGCCGCAAAGCAGCTTCGGCGCGTCCAGCAAGCGTTCCGCTTCAGCCGCGCGGCATTCCTTCAGCAGCTCATCCACAGAAACATCGGTCAGCGCCGACAGCGCCGCACACGCATCCCGCAGCGTGCCTTTCAGCAGCGAAAGCGCGTTTTCCGCCGTCAGACGCACCCCGTTTTCCGCCGCGATGCGCACGAACACCTCCGTCAGCAGGGGATAGGTGTCCATCAGCGTGCCGTCGAAGTCCCACAGGCACGCGCGGACGTTCGCAAACGCAATTTGGCGCGCCACGACTTCATCCGCCGGGCAGAAAACGTATTTCGTCATCTCTGCCGGATGCACAAGCGCGTAGCCCTCGTGCTCGGTCAGCACCGGCGCGCGCGTTGCCGTCGCGGTCAGGAAGTCGAACGTGATGCCCTGCGCTTCCCGGCGGCACAGCGGCGAAATATCCGCAATCGGCAGCGACAATTCTTCCAGCAATTCCCGGCGCAATGCGTCTTCTGGTGATTCGCCCGCCTCCTGCTTGCCGCCCGGAAACTCCCACAAATGCGCGTTTTTGCGCCCTTCGCCCCGGCGGCAGATGAGGATTCGCCCGTCCGGATAGCGCACAATGCCCGCACTCACCCGCATCATTCTGCCAACTCCCGAATCTGCTTGATTTCCGCCGCGTAGCCCGCGAGGTCGTTCGGGGTCTCCAGCTCGAACGGCAGGTGCTTGAGCGACGGATGATTGACCACGCGCATCAGCGCCTCCAGCCCGATGTACCCCTTGCCAATCTGCTCGTGGCGGTCTTTGTGTGCACCGCAGGGGTTCTTGCTGTCGTTGAGGTGGATGGCTTTGAGCCGATTCAGCCCAATCACGCGGTCGAAATCCGCCAGCACGTCCTCCAAGTGGTTCACGATGTCGTATCCCGCGTCGCTGACGTGGCAGGTGTCCAGACACACGCCCAGCTTGTCATTCAGCTCCGTGCGGTCGATAATCGCGCGCAGCTCCTCGAATGTCCGCCCGACTTCCGAGCCCTTGCCCGCCATCGTTTCCAGCAGGACGGTTGTTTTCATATCCTGCCACAAAATCGCGTTGAGCATGTCACAAATTTGCTCCGTCGCCACTTCCACGCCCTGCTTGACGTGGCTGCCGGGGTGAAAGTTGTACAGATTGCCCGGCAGGTGGTCAAGGCGCTGGAGGTCGTCGAGCATGGTGCGGCGGGCGAAATCGCGGATGGCGGGGTCAGCCGAGCAGCCGTTGAGGGTATAGGGCGCGTGGGCGACGATTTGCCCGATGCCGTGGGCGCTGGCGAAGTCAAGGTAAGCGGCGACGTCTGAGAGGTCGAGGGGCTTGGCGGTGCCGCCGCGGGGGTTGCGGGTGAAGAACTGAAAGGTGTTTGCACCGATGGAAATGGCTTCCTGCCCCATGTGGAGATAGCCCGCACTGGCGGAGAGATGGCAGCCGAGATATAGCATAGGAAACCTCCTTGTTAAAAAAATGAGGGAGGGAAAAAACAAAAAGCAACACGCGGAAGGAGTATGAGAGTGAACTCAACTCAATCGCGAAAAGGGGTCAAGGGGCAATTGCCCCTTGCGGAGTCCAGAGGCAGCGCCTCTGGTGGGGTTTGGGGCAACGCCCCAACTGTTCCGCGTCAAACCTACTCAAAGGAAGCAGCCAACAAAGGTGCAGGCAGCGAAGCGTCCCTGCCAGTAACTTCGCGCGTCCTCAGACGCGCCCCTAAGCTGCTCATTCGACCAACTGTGCTGTGTCGCGCCAAATGGGCGCGACCAAACTGCCTGCCTTTCAGACATAGCTGGTCTTTTCCGCAAGCAGGGGATTTCGCGCCTGCGGGCGCGAGTCGGGGGCTTTGCGGTCGCCCCCGACACCTCTTCGCAGTGCACACCCATGTTTCTTGGTCTTTATCGTTGCAGGGGATTTCGCCTCTGCGGAGGCGAGTCGGGGGCTTTGCGGTCGCCCCCGACACCCCTTCGCAGTGCACACCCATGTTTCTTGGTCTTTATCGTTGCAGGGGGAATCGCGCCTGCGGGCGCGACAAGGGGGCTTTCCGGTCGCCCCCTTGACCCCTTCGGTCGCCACTACCGGAACGAATTTTAGGCGTTAATGGGAGAACCGGAATTGTCCCCCATCTGCGCCACAATCCTCTCCACATGCCGACGTGCCTGATTCGCAAACTGCTCCGCCTGCTCCGGGGACTGCGGCGCGTCGCCCATCAGCCCCACAAACTGGCTGACCTTCAAGCCCAGCGCTTCCTGCATCACCGCGTCCGAACCCTGCGGCGCAACAAGGTAGTAGCACAGGAGCGAATCCTCCTGCCCCATGCGGTGCGCGCGGTCCTCCGCCTGTGAATGCACTGCCGGTGACCAGTCCAGTTCACCAAAGACCACGCATGTCGCGCGCTGGAGATTGAGACCGCTTGCCGCGCGCAGACTGATGCACAGCACGTCCGTCCGCCCGGATTGGAAGCGGTCAACCGCGTTCATTTTCGCCAGCGTCGTCTCCCGCCCGGTGATGAACCCCGGCGAAAACGCCTTCAATTCCTGCTTGTAGATGTCCATCACCTGATGGTGGTGTGCAAACAGCAGCACTTTTTCGCCGCCGTCCAGCAGTGCGCGCACAAATTGGCACACATACGGCGCTTTCGCCACGCCCGTGGCCTGCCGCGCGTGCTGGCTGATGGATTCCTCCAGCATCGCCCGCTCCTGCGCCGAAAGCTGGTCGTCCTGTTTCCAGCGCAGCACGTCGCGCATCACGGGCGCCATCAGCTGGGCGTATACCTTGTCGTTCCAGTCCAGCTCCTGCACCAGGCGGCGCTTCGGCGGCAGCTCGCGCAGCACCTCCTGCTTCGTCCGGCGGAGCATCAGCCCCTCCCGCCGCAGGTACGCGCCGAGCAAATCGGGCTTCAGCACAAGCTGATTGCCGTAGCCGCTGCACCACTCGCGCGAGAACGACTCCCAGTCGCCTAAGAAGTGGTAGTCGAGAATGTTGATGACGTTCCAGATTTCGCCGCCGCGGTTGTAAATCGGCGTGCCGGATAGCCCGATAACGCGCTCGCAGCTTTCCGACAGCAGCGACGCGGCGGAGTACTTCTCCGTCCCCGCGTGGCGCAGCTCCTGGATTTCGTCGAAGATGACCGAGCGAAAAGGCAGCGTCGGCAGCACGCTCTTCCACCCGCGCAGAAGCAGATAGTGCATGATGTACACGTCCGCTTCTGGCAGGTCGTAGGGCTTCAGCCCACGGATCGTGTGCACGCGCGGCGCTTTGCCGTCCACTCGCAGGAAACGCAGCGTTTCCTCCTGCCAGTTGCGGGTCAGGTGCGCGGGCGGAATCACCAGCGCGGGCAATGAACCGGTGGAGGATAGAAACGCCAGCGCCTGCACCGTCTTGCCTAAGCCCATTTCGTCCGCCAGCAGGCATCGGTCGTGGCTGCACAGGTACGACAGCCCCTCCTCCTGAAACGGGCGGAGCGTGCCCAGAAACGCACCGTCGGGCGGGGTCATGCGCACGGGCATGGTCGATAACTTTGCCTGACGAACCGCGTATTCGCGCGCGCCCGTGACGGCTTTTTCCCACAACGCGCGGTCGCTTGCCTTGATTTCCAGCGGGAAGCGCATCATCAGCCAGCAGAGGTCGCCCACCGCCCGCCGATGCGCCGTGAACCGCGCTTCGCCGCGCCTGCTGCCCGCGCTGCCCGGAAACAGCCGCTTGCACACCTCCGTCACCGACGGGTCGCCCTTCACCACCCAGCACTTACTGCGGCGGTTGTAGCTCAGCGTTCCCAGCGGTGCGCCGGCGGGCGGGTACGGGCGCAGGTACGGCGGAAGCAGTTCCGCTTCTTCTTCATTCATAGTGCAATTCCCCACAGCCGGTTCAGGCATACGCACGAAATCGGCTTTCCGTGAATTCGATTGGGTACGGCGACTGTCCGCTCAGTCACAAGAATTAAACTGCTGATTTGCCCGCACGCGGCGTAGCGGGTCAGCTGCATCACAATGCGCTTGCGGTCAGGCTGTCCGCGCTTGATTTCGATGCCGATGCCGCCGGGGCAAAGCAAGTCGATGCGGCAGCGCAGGGCGAGCGGGACTTCGTGCGCGCAGGGGATGCCTGATTCCACCAGCGCGGCGCGCACGAGGTCGTGCAGGTCGTATTCGCCTTGCTGGATGGGGGCGCGGATGCCGCGCAATGCGTGGAGGATTTCTGCGAGAGAATCCGCCGCCGTGTTTGTTTGTGTATCCATTAGTAGAGACCCGCCATCGCCTGTGTCAGCTGCCCCATCGCCGACGCAACTTCCGCCGTCGTCGGGGCGGGAAGGGAGATGACGTATTCCAGATTCGTGATGGCGGACTGAATCGCGGAGTAGCGCTGCGCGTCGTTTACAATGTCCATGCTCTGCAATTGCGCGTAGGCTTGCGAAAGCAGAATCTTCGCATCGGGAATCAGCGTGTTCTCCACCATCGTGTTGCTGCCGGAGCTGGATGCGCTCGTGTGGTACGGGCAGGTGCCGCTTGCGCCCAAGACCGCGTAGCTGCCGAGGTACTCAATCAGCACATCCTCATATTCCGTGCCGATGAAGGAGGCCAGCGGGTGTCCCGACGGAATCGTCAGCACGCCGCGCGTGACCGTGTCCGGGCAATAGGGGGAGGCGAGCAAGCCGCTGACGGAGCAAATCGTCTGCGTCGTGTGCATCTGGCAGGAAACCGTCGGTTCTGTGCCGGCTCTCCAGTAGTCCGTCACGACCCCGTAGCCCATCGCGTCGCTTCGGCAAGCGTCGGTGGCAAGCTGCCCCGATACCGCGCACGTCGTCACCTTCACCAAGCCGTAGTCGCTGGCGCTGCCCTCCAGAATGTCGCGGTTGGACAGCCCCTGATGAATCTTGCTCATGTAGCTCTGCCACAGCGGGGCGGCGGAGCGGGAGCCGGTGGATTTCGACGACAGCGCCTTGTAGTTGTCGTGCCCAACCCACAGGGCGGAGGAGTAGTAGCCCGTCATGCCAGCGAAGAAAACGCCCTTCTGGTCGGAGTTCGTGCCGGTTTTGCCCGCGACGGTCTGCCCCTTGATTTTCGCGTTTGTGCCCGTGCCGGAGGAAACCGCCTGCTTGAGCATGTCCACGACCATGTACGCCGTGGATTCGCTGAACACGCGGTGACGCTCCTGCTGCTGGTGGCCGTCCCAGATGACCTTGCCCGTGCTGTCCGAGATGCCAAGGACGGAGATGGGCTGCTGATACACGCCGCCGTTCGCCAGCACGCCGAAGGCAACCGCCATCTGCATGGGCGTGATGCCGCTGGAGCCGAGGGACAAGCCGAACGGCGTTGCGTCAATGTGCGCATCGTCAATGCCCATCGCGTGCAGGAAGGCAACGGAATTGTCCACGCCGACAAGGGTCATCAGCGCCTGCGCGGCGGCGGTGTTGTGGCTGTTGACGAGCGCCTTGCGCAGCGTCTCCGGGCCGGCGTAGGAGCTGCCGCCGTAGTTGCGCGGCCATGAATCCTGCCCGTTTGACCCGCGCCAGCCGGAAATCGGCAGCGGCATGTTCATCACGATGCTCGCGGGGGATGCGCCAAGTTCAATCGCGGGTGCGTACACGGCAATCGGCTTGATGGACGAGCCGACAGGCATGGTCATATCCACCGCGCGGTTGAGGGTCTTCATCGCCGTCGGGCGCGTGCGGCTGCCGACAATGGCTTTGATTTCGCCCGTGCGGTAGTCCACAACGACGGCGGCGGCCTGCGGCTCAACCGTTTCGTCGTATGTGCCGTCGGAATTGCGCGTGCGGTAGACCTTGTCCGCCGGGTCGCGCAGGGAAGGGTAGTTCGTCCAGTTTTCCAGCGTATCCTCGACGGTGGACTGAATGGAGGTGTCGATGGCGAGCTGGACGTGGTAGCCGCCGGTGCGCAGCTTGTTTTCCATGGCGTTGCGGTTGGCGGAGGTGTCCTCAAGGTTGTTCAGCTGCAGCAGGATGTCGATGACCTCATCCACCGCGTATTCGACGTAGTGCGCGTAGGCGTACATGCCGGTAGCCGTGTTCGGGTCTTTCTCCAGCACATGCGCGGTCGCCGGGTCAAGCGCCTCTTGATACTGCTCGTAGGTGATGTACTGGTTTTCGTACATGCAGCGCAGGACGTAGTTGGTGCGGTCGTTGGTGATGGCGGGGTAATCCACGCCCTCCTTCTGCCGCGTGTAGAAATTCCGGCGCGGATTGTAGTAGTAGGGCGAGTTGCATGTGCCCGCCAGCATCGCGCATTCGCGGAGCGTCAGTTCGCCCAGCGATTTGCCGAAATACCCCTGCGCGGCGGTGTACACGCCGTAGTAGTTTTCGCCGAGGTAGATGGTGTTCAGGTAGCTTTCGAGAATCTGATCCTTTGTGTAGCGCGTTTCCAGCTGCATGGCGAGGTACGCTTCCTGAATTTTGCGCTTGTAGCTCTGCTCGGAGGAAAGGAGCGTATTCTTAATCAGCTGCTGGGTGATGGTCGAGCCGCCCTGCGTGGAGGAGGAGGACAGGTTCGACACGAACGCGCCGATAATGCGCTTGATGTCCACGCCGTTGTGCGTGTAGAAGCGCGCGTCCTCCACGGCGATAAAAGCGTGCTGGAGGTATGTCGGCATGGCCTGAATCGACACCATGACGCGGTTCTCCGAGCCTTTGTATTCGGTGATGAGGTTGCCGTTGGCGTCGTAGATGAAGGAGGTCTGCGCCTGATCGTCAATCGCGGCGAGGTCAAGCGTCGGGGCAGTTTCCATGTACCCTTTCGCAATGCCGACCACCGCGCCGACTGCCGCCAGCCCTGCCACCAGCACCAGCACCGCGAAAATGCGGATGACGTTGACGGCGATCGACAGCACGAAGTTCGGCTTCTTCATCTCCGGCTTGAAAATGGAGTGCTTGTAGACCTTTTCCTCCTCCGGCAGCGCTTCGCTATCATCCGCCGAAGCGTTCCAGAAGTCCTCGTGCGCGAACATGTCCGCCTGCCCCGCAACTTCCACGGGGTCGTCGTCGTCCGCCCAGTTCGGGTCGTACTCGTCAGGATCATCGCCCTGCGGGTCGTCGGGATGACCGTCCTGATAGGCAAAATCGTCGTTTTCCGGCACAAAGTCCGGGAAATCGTTGCGTTTCTTCACTGCTTCAGCCCCTTTGCGCCGTCAGCGGCATGATGCGCGCCCCGGCGGAATATGAAAACGTGGATGCCAATCCACAAGAGCATACAAAATTACATCCTATATTATAGCACATATTCGCGCATCCTGCAATGGCAGGCGACGAAAGGAGGATGCACCATGCCCCAGAGAAACAACGAATCAGAAGCGAAAATTCCTGCAAAGCGGCGAAAATCTCCCCGGCGGCGGTGGAAACGCGCACTGTGGCTGCTGCCTGTGCTGCTGACGCTGCTGATTCTCCGCGTCGAGCGCAACGTGACCGATGTCGTGCTGACGCTCTCGCAGGCGACGGCGCGGTCGCTGGCGATTCAGGCGCTCAACGAGGCAGCGTCTGAGATGCTCGGACTCGGCGTGCATTACGCCGACCTGATGACCGTCGAGAAGGACGATCAAGGGCAAGTGCGCCTGATTCAGGCGAATACCCCGGAGATGAACCGTCTGGCGGCGCAGGCGTCCCTGCTTGCGCAGGAGAGATTGACCGCCATGGGGCAGAAAACCGTCGTCGTGCCGCTGGGCAGTGCCATCGGGCTGACGCTGCTGGCGGGCGCGGGGCCGGGCATCGCCGTGCAGATTCTGCCTGTCGGCTCGGTGCAGGCGGCGTTCAGCACTGATTTCACCACCGCCGGCATCAACCAGACACGCCACCGCATTTCCCTCGTCCTGACCGCGAACGTGCAAATCGTCATTCCGACCGGCGCGAAAAACGTGCAGGCCAGCACGCAGATGGCGATGGCGGAAAGCATCATCGTCGGGCAAGTGCCGGATTCCTTCGCTGAGGGCGGCAGCGACAACAGCATCATCGACCTTGCGCCGTGAGGGGGAATGGGGTATAATAGAACCGAAATCCCACTGATTTTCAGCAGAAAGAAGCACAAAATGCGCGTTCTCGACATTGACCTCGACTTTTTCCTCGCCGATTGCTGCCCTCTTGCCGAATTAGGACACCGCCCATCCCTCCCCGGACACGAGCCGTGGGAGGAACCCGCCGTCCGCGCGTTCCTCGAAACCCAGTGCGGATTGTCCCGCACCACCCCCAAGCCGGGGCGCATCTTCGAGACGCACGACGGCGCGCTCCGCTTCTGGGAGGAGCAAATCGCCGCCGGACGCCTGACCGCCCCCTTCGACGTCACCCACGTTGACGCGCACAGCGACCTCGGCATCGGCTATCCCGGCCCGAACTTCGTGCTGTTCAACGTCCTGTCCATGCCCGTCCAAAAGCGACTGGACTACACCGCGTTCTATGCCCAGAAGAAGCTTGATGAGGCGAATTACCTGCTGTTCGCGCTGGCGATGCGGCGGATTTCGTCGCTGGATAACGTGCGCAATCCGCGTTCGCGGGCGGACATTCCACAAGTGCTGCTTGACGCGGACGGCAATATCCGCTTAAATTCGCTGACCGCGCAGATGTTCGCCGCGAAAAACGGCGCAGAGCCGACCGTACCCTTCCGCGTATACGACGACTACCGCGATTTCCGCGCGGCGGGGGCGTATGACTTCGTGACGCTTGCGATTTCGCCGCGGTACGCGCCGAAGGAGGCGGATGCGCTGGTGGAGGTGGTGGGGGAATATATTCGTCACATCTAATATGCTACAAAAAATGGCAACGCGACTTGACAAAACAAAAAGCACATGATATATTACAAATGAAGATGCTGGCATGAAAAACGAACGATACAGAAAGGCGTGAATCCCATGGGGCAGACAGCGCGGCAATCGTAATCCCACTGTGACAGATAAAGGAGAAGCGAATGAAAAAGTTTTTGTCGCTGATGCTCTGCGCCGCTCTGACCCTGTGCGCTTTTGCCGCCCACGCGGAAAATGCAGAACTGAACATTGCCACCAATCAGTATTATGCCTTGATGGAACGCATGGAGCAGTTTGAACAGGAAAGCGGCATCAGCATCACCTGCGAAAAGTCCGTAGACATCATGGACACGATTTCGACCGCCTACGTTATCAAGAATCCCGACATTGATTTGTTTGTTTTCACTGCTTACGACGGTCTATACACCCTCAAAAACATGAAATACTACACCCCGCTGACCGACAGCGCGATTTTGCAGGACGCTTTCCAGCATGTCTATCCCGCTCTGCGCCCCGTCTGCACGGATGACGATACGCTGATGGGCTGGATAATAGATGCTTCCCCGATGGGCATGATGGTCTTGACGGAATATCTGGACGAATGGGGAATGAAGTCGCCCGAAACCTTCGACGAACTGCTGGATGTGTGCAACGAAATTCTGGAAGAAGGGCTTCTGCCGGAAGAGACAGGGCTTCTGATGCAGAAATACACCCAGTCGGGCATGATGGACTTGTTCATGAAGTATTACATCATGACCTCCCTGCAGGAGGGACGCAGGCTGGACTTTACGGACGAAACGTTTCTGCATTACGTCCAGCGCATCAAGGACGAACTGCCCGCGGAAGAAGAGCCGCGCATGGCATTTGAAAATATTTTCATGATTCCGGGTGCTTCGTCCGCCCCGTCGCAGATGATTCAATTCGTGCCGCGCATTTTCCCGGAGCAGAACAGCGCGGTTGAAACGTATGTGACCATTGCTGTGGTGAACCCCTACGGCAAGAATCAGGAAGCCGCGATTCAGTTTTTGGAATACTGCGCGACACATCTGACAGATGGAAGTTACTTTATCTATGACAACCTGACCGAGCCGATTGAAAATCCGTCGATGGTGGCGCAGCTGGATGAACTTGCGGAAAAAATCGCACTGCTGGAACAGAAAGCAGATAAAGAGCGCGCGGACGAGGACACCCTGCGCGACTTGCAGGATCAGTACGCAAACATGGAGCAGTGGCGTTATTTCTCTTCGGCGGAGGATATTGCCTACTATCAGGAGATGGCGAAATCGCTGTATGTGTCCGAGGGTTCGCCGCTGACGTATGATGACGCGCTTCAGGTGTTGGTGCAGCGCTATCTGAACGGCGCGTTTGATGCGGCGACGTTCGCGAAGGAATGCCAGAATCATGTGGAAATGATTTACGCGGAAATCGGCGAATAATCAATAGAACCAAAAAACCTCGCGGCATCACCTGTCGCGAGGTTTTCATGTGCAAATCAAATCCCCGTTGCGGATTTCGCCGACGTGGCGATATTCTCCGCGTGGTCGCCGATACGTTCGAGGTTCGTCAGCATGTCCAGATAAATCATGCCGTTCTTTGCGGAACACTTGTGGTTCTTCAAGCGGTCCATGTGGTGGCTGCGGAGGGCTTCGGTCGTCGTGTCGATTTCGTCCTCCACGCCCTCCACTTCGCCCAGCAGCGTGTCGTCCGTTACCTGCGCCTTGAACATGTCCAGCGAGCGCTGCATCTGCGCGCGCACAAGGTTCGACAGGCTTTCCAGCTCCTGTACCGCCTTGGGCGAGAATTTCACCTCATCCTGATTCTTCAGCTGCGCCGATTCCATGATGTTCTGGCTGTGGTCGCCAATGCGCTCCATGTCGTTGACGACGTGGAACATCGAGCCGACCAGCTTCGTGTCCTTCTCGGACAGGTCAAGCCCCTTCACTTCCACCAGCGAATCGGTGATTTCGCGGTTCAGGTAGTCCAGCACGTCCTCGTTCCGCGCCAGTTCTTCGGACTTCTTTGCGTCCCAATCGTTGAAGCACTCCATCGCGCGCTGGAAGTTGCCCATCGCGATGCCGCCCATGCGCTGCACTTCGTTGAACAGCTGCGCCACGGCAATCGGCGGCGTTTTGAGCATACGCGCGTCAAAGTAGCGCAGCTTCATTTCCTCGGCGGTCGAGCCGTCGCCCTTGATCAGCAGGCACGCCAGCTTCTCCAGCCAGCTTGCGGCGGGCAGCAGCAGCGCCGTCGTCGTGACGTTGAAGAGAATGTGGACGATGGCGATTTGCAGCTTGAGGTTGCCAGGGGAGAGCATCTCGACCCAGCTTGCCAGCGGCAGGCAGCAGGCGATGATGACGAAAATCACCGTGCCGATGACGTTGAAGAGCAGGTGCACCGTCGCCGCGCGCTTGGCGGTGGAGTTTGTGCCCGCGCACGCCAGCAGCGCCGTAACGCAAGTGCCGATATTCTGCCCGAAGAGGATGAAGATGGCGCCATCCAGCCCAATCAGCCCCTGCGCGACGAGCGTTTGCAGGATGCCGATGCTGGCGGCGGAGGATTGCAGGACGGCGGTGATGCCCGCGCCAATCAGCACGCCCAGAATCGGGTTGTTGATGGACGCCATCGCCGTCTGGAAGCCCTCCCACGTCCGCAGCGGCTCCATCGCGCCGGACATGGTGTTCATGCCGATGAACAGGATGCCCAAGCCCATCGTGATGGTGCCGAACTGCTTGGCGGTTCTGTACTTGTCGGGAAGATTCGAGAGAATCAGCCCCAGAAACGTGAAGATGGCGGCGAAATCAATCTGCACCGACAGCAGCAGCGACGTGACCGTTGTGCCGATGTTCGCGCCCATAATCACGCCGACCGCCTGCGTCAGGGACATCAGCCCCGCGTTGACGAAGCCGACGACCATGACCGTCGTCGCGGAGGAAGACTGCACCACCGCCGTGATGGTGATGCCCGCGAGCATGGCGAGGAAGCGGTTGCCCGTGACCATGCCCAGCAGCTTTTTCAGCCGTGTACCCGCCGCTTTTTCCAGCGCTTCGCCCATCAGCTGCATTCCGAACAGGAACAGCCCCAGTCCGCCGAACAGGGATAAGACATTCATAATCGTCATGATGGTTCGTTTCCTCCGAGCGTGCCGCAATGCAGCAGAATTCCGCCTGTGCGGGGAAAAATCGCATACATACCTACTTTACCACACTTTGCGCTTGTTTTCAACTGAATTTTACATATTCATAGAGATTTTAGGCGGCGTTCAGCGGGGGAACAAAAGGTTCTTCACGGAATCTTGGGGGGAAGAGCAGCTTGGAGGCGCGTCTGCGGACGCGCAGAGTTACTGGCAGGGACGCTTCGCTGCCTGCACCTTTGTTGACGGCTTCCTTGGGATTGGTCGGACGCGGAACAGTTGGGGCGTTGCCCCAAACCCCACAAGGGACGCTGTCCCTTGACCCTGCAAGGGGCAATTGCCCCTTGACCCCTTTTCGCGATTGGGTTGGTCGCACTTTCATGCTCCTTCCGCGTGCAGCTTTTGGGGGCTTCGCCTAAGCCCTTGTTTGCTTTCCCAACTTTCCGTGACGAACCAAACAAAAAGCCGCCCCGAAAGGCGGCGAATGTCAAATTTGCAGCGGATGCCGCTTGGCAAATCAACATCTTGCACGGAATCATCCCTGCGCCTGACGCACCATATGGTAAAACGTCCCTTCGCCGCTGAGCGTCACCCGCTTCACCGGCTCGCCCACCACCCGGAATCCCGCCTTCTCGTAGCAGCGAACGGCGCGCGCGTTCCACGTCCGCACTTCCAGATACATCGGCTTGCCCGGATACAGCCGCTGGGATAATTCCCACGCCAGCGCCGTCATCTGCGTGCCGTACCCCTGTCCGCAGTGGTCGGGATGCGCCCCGATGCCGAAAAACACCTCGCTGCCCTCATCGGACAGGTTCACGAAGCCCACCAGCGTTTCGCCATCGTAAAAGGAATAGAAATTGTTTGCCGGATTCGCAAAACCGTATCCGTGCTTCTTCTGCTCGGCATACGGCGGATTGTTGTACATCGCGTATTCGCCGGGGTACTGCCACGCGCAGATGGCTTCCTTCTCGGCTTCGGTGGTCGGATGATACGTCAGCATGGGCGTTTTCCTCCTTGGGGATATTTCTGATTATGCAAAAAACCGGAGGCAGCCTGCGCCACCCCCGGTCAAAATCCTCGATTATTGCAGCACAATGCCTTCCGCTTCCAGCTCCGCGCGGGTGCAGAGCCGCAGCGTCACAAAGTTCTGCTGGCAGATGATGTAGCTGCCGCCTTCACGCGTGTCCTTGTTCTCCAGCGTCACGATGCCCTGCGCGATGCAGTCGTGGTCGGCGCAGCTGGCATCGGTCATTTCGATGCTCGTCTCCGTGACGTGGATGATGTTCACGCACACGCCGTGGATCAGCCGGTAGTACCCGTCCTCCAGCAGCGGAATCGGCTCGTATGTCTTTGTGCCGACCGTCACAAGCAGGAACGCGACGGCTTCCGACGGGTCGCGAACCGCGCTTGCCATCGGGGAGGGCGCAATGCCGGGGTCAGTGCCGCGCGTCGCCGGGTTCAGCTTCGCGAAGCTCAGCGATTCGTTCGATGCCGCCAGAATTGCCTGCGCGTCGGCGAGGGTTTCCTGCGTCGTCGTCAATTCCGCCTCTGTCGCGGCAAGGGTTGCCTTTGTGGCTTCCAGCTCCGTCGTGGCGGTGGTCAGGCTGTCCTTCGTCGCGGCGAGTTCGGCTTCCTTCGCGGTCAGACTGTCCTTCGTTGCGGCGAGTTCGGCTTCCTTCGCGGTCAGGCTGTCCTTCGTTGCGGTGAGTTCGGCTTCCTTCGAGGTCAGGGTGTCCTTCGTCGCGGCGAGTTCGGCTTCCTTTGCGGTCAGACTGCCCTTCGTCGCGGTGAGTTCGTTTTCCGCAGTGGTCAGGCTGTCTTTCGTCGCGGTGAGTTCGGCTTCCCTCGCGGTCAGGGTGTCCTTCGTCGTCGTGAGCTCGGCTTCGGTGGCGGTCAGCGCCGTCTTGGTGTCGGACAATTCCGTCGTGGCGTCGGCAAGGGTGTCCTTCGTCGCGGTCAGCTCGGTTTCAGTGGCGGACAGGCTGGTTTTTGTGTCGGACAGCTCCGTCTGCGCGGCAGTCAGCGTGTTCTGCGTCACCGCCAGTTCGGCTTCCGTCGCGGCGAGTGCTTCCTTCGTGTTCTCCAGTTCATATTCCTTCGCCGGCAGGGATGCCTTCAAGGTGTCCAGTTCGTTCTGCGTGGTGGACAGCGTGTCCTTCACTGCCGCCAGTTTGGTCTGGGTGATCATCAGCGTGTCCTTCGTGGATGCCAGCGTGGTGTCGCGGCTGTTCAGGGCAGTCTGCGTTTCGGCGAGGGTAGCTTCGGTGGATGCGAGGTTGTCCTTTGTCGCGGACAGCTCGGTTTCGCGGTCAGCAAGCGTACCCTGCGTTTCGGCGAGGGTGGCTTCGGTGGACGCGAGGGTGTCCTTTGTGGCGGACAGTTCAGTTTCGCGGTCAGCAAGCGTGCCCTGCGTTTCGGCGAGGGTGGCTTCGGTGGACGCGAGGGTGTCCTTTGTCGCGGACAGTTCAGTTTCACGGTCAGCAAGCGTACCCTGCGTTTCGGCGAGGGTGGCTTCGGTGGACGCGAGGGTGTCCTT
>OLGD01002362.1_pt1 | contig 21933 bp, 16 predicted proteins | sample 1605311 | NCBI WGS metagenome assembly OLGD01 (sample SAMEA3888917, study PRJEB22519) | human gut metagenome | biome: human gut; feature: human-associated habitat; material: faeces | place: Denmark | collected 2010
CCTGAATGGGATTGCTTCCGGAGGCTACCACAAAGCATTCCGCTACAATTGTCATCTCTGCCACATCTATGATCTGTATATCACCTACATTCATACTCACCGTATTGGTACTCAGCGTAATACTGGTCGGCGATGCACTAATGGTCAAAAGACAAGAGGCCATGACTCCATTGGGGTTAATATCCGGCCTGACGGTGATCAGAACCGTTCCTGCTGTCTTAAAGGTAATATAACCATCCTTATCTACTGTGGCTACAGATGAGTCCGAACAACTCCACACAAGATCTGTGGCAGTGGCGGTAGTCGGGGTATAACCTACATCCCCCTTCATATTGTATCCCTGTTTGTAAAACGGCACCGTAAGATCACTGTACTTCAGACTGATGGTCTGAATATTGGATACAACGGTAATACGGAGAGTTTTACTTTCTCCTGTAGCCGTATTGGTTACGATCAAGTCTGCATAACCTGCTATCTTTGCTGTAATAACAGCACTCTTTCCATCACTGGCCGGATCTACGGTAAAGTATCCGATATTGGCATTGGAACACTTCCACTCCAGCGGTGCATTGGTGATATTCTGAGTAATCTCTGCCCGAACTGTAGTGGTTTCACCAACATACATGCTGAAATCCTTGGATGGATTCAAGGTAAATTTATCCAGTTTTTTCTCTACCACAACAATACACCTTGCTGTGATAGTACGGCCCTGACTGTTGGTCAGCGACGCCTCCACGATAATGTTGCCGCTTGTGATCTTGATACCCTTTACAAGACCATTATCATCTACTGTTACATAGTTCGTATCTGAAGAAGTCCATTTGATTGGTGCCTCATAGGTGCCGTTATAACTGGCTTTCAGCTGATAAGTGGCTCCCTGGGAGATCGTAATAGCCGTCGTATTTAAGATCAACTGGTCTTTCAGTGTGATCGTAATAGTAAACTCTGTGGGCATACTGTTCAAAACATCCGGATCATCCGGATCCAGTCCCATCAAAGATGCCACATAAGCTTTTTGTGACGGACGAACAGTTACCTTATCAATCAGCACACCTTCTGATACGCTCTGATTGATAGTAAGGGTTGCCTTATTTGCATCATAACTTCCGTAATTGTAGATGGAACCGCCATCCTTGGTCCAGTTATTGGCATTAAAACATTTCACAAAATCTTCTGTGCTCATGCCAAAGGCAGCCGCCAGGTCATAAGAATCTCCCGGTCCCAGTGTTTCTTCCTTATCTCCAATATTGGCTGTCAGTGTAAAAGATACTACTGTCGGGTTGTACGCTATGGTACGCTCCCCATCTCCTTCACCTTTATATGTACCATTGGTATAAAATTCAATAATATAGTTACCTGCCACACCGGATACGGCCAACTCATTTTTATAAGCATTGGTTGGTGTTACCGAAATCACATCCGATGTTTTTCCAAGAGAATCAGCAAGTACCGTCGTATTACCATTTCCATTATCTGCCTTGATAACCCAGGAAATCTTGTTGCTGATGGTCTGGACTGTATTGTCAAATCTCGTATCGGTATACAAAATTGTTCCCGATGGGATCTTCAGGTCAGTCAGTGATTTTGTATAACCACTTCCGTTGGTCAGGGACACTTTCGGAATAACATATACATTCAGATTGGCCGTATAGGTCGTACTGGTATCTCCGTCCGGTGTATAAGTAGCCGTCAAAATCGTATGGCCGGCACCTCTCGGTGTAACAATACCTGTGCTTTTGCCAACCTGGACAATCTCATCATTAGCAACGCTCCACTGGGCATCCTCTACTTTACCAAAGTTCAGTCCCATCTGGACCGGTGCATCATCCGCATACAAAACGAGAGAACGATCCGTATCGGTCTCAAACATTTTCTTAAAGATAGTATCATTGTTCGATGTATCTACACCAAACATTACATTGATGTTACAGGTGGTACTGCCAAGTACGGCATCTCCGTTCATGGCATCCTTTACGGTTACGGTTACGGTAACAGTACCTGGTGACAACGCCCTTACAATGGCGATCATCTTGTTAGTAGCACTTTGTTCGATGGAAGCAATATTGTTTCTTGCCTCTGTATCCTCAATGGACCACTCTACCTTGTACCTGGCATCATCATAAGCCGTTCCTGTGGTCTCTGCCATCAACTGCATGGAACTGGTATTCAGTGGAATGGTGGCCGCCGGATCTAACACAGCACCATTGTATGTAATATGCAGTTCATCTGCTGCTTCAGACCGGTTCATCCATGCAAACACGAGCCCCACGGTCAATGCGGCCACAAAACAGAACACAATCCCTCTGTGCAGCCATCTGTTTTTCTTTTTTGTTCTATCTTTCATCCTGTCTCCAGCCTTTCTTACTATAAACTTCTTATTATCTTTTTATATCGACATATTTTAGTTAAAATTTTAGTTAAGAATGTGTCAATCACTCTGCCTGCTGCCCCTTAAACACAAGGAACTTACTGATAAAATAATTGCCGATCACCACCAATACCTGCGTGATAAGTTTCGCAGCCATCTCATTCCAGCCCATTATGTTAAACATGAGATACACGCCGCCCACTTCAATAACCATTGTCAGCATCCTGCCCCCTACAAAACGCAGGAATTCATAAAACAATTCTGCCACTCCATGGGTCTTTGACTCAAAAACAAACAGCTTGTTAGTCACATAAGCAAACAAGATTGCTATGATGATCGAGATCACATTGCTGATGGTCACTGCATTTTTTCCCAGTCCCGGCATCGTCCCCCGGAACAGGCGGATAAACAGCCAGTAAGAAATGAGATTGACCAGCGTGGTACAAACTCCCATAAACAAATAACGCACCGTTTCATTGTAGTAGCAAGCCTTTATAAAAATGCCGCACTTTCTAAAAAAACCTTTTTCTTTGTCTCCTAACAGTTCTTTAAAAAGAATAAATAGTTCCTTCACTTTTCAACTCTCCATTCCGAAACATGTTTTTGTTTCATCATATTCATTTTTTCATATAGCAAACTAAGATAAGTTTACCTTATAGATGGTTTCTAGTCAATTACTTTCCTTTTTTTCTTGCGTGTCATTATACTTCATGCTATAATGTAAACTTGTTTGTAAAGTTACTTATTAAATGCGGTTTTATAAAAACCATTTCAGATGGAGGAATACAATGAAAACGAAACGCGAAGATATCAGAAACATTGCCATTATCGCCCATGTAGACCACGGTAAAACCACTCTGGTGGACGAATTGTTAAAACAAAGCGGTGTGTTCCGTGCCAATCAGGAGGTCCAGGAACGCGTTATGGACTCCAACGACCTTGAGCGTGAACGCGGTATTACAATTTTATCCAAAAATACCGCCATCACATATAATGATGTAAAGATTAATATTATTGACACCCCGGGACATGCAGATTTCGGCGGTGAAGTTGAACGAGTATTAAAAATGGTGGACGGTGTTGTCCTGGTAGTAGATGCTTTTGAAGGTGCTATGCCTCAGACCAAGTTCGTATTGAAGAAAGCTCTGGAGCTGTCTCTTCCTGTTGTTGTATGTATCAACAAGATCGACCGTCCGGAAGCGAGACCGGAAGAAGTAGTCGATGAAGTTCTGGAGTTATTTATCGATCTGGATGCAGACGAAGAACAGTTAGACTGTCCATTCATCTTCGCCTCTGCCAAAGAAGGTATCGCCAAAACAGATATGGCTGAAGAAGGCACTGATATGAAACCTCTCTTTGATGCCATCCTGAATTATATCCCGGCACCGGAGGGAGATCCGGAAGCCGATACACAGGTTCTCATCAGCACTATCGACTACAATGAATATGTAGGCCGTATCGGTATTGGTAAAGTAGATAACGGAACCATCCGTGTAAACCAGGATGCAGTAATCGTAAACCATCACGATCCGGATAAATTTGAAAAAGTAAAGATTTCCAAACTTTACGAATTTGAGGGATTGAACCGTGTAGAAGTAGAAGAAGCAACCATCGGATCCATTGTTGCAATTTCCGGTATTGCAGACATCCATATTGGAGATACTTTATGCAGTCCTGAAAATCCTCAGGCTATCCCGTTCCAGAAAATTTCCGAACCTACCATCGCCATGCATTTTCTTGTAAATGACAGCCCGCTGGCAGGTCAGGAAGGAAAATATGTTACTTCCAGACACTTAAGAGACCGTCTGTATCGTATGTTAAATACAGATGTATCTCTTCGTGTAGAGGATACAGATACCACAGAAGCTTACAAGGTATCCGGCCGTGGAGAGCTGCATCTGTCCGTCCTGATTGAAAATATGCGCCGAGAGGGATAAGAATTTGCAGTCAGTAAAGCCGAGGTTCTTTATAGTTTCTTTCCGTTTTCGTCTTCTTTATAAAGAAGACGAAAACGGAAAGAAACTGGAGCCAATGGAACGTGCGCTGGTAGATGTTCCGGATGAATTTACCGGAAATGTCATCGACCGTCTCAGTCAGCGAAAAGGAGAACTCCAGGGAATGAGCCCGTTAAATGCCGGCACTACCCGTCTGGAATTTCTGATCCCGGCCAGAGGTCTCATCGGATACCGTGGTGAGTTTATGACAGACACGAAAGGAAATGGTGTCATCAATACTGAATTTGCCGGTTATGGTCCATACAAAGGTGAAATTCCTTACCGCAAACAGGGTTCTCTGATTGCCTTTGAATCCGGCGAAACCATTACTTACGGTCTTTACAACGCCCAGGAGCGAGGAACTTTGTTTGTAGGACCGGGAGAAAAAGTATACGGTGGTATGATCGTAGGTGAACATGCCAAATCCGATGATATCGAAGTCAATGTATGTAAGAAGAAAAACCTTACCAACACCCGTTCTTCCGGTGCCGATGAAGCTCTCCGCCTGACTCCGAAAAAAGAACTCAGCTTAGAGCAGGCATTGGATTACATTGACACTGATGAGTTACTGGAAGTAACACCGGAAAATCTCCGGATCCGCAAGAAAATCTTAGACGGCACCGAGCGTTACCGTGCCAAAAGAAATGCTGCCAATGCAGCCAAAAGCAAATAGGAAGTAAAAAAGGAAGTCGTTATTTATGAATTTCAAACCTGTTACTCCCTTTGTACAAAAAGAATTTAGTAAGTATGAGTCCCTTCGCTCCATTTATATGAGCGAAGGGCATTTTCTAAATCAATTTTTGTGGGAGAATTATTATCACACCCAGTATGCCACGGATGATATAGCACTGTATCTCTATGTAAAAAGGGATTCAGCCCAGGGATTTTTTGCCCCGTTGTGCCGTGAAGAAGACCTGACAGAAGCATTCCGCCGTATGGAACATTACATGGAAGACACTCTCCACATCAAGCCTTCCTTTTACCTGGCAGACACCCGTATGGTAGAGATTTTAACAGAAAACGGCCAGCTGGCAGATTATACCGTAGAAGGGGACAGGGACTGCTATGACTATGTATATGATGCAGATAAACTCCGTACCTTAAGCGGCAAGATCATGCACAAAAAGAAAAATCTTCTGAATAAATTCATGAAAGAATATGACGGCCGCTATGCGTATGAAACCCTTGGTCCGGATAACATTGAGGAAATTGAACAATTTCATGAGAAATGGCTGGACGAACGGAAGATTTACGACAAATACCACTGCATTGATGACGAAGAAGAAGGCATCTACCGCCTCTTTGGAAACTGCCATTCCATTGAATGCCAGATGGGCGGCGTACGGATTGACGGCGAATTAAAAGCATACACCATCGGCTCCTATGATCCGGCTTTAAAAATGGCTATGATCCATATCGAAAAAGCCGATGTAAATTACACCGGCCTTTATAATTATATCAATCAGCAGTTTCTTCTCCACGAGTACCCGGATGCTGTTTTGGTCAACCGGGAAGACGACCTGGGACAGGATAACCTGCGTCAGGCAAAACTGTCTTACAAGCCTCTTCGTCTGGAAGAAAAATATACTCTTATTAAAAAGGACTGACACTCTACAGTGCCAGTCCTTCTTTATCTTTATCATAAACTTCATGATATTTTTCATCAATCCGCTTTCTGTCTCTCTCCTTATCTTCCTGACGGATCTGATAAGTAGGAACCAGTTCTGCGATCAATTCTTTCATGTTGTCCGTTTCTGAATAAGCTTCGTCATATAACGGATTCAGTGCCTCTAAAAACTTTTCGCCGTCAAACTCTAATGGTTTGCCAATGTGGATCAATGAATGTTCTGTCTCCTTCATTCCCTCTTCATCCATCAGCATTTCTTCAAACAATTTTTCTCCCGGCCTCAGTCCGGTGTACTCAATCTTGATGTCCTTATCAGGCACATATCCTGACAGACGAATAAGGTTTCTGGCCAGATCATCAATCTTGACCGGATCTCCCATATCCAGCACAAAGATCTCTCCGCCTTTGGCAAGGGCGCCTGCCTGAATCACAAGAGACACAGCCTCTGGTATAGTCATGAAATAACGGATAATCCTTTTATCGGTTACAGTAACCGGTCCTCCGTTCTCGATCTGTTTTTTGAACAGTGGAATCACACTTCCGTTGCTTCCCAGTACATTTCCAAAACGGACTGCCACAAAGTCTGTAGCCGACCGCTTGTTTAACTCCTGGATGATCATTTCACAGACACGCTTGGATGCTCCCATGATATTTGTTGGATTTACTGCCTTATCGGTAGAAATCAGTACAAATTTCTCTGCACCGTATTTGTCCGCAGCCAAAGCCGTCTTGTAAGTTCCAAATACATTGTTTTTTATCGCCTCATTGGGACTGTCTTCCATCAGCGGCACATGCTTGTGGGCCGCCGCATGATATACGATATCCGGTCTGTAATCCTCAAAAACCTTATCAATACGGCTTGTATTGCGCACTGAACCGATCAGCACCTCCAGATGCAGAGACGGATATTCTCTCTTTAACTCCTGCTGGATCTCATAGGCATTGTTTTCATAGATATCAAATATGATCAGCATTTTGGGATGATTGGCAGCCACCTGGCGGCACAACTCGCTTCCAATGGATCCACCGCCTCCGGTTACCAATACTACTTTATTTTTCACATAGTTAATAACAGCATCCAGATCAATGCGGACCGGCTCTCTTCCCAAAAGATCCTCAATCTGCACCGGACGGATCTTCTCAACCTGCGCTTCACCATTTACAAACTGGTACATACCCGGTACGATCTTTAACTCGGCATTGGTCTTCTGACATATTTCTAAAATATTTTTGACCTTTTTCTTCGATACACTTGGCATTGCCACAATGATTTCATTAACTTTATACTTCTGCACCGCCGGCAGGATCTGATCTCTGCCGCCCAGCACACGGATTCCCTGGATATAGGTTCCCTGCTTTGCCTTTTCATCATCAATGATACCGCAGATATGGCTGTCCAGATTGACACTCAATTTCAATTCATTGATAACCATATTTCCCGCCTCTCCGGCTCCAATGATCAGTGTATTTCTCATATGGGATCCATGAGAATTGGCTTTGTAGAGTTGTCTGCACAGACGATAGGAAAAACGGATAACAACAGTCACAATAAACAACAGCAGCACATAGATTACAAAATAAGTTCTTGGCATAGGACGGTTTAATACACCTTTGATCAAAACCAGATGCATCACACCGGAAATTCCCGTAGCCAAAGCAATGTTTAACACTTCGCTCATTCCTGCAAAACGCCACATACTGGAATACAAATGAAATACCATAAATATGATTAAAGTCAATATGGTGTTCACAACCATAATATCCGTCAGAGTCTGCACATACTCTCCTGCCCGGACCGTATGACTGTTTATAAATTTATCCCAGTTCATATCATAACGCATGAACAACGCCAGGAAAGAACATCCATTGATACAGATCACATCCCAGATCACCAGAAGGATCCGGTACACTTTGGATGCAATTCCATTTTCAACGGTTTTTGTCAAAAATTTCTGATTCATATCTTTTCTCCTCACATTCTTATCACATTATATGAAATGTGGTTTCAAAAATCAAGACCGTAGTTTTTTCACAAATCCGGTCACCAGATTTTTTTCATAAGAATTCCAGATAAAGAGCCAGCCCGCTGCCAGATAGACCGCTACATATACGATGCCGCGAAGGATCAATCCAAGCCAGCCGGATACCGGGATCCAGTAAATAACACCTGCTGAGAACGCCACTACAACGATCATCTTCAGTATCAGCGGAAAGATCTGTTTCCAATATCCCGGAATATCCAATCCGATCTTACGATGGTAAAACCAGTTCATCGTCAGAATCTGCCCCATACAGGTTGCCAGGCCAGTGGCACAGGCCGCGCCAAAACCGTTAAAACGGATAGCTAACGGAATACTTAACGCCACATTAAAAAGTGCTATAAAAAAGTATATAATAGACCGGAAACGATGCTTGTTCAATGCCCGCAGCACCGAAATCCCCAGATTTTGCGACAGTGGAATCAACGCCGGCAGGATCACCACCAACGCGATATAGTAAGCCATAATCTGGTCACCGCCTACCCAGAGACGGATAAACTCCCTGCCTAAAAGCACAAAGCCCCCTGTCAGAAAACTTAACAGTACAAACTGCACTCTTCCGATGCGGATAAAAAGTTCTGACACATCATCCATTTCATCTGACAAAGTTACCATCCTGGTAATCTTTGGCATAAATACACCGCTGATGGAAGTGGAAAACTGCTCAAAGTAGGATTGAAACTGGATTCCCACCGTGTAGGTAGTAACCGCCGCACTGCTGCAAAAGGCCGCCAGGATAAACTTATCCGTGTTGGCATACAGCTGGTCGATCACAATATTCAGAAAAATAAAAAAGGAAAACGCCTGTATCTCCTTCAAAAGTTCTTTATCAAATCCATGGAACCAAAACTGTATTTTGTACTTTTTCGTCCCGTAGATTCCCTGAAAACCTTTGATCCCCAGAGATACTACAGTTGTGATCAACGCCATTGAAATGGTCTTATATCCCATAAACAAGGCCAGAAGGATTCCTCCGTGGGTAGCCAGGGTAGAGACAATATTCATCGTCTTTAAAAATACAAATCCTTCATTGGCACTGATAATGGAATTATAGATTCCCAGAGGAAATGAGATCACCAGATTCATTAAAAGAATAATAAACACCCATCTGAGATGCTCTGTTTCCACCGGCGTAAAACCTCTCTGAAAAATCAGGTCAATATTAAAGAACAATACAATTCCTGCCACAAGAGCCACTGCTGCGATAATGGAATAAAGGATCAAAAACATACCATTTAATTTTTTTTCACCGTCTTTATCCCCCAGCGCTTTATACCTGGCTACATACCTCACCATAGTCTGACTGAATCCCAGATCTAAAATAGCCAAAAAGGCAATGGCAGAACTGGCAACCGAATACACACCATACTCACTGTCCCCTAAAAACTTCAGCAAAAGGGGGGTATATATGATCCCAATGGCAAATGTAATTGCCAGATATACATAAGAAAGCATAGCTCCTGCTTTTCTCTGATTCATCACTCTTTTGTCCTCTCCTTCGGATAATAGATTCCCTCAAATTCTTTGTAGCTTCTTTTTGTATCTACATAAATCCCATCATGAGATGGCACCTGATCTTCTTCTGGGGGCATCTGCATATAATCGCCAAAGGCCATGTGCAGATATGTGTCATATCCCACCGGCACCGGCAGGCTGGTGTCTTCAAAGGGTTTGTAAACAGCCGAGGCAAAAATTTCTTTGGGATACTCATTTACCATGTAATTGTAACGCACACATAATTCTGTGATATAATCACATTCCTCAATAGGATACTTTGTCATGTGCCGTTCCGCCACTCTTGCCATACGATAACGCCTTTTCCATCCCGGCCTGACAAAAAGCATTATTCGGCCGATCCATTCCAAAGCTTTACCCTTGCTGGTAGGGGCTTCCTGGTTAATGTAAATCTGATACACCAGTCCCCAGAAAAGCTGCATTTTCCGTTTCCACCTGGAAGAGGGACATCCATCCAGAGGCAGGATCTCCAGCCGAATGCCGTGCGCCACCGAAAGATCCATCTGTCTCTCCTTTATAAAAGTAGTATCTTCATCAGTAATAGCTGTCAACTGGGATCTCTCAAAATGGTCCTCATCAGCCCGGCTTAAACGGTACTTGGACTGATCCATCTCTTCCACCCACAATTTGCACATTTTCTCATAATCCGCCCGAGGCATAAATACATCCAGATCATCATCCCAGGGAATAAATCCATGATGACGGATAGCTCCGATGCACCCGCCTCCGCACAGATAAAAAAGAAGTCCGTGTTTTTCGCAAAACTCCTTAAATACCAGAGTAATCTCCAGACATTTATTTTGTAACTCTTTTATTTCCATTTTCTGCTTCCTTTGTCAAATAATAGATTCCGCGGTATTTCGTGTAAGGTTCATGAAGATCCAGAAATACGCAGTCGTGGTGAGCCACCCGGTCTTTTTCCGGCGGCAGTTCCATGTAATCGCCAAAAACCGTCCTCAGGTACGCATCATACCCTACGGGAAGAGGCATCATACAGTCTTCAAAAGCTTTCTCCATATAGGTGGTAAACCACTCTTTATCATACCAGTTTTTCATATAACCGGGGCCGGAACAAAGTTCTGTCACGCCCTTGCAGTCTTCTATTTTATAACGAGTCATTTTTTCCTTGGCCTTTGACCAGATCTTGTAGCGGATCTTTTTACCATGAAAGAGCCACAGCAGAAAGCGGCAGCCGACAGCCATGAATTTCCCATGGTTTTCCGGTATGGTCTGGGCACAGAACAAAGAATAGATCAGGGCATGAAACACCTGCTTTTTCCGTTCTTTAGGCGAATCCGGATAACCATCCAGGGGCAGAATGTCTAACTGCACCCCATGAACAATGTCCAGATCTTTCTGGTACGGCTTGATATAGGTTGTATGCCGGTTCCGCAGAGTAGCAAAAAGATTATAATCAATATATTCTTCACTCTGGACCGAAAGTACATAATCATCTGCACTTTTCCATTCATGCCAGTGTTTCACAAAATACTCGTAATCATCTCTTGGCATAAAAAAATCAAGGTCGTCATCCCAGGGAATAAATCCCCCATGCCGGATGGCTCCGATGCAGCCGCCTCCGCAAAAATAGGCAGTCAGTTTATTGGCCTTACAGAACTCAAAAAAATCTCTGGCCATCGTCAGGTTTACTTCCTGCATTTCCTTTAACTGCTCCGGGGTATATTTATGCATTTGTTCTTTCATTTGCCAAACACTCCTTTACTCGCTCTACAGAGGGACATTCTTTGTGATGCCGCCTGAAAAACGGCATACGAATCAGTCCCTTCCAGGTTCCCAGTCCATAACTTACATGCAGCAGCAAAAACAAAAACGGCAGCAGTAAGTGGGTTGCCTTCCATCCTTTACTCCTGATAGAAAGTACAGTCATGGTCACAGCCAGGATGCCATACAGGCCCCACATGATCCAGGCAAGCCATGGAAAATGAAGCACCCATAACAGGGTAGTCACCGCGATCCCGACAACAAACGCCGCCGGCACCAGATGATACAAAGACAGACAGCCCGGACATACTCCCAGGGTCAGGCCCACCCAATAGCCGTTTCCAAACTTCTGCCGGCACATTTTTGAAAGGGTAGGCCGTATGTACTGATAGGAAACAATGTCCGGTGACATAGCAAACCGGTATCCATTTTCACGAACCCGGTAGTGGAACTCATTATCCTCTGTACGGCCAAGGTCCTCTCTGAATCCCCCTGTCTTTTCCAGCACTTCTCTCCGGTATGCCCCGTGGAAAAAGGACTTCACATAGGCTTTTTCTTCCTTCCGGCGGGACGAGGCAATACTGCTTCCAAATAAAGATTCTTCGGCTAACAGCAGCGTATCACCAAATCCTCCCTCTTCTTCTGTTAAAGTAGGGCGTCTGCCTCCGGAAACCATTTCACCGCTTTCAAAATTCTCCACATTTTTTTCTACAAACTCCGGTGGTATATGACTGTGGGCATCCACCCGGATCAAAGCATCCGTCGTAAAACGACAGATAATCTCATTCCATCCGGTACTCTGGAAACCACCTGTATTTTCCAATACCTGTACACCGGCAAACTCGCCCTCATACAGTTTTTTGAATTCTCTCATGCACTCTTTTGTTCCGTCCTGAGAGCCACTGTCCGCCAATACCACTTCTATCTTATCATGGGGATAAGTCTGCCTTCTCACATCCTCCAGCAACGCCGGAAGATACTTGATCTCATTCAAAGCAATGATTCCCACTGTAATCTTCATGCCATCCTCCTTACAAGAAATACACATATAATTTTTGATTTTATCACAGGTAGGGGGGATGTTGCAAGTAATCATTGTCAGTTGTTTATGTCATGGAATCGTTAGCTCTTTTTTTCGGATTCCGTGTTTCTAAAAAAAGAGCCTCGCAGTTAGCGCGAGGTTCTCTTTTTGAGTTTTCCTATAATATAGGAAACTCCAAGCATTGCTGCCACAATATAATACGGAACATACAAAAACAAATATCTAGCACGAACTTCAAATATCATTAAAAACAAATTAATGCCTATCAACGCAAGTGCAATAAAAAGCTCCTTTTTCTTTTTTCGCTCGAGCATAATTGCAAAGAAACAAACTAAAATCTGCAATGTAATCCACATACTCTGCAAAACATTATAAATCATTTTATTATCCTCTGCATAGTAGAACGACTGTAGTTTTTCAGCAAGTTCATTATGCAGCCCCCTGTATTCTCCAAAAAAATTCCCTTCCCATTTCCAGGAAAAAGATCCGTCCTCATTGGCAATCACAAGTTTCTGAGCATAAAACTTTATCGTGCCAAAGAATCCTTTTTGTCGAATGCGCTCTCGCCACACTTCTAATTGGGTTTCTTTTCTTTTTTGGGGATCTGATATTCCCCAGGACAATGCCCGATCTTCTCCGAAATAAGAACCATATGTTTCTTCATTGGCCCCCATCATCAAATAATGGCATTCCGTCATTTGCGCATCCAAACTTCTTTCCGCATAAACAGCCTTACTAAGACAATTGACCATGATCAATATAGCTGCCGACCCTGCGGCCAATATTACGCCTTTTAGCAATAATTCTTTTATCCTGCTTTTGTTACAATTAAAAATTTCTACCAAGACGATTGCAAATAAGGCAATTATCACAGTTGGCTTAATTTTCATGCCAATCATCGCCACTATAACAATACCGGTCCAAGTTCCATAACCTTTCTTATCCTTTTTCAACGAACAATATAGATACATCATAATACTCAAAAATGATATTGAATAAGCATCTGAGTAAGGAATCACAATCCATGGGTTAAACCCTAGAAACACAGTGGAAATAATCAAGGACAAGACAGTTAATTTCCGGCTATCAGTCAATTTCCAAACGGTCAACACTGTAAAAACAATGCTTATATCTACACTAATCACTCCAACAACAATCGTTGCGAAATAACCATCTGCAAAGCCAAAATGAACTGCTATATCTTTTATTCCCGCAAAAATAACTGTCAAAAAAATATTATTCGGATATGCATTAAAATAATTCTGTGCAAATGCATCTCCTGCATTTTGTAAAACCCAATCTTGAATCACGCCACCTTGTGCCATAACATCGGATGCCGACTGCATCATGCCAACATCCCATGTGGTGCAAAAATAAATACACTTACACAAATATATCTGCGCAGTAAATAGAATCAGTGTATACAACACTCCTCCAATAGCACATCTGCTTTTTCCTGCAAATAACCTTCCGAAATTCCGCCCGCCATAGAACATGACAAGCAAAATTGAAATCGTCGACAATCCAATTAGTGCAAGTATAAAATTTGGTAATTGATAATACAAGGGAAATACATCAAAAGTCCCCCGGCCAAATTCTAGTAAAATCCCCCCCACAATAAAGAATTGCAACACAATAAATATCTTTTTCGACACCATACAAAAAAAATCCTGTATTCTTTCCACTATCCTTTTCCTCTTTCACAAAACAGCTCATTTTTTAAGCTTCTTTTTCCAAATCTTCTACATCATTCAAAACATCCTGTAACAACTCTATGTAATAGAGATATCATATCATAGTTTCCGATTATTTGCAAAAAATTTGACTTTTCCACCATATATCGTTATAGTATATGAGATATATTATTTTTACCAAGAACGATACTATATATTTCAAACGACTAAAAAATATGACCTGACATATTTTTTTCATATATCGGGCATATTGTATAGGGAAAAGGAGACGATATTATTATGAAAACAAAAACATTAACATTATTTATTTTTGCATTGTGTATTTTCACATTATTCAGCAGCAATGCAACGGCAGCGGCAAAAAAAAGTTCTGCTAATTTGCGCGTAAAATCGGTAAAAATAGTAAATGAGCCAAATGAACCAATGGTAGTTGGCGAAAAGATAAAACTTCTTGCTTCGGTTAAACCAGCCAAGGCGCGTTACAAAAAAATCATATGGACCTCCAGCAACAAAAAAGTTGCCACCATATCCAGAAAAGGAACTCTACGCGCCAGAAAAAAGGGTTCTGTTATCATTACTGTTTCCGTAAAAGGAACTACAAAAAGAACTTCCTTTAAGTTGAAAGTGATTAAACGAGTAAAATTGAAAAAAATTACGGTGACCGGAAAAAAGACTGAATTTGTTGGCAGTCAAATTGCACTGGCTGCTTCTCTTTCACCGCAAAATACAACGGACGATACTCTCATATGGTACTCAAATAAACCAGAAATCGCATCCGTAAATGAGGAAGGTCTTGTCACAGCACACAAAGCCGGAAAAGTTACTATTACCGTACGCGAAAAGAGAAGTAAAAAGAAAGCAAAATATCGTATTAAGATTGAAGATATACCTTATACATCGATTCAGTTTGCAAAGAATAATCCAGTTTCACTGGAGGTTGGCGCGCATCATACAATGCAATTAGTAACAGAGCCGTTCAACGCAACAGACCATCGAATCAATTGGTCATCAAGCAACAAATCCGCTGCTTCGGTTGACGAAAATGGTACCGTTACTGCACTCCGCCCCATTGAATCAGTAGACATTACTGCTGTTTGCAAAGCCAATCCGGCACTACGATGTACTTGGAATTTTAAGATAACTCGCACAAAAGGATACATCACAAAGCAAACTTTAGACAATCTGGACTTAACCGCAATTAAAAATGTGATGATTACTGCTCATCCGGACGATGAAACTCTTTGGGGAGGTGGTCATCTTTTAGAAGGCGAATATCTCGTTGTCTGCATGACTCACGGATGGAACGAAAAGCGTAGAACTGCATTTGAACAAACCATGCGTTCAACAAATGATAAGTATTTAATTCTAGACTATCCAGATGTCAGAAAAACACTAGCTGGCGGAAAATATGAAACAGATTTATTGAGCACATGTAAAAATGCGATGAAGGAAGATATTAAACAAGTACTTACTTACAAAAAATGGAATATTATTGCAACTCATAATCCATCTGGTGAATATGGTAAATTTTTGCATCAGCAGATATCCAAAATGGTATCGGAAAGTTATAACAAAAACACTGATAAATCAGCTGTTCTTTACTATTTTGGCCGATACTATAAGCCAGGAAACATTCCGGGTCCCCAGCTTTCTCCAGAAATTCTGACTATTAAGAAGACATTAGTAAACCGCTATTATCCTACCGCAAAAGGAGCTATTGATGCCTTTGGACAGATGATCCCATATGAGAATTGGCTTCTTCCATCGGAATGGTAATACAAAACTTTATCCTGACAAAGAAGGCCGATAACTCCCCGGACAGGGGTGTTATCGGCCTAATATTATTAACATATACTCTAGCTATCTCTGATTACGAGAACATCTAATTTTATTTATTCCTTTGGACAATCCAGCAAAAAGCCAATAAATTGCTATTGCCGTAGCAAAGGAAACTCCTATGAGAACCATAAAAATAAGAATCGGATTTTTGAAGGAATATATAAATTTCTGCCCAAATTGGAAAACATAAAAACTATGTGTCAGCCAGACTAATGTAATATATTTTGCCACCTTACCGGAAATCCATGTCACACCCGGTATTTTTTTTGCACACATCACACAAGCATAAATCATCGGACCAACAAGGAAAAAGTCATATGCCGAGCCAACCCGATAACGCATGAAAAAGCATGCTACTGCAATAAATATCAAAACAGGGTAACGCCATATTCCTCTCGGCAATATTTGATGGTAATATGAAAAGACCTGATATTTGGCAAATATCATACCAAATAAATAAACCGGTAAAAGGTATACAACATTACTAAGCAAAATTCCCCATACCGTCCCCTTAAAATCAGCGAACATATCATAATTAAGCAGTTTTTGTATTCCATACAACGAGAACAACGCACCACCTAAAACAACAAGAAAATCGGTAAAAAAGTCACCATTTTTTCTTTTTAAGAAGCGAAACAAAAGCGGAGTCATCATAAGAAGCACTATATATGGCATAACAAACCACCACTCGCTATTGTATTTTTCAAATCCAAGCATACTTAAGATAATGCTTTCAAAATCATAGTGAATCGTCCAAGATGCCGTCAAGTTAACTTTTGTAACACCTAACGCAAAATCAATCGGAACAAATATCAACATAACCTGCCACACATTTTTTAATAATCTATAAATTCGAGTAGCAATTGTCTGTGATATATTTTTACTTTTTCGAATACTCAAATAAGTTCCGTAACCACTCAAAAACAAAAAAAATGCCACACATACTTTAAACGATGCACAAATAACTGCTTCCAACGGCTGTCCCTGATAGATATGTAAACTATGATACATATTTTCCGGCGCAATTCTGTCTGTGAAGCCAAACAGATGATGAAGCATCATCAATAAAATCGCAATCAATTTAGCAATCGCCGTGTCAGACTTTGAAAAATGATAGTGTTTCATGAAATGCTCTCCTCTCTCCTTTGTTTTCTCCATGAATAATAACCATCAAATGCTAATAAAATCATAATTGGAATGAATACGACTAAGTATCTCGAATTACATTCCCAAATTGTCTGAAACAATCCGATTCCAAGCATAGAAACTGCACACGCAAAAATCGGAATTTTCTTCCTGTCTGAATAACTTTTCTGCCTCACTGTATAGCAAACAGACAAAAGCATTCCCACAAGTATCATAGCATAGTAAAGCGATGTATACAAAAGAAGCATCCAGTTCTTACTTCCATCCATCGTCACAAACTTTTCTAAAAATCCATCTGGATTCTTCGGCTCTCTGGATAAATAGTCACAACATGAAAAAGTTGAATCTCCCCATGTTCGTACCTGCTTGTCATAAGCAAAGAAACGGAAATTCTGACTCAAAGAACGCCCTTTAAGTCTCTTCTTTATCTCTTCTATATTTGCTTTCTTTTTCTTTTCGTAGGAATTAAAGGATTCTGTATATTGCACATCTTTCTCTTGATACCCTCCATATCCCAAAGACATCATAATCCAATGGGTAAGCGGGAACTCATGCGCATCACAAAATGGCTCCTCTAAAGGAATCACCGTTGAAACTGCCCAGTTGCATAAACTATAAGTTCCTGAAAAAGAAACTAACACAATAAGAAGCCCCAGAACAATTTTCTTCCATGGCAATTTTTGCAATACAAACAGCAATATTGCTGCAATAGCAAATATAAATACTGTAACTTTAATCAAAAATGAAACAGCCGCAAAAACTCCAAACAAACAAATCCAGAGATTAAACATCCGATTTGTATTGCTGTTAACTGCCTTTACATAGCAATACAACATGGTCATCAAAAGAAGCATCCCAGCCGTATCTGTATAAGCATACATAGCCCACAAATACAGGGGAACACACAACCACGCCATCATACCAACAATAAGAGCTTTCTTCTCATCCCAGACAATTACCGCAATATGATGAAGTAGAAGAATCGACATAACTGTCATTACACATCCAAATGCTATAGAAGCCAAATAAAATTCTTCTACGCCTGCGCCCGGGGAAATTTTATGTATTATACCAAAAAAGGCTGCCAAAACAACATACCATAACTGATTATTCGGATACCTTGCAAAATACGCTGCATCTTCCAGTCCACCAGTCAATGTATATTCACTTGCAGATCGAATTACTTTACCCCAATCCCAGGATAAACTTTGCACGCGAACAGAATATGCTATCACAAACATAATTACCACACATATTGCACTCACACAAAACCAGGCAATTTGATAATTCCATCTTGTCGGAACAAGTTTTTCTCTCCGGAACAATTTATCCACACCAAATAAAACTACCGGCAGTAAAAGAACAGAAAGAAAAGACTTTTGCGTTAAATTACCTAATGCAATAACAAAAATTACATACAAAAATAACAACCACACCCATTGTGATAAGTTCATGAGATAAAATTTACACTTCTGATTCCAGTTTCTCATTTTCATTTGATTTTCCCTCAACAACCATCATCTTTTCTAGTCGTTTTCTCCTTCTCATAAACATCCCTGACAATGTAAATTGGCCGATCCTTTATTTCAGCAAATAAGACAGCAATATACTCTCCTATGATTCCAATCACCATAAGCGTTACCGCAAACATAAAACATAGGGCAACAATAATGGTTGAATACCCTGCGGGAGCGCCATTTACAATTTTATTTATAATGGTAACTATCATCAAAATAAAACCACATATTGCCACAAATACACCAGAGTACATTCCCAGTTTCAATGGGAGATCTGAGAAACTGCACAGTGCATTAATTGAAAAATGAAGCAATTTACGAATACTGTATTTGCTTTCGCCCGCTTCTCTTTTCTGTGCCTCAAATTCCAATGTCGTTTTTCTGAATCCGACACTCTGTACATATCCTCTTAAATATCGTATTTTTTCACGGTAGTCATTACGCAATACATCAGCAACATTTTTTGCCAGAGCAAAAAAATCGGAAGAATTATTTTCAAATTTGACAGGCGACATAAGATTCAGCACCTTGTAAAAAGCACCAGATGTAATACGCTTAATAATTCCTGCATCTGCATTTTTTGTTCGTATCATTGAAATCACTTCATAGCCGTCCTCAAATTTTGCAATTATTTCAGGAATGCAAGCAGGCGGATGCTGTAAATCTGCATCCATACACACAATGCCATCCCCTTTTGCATAGTCAATTCCAGCAATCATAGCCGCTTCATGCCCAAAGTTTCTTGAAAAATCAACCACTTTTACCTTTTTATTTTCTTCAGCAAATGATTTTAATAAAGCAACACTTTTGTCCTGACTTCCGTCATTTACAAAGATAAGCTCATAGTCCCATGCACATTGTTCCAAAACATCTACCGTTGTTTTATAAAACTGATTTAATGACAATTCCTCATTGTACACTGAAACTACAACTGATATTTTTTTATTTTTCATAAAGCAAGCCTCCATTATTCATCACTTTTTCTTACTGTACTCCCAGACCGCTTTAATCTTCAAATTCTTTGGCAGTCCATAGAACAATTTATAGCGTTCAATCCATGGTTCCCCTTCCGGTGTAGCCGTCCACAAATAGGATTCATATGGGAGATGTCGTATTTCTACTGTAGTCTTTCCCGCCTCAACCTGTCTCTCAATCCTTGCCAACCGCTCTTTGTCAACCTGATATATTGAAGAAAAAATATTCAGATAGAACCCAAGTCCAGCAAAGCATATAATCAAGCATGCATACTTGAAACTTTTAGTAAATATCATCTGTGTATCCGTCTCCACTTCTAAAAGACTGATGAATTCCAAAAGTAACATTAAGAATAATGCATATGTTGCAAAAAAGCATCTCTCTCCAATGGGATTTACAACCAATAACGGTGCTGCCACACATATGATACTGGCATTCCAAAACAGCATCTTCCACAAACATTTTCTTTCAAGTCCTACAACAATAGAGTATCCTATAATAGCAACCATGTACACAGCCACAAACAAAGCCTCAATATACAAAAGACGGTTTTGTTTTGCATATGTGCTTACTCCAAATGAGGAAAGCAACGCCCATACATTAAATGATGCCATAACAATAAGACATATTTTAGCTAACAGGACATTTCTTTTTTTGTCTGCATTGACAAAGATTTTTTGATAAATCATAAAACAGACTGCAAAAATCCCCAAATTCATCCAAACATTGTTTAAACAAAGATGTTTGGCAATCTCATTCACATAATTATCTATTGCCCTGCTAACCACACCACCTTCTGCCATCTGCCGATAACCATCCTGATTATTCGCTATCGAATGATAAGCTGAATTTGAAAACATATAAACAGCACCAGCCACCGTTCCTAAAAAATAGGCAACATGTGAAGCTATGACCTTATGATGAGCAATCAGCGTATATACAATCACACCACAAGACAAAACTACATTATAAATTGTCAAGTGTTCCACAATCAAAGTATTTATCACACCTAATACAAAAAGCGGCAAACAATGCCAGAGTTTTCTTTTTGGCATCTCACTTTGGAAAACAGGAATCACATAGGCAATAAACAACAAAGTAAGAAACAATGATGTAACATAATTTGCATATCCGGCCGTCCATACAACTGCTTGCTTTAAAATCAGTTTTGGCATCAAAACCAACGCAACACAGCTTACATAAAATGCCCATTTCTTCTTAAAAATATATTCAGACAGAGCTACTATACCTGTCAGTCCAACGGACATGATAACTGCCTTTAACAAGTTCGAACGCGTCATTACCAAAACGATAAGATTTCCTACATAGCGTCCATTGTAGTTTTCAAACCATTGATTTAAACGATCAATTCCTATCTGGCTTCCCCATGCCCAATCATCCCCCGTATAAGGGAATAAATAACACAATACAGCAACAACCCCAAAACATATGGCATATCGAATCCACATCATCTTCTTTTCTTTCATCACATTCTCCTATCTTGTCTACATACTATCATATTTATTTTATTGACCTGTTTTGTCAAAATCATATCACATTGTCTCCTGTTTAATACGATTTCCTGCACTTCTCTCACACACAACAGAAGTGCCTTATCTGTGTATTGTCATAGCCCTCCATTCCCAAATCAGCTTAACAACACGCCCACAATATTATATATTATTTGGCATAAAAAATCAAATATAAAATCAATTTGGTTTATTGCAAGGATTACTTAACACAAACACTAACTTAACAATTCTTGAATCCACAGTGCGCTTTTGTTATAATATAATATCATATCAAAAAGGAGTTTCCACCATGACCAATCTGGTTTCTATCATTGTCCCTGTTTACAACTGCAAACCTTACCTGGAAGACTGTATCCAAAGCGTTTTAGCCCAGGACTATGGTAACCTGGAGCTTCTTCTTATTGACGACGGTTCTACAGACGGCAGCGGTCAGATCTGTGACCAGTATGCCTACTATGACAAGCTCCGCGTCATCCACCAGAAAAACCAGGGTGTCAGTGCCACCAGAAACACCGGGATTCGCCTGGCATCCGGTGATCTGATTCTCTTTCTTGACAGCGATGACACTATTGAGCCTTCTATGGTGTCTACCATGGTGGCAGATATAGAAAAAGAGCAGGCTGACTGTGCCTTTTGCGGCATGATCCACGATTACCCGGACCACAGCCGGAATTTTCCAGAGACTCAATGGCCTGACGGCGCAGCGTCTCGGGCGAGCGGGGCCGCACCGGGCGGTAGGTATAGCCCGCCTGGCAGAAGCGGCAGCCGCGGATGCAGCCGCGCGAGGTTTCCATCGTCACGCGGTCGTGCACCGTCTCGAGGAAGGGCACGGCGGCGTCGGCCGGGAAATAGGCCGTGTCCAGATCGTGGATGACGCGCTTGGTGATGCGCGCGGGGACGCCCTCGCAGTTGGGCGTTAAGGA
>OLGD01002369.1_pt1 | contig 21898 bp, 20 predicted proteins | sample 1605311 | NCBI WGS metagenome assembly OLGD01 (sample SAMEA3888917, study PRJEB22519) | human gut metagenome | biome: human gut; feature: human-associated habitat; material: faeces | place: Denmark | collected 2010
TAATCATGTCGATTTTACTTTTCCGATTTTTGACGAGACAAAGTTACCGATTACAAGTTGTAGAATCCCCGCAATTCAAGATTGTATTGCGCCAGAATATCTGCGTCTTGTCTATTTACCATATACTTACGAGACGAAGGCTTAAGAGTCTCTTTCCTATTAACTTGTGTGATACGCACGGCATCATAGGATTGAAGGCGCTTAAGTACGGTTTCGTAAGATACATTCAACACAATTGTTCCCAGCCACGGACGGCGTTGTAGCCCACTCCGTGTGCGTGTATGATCCATAGAACGGCGTGCCATGATTTCATATCCAAGGTATTTTGCAGGTTCTTGTGCATTGGTGATTAAAGTCTTCTCCTGCGACATCTCCAGTTTGAGCTTTTCTCTCATGAAAGTCGTAATGTCGGCTTTGACAATCTTGCATTCCTCCTTGCTGCCAATCATTCCAATAAGGAAGTCATCAGCATACCTTACATACTTCAATCTTTTGAATGTATCATCCATGTCCCTTGTTGCTGGAATATCCAACATTTGCTTGCGTAGCCGGGCAATTTTTGATTTCAGTTCAGCTTTACGGTTTTCATCCGTTTCGTCTTCCAGTTTCCATCGTAATGCATTTCTCTTATTCCGATTACGTTGATATTCACAGGTTAGCCTCCGTCCTTTGCCTTTATTGAAATTTTCGGCATACTCCTTTATATACTTGTCGAACTTATCAAGGTAGATATTAGCCAATATAGGGCTGATGATGCCACCTTGTGGTGTTCCCGAGTAAGTATTGTTGTATGTCCATTTCTCCATATAGCCTGCATTTAAGAATTTGCGGATTAAACGCAGGAACCGTTCATCGGAGATGCGTTCTCTGAGGATATCGATCATAATATTATGGTCAATATTATCAAAGAAGCCTTTTATGTCACCTTCAATAAACCATCGCGTCCCTTTGAATGTAACCTTAATGTCTCTCAATGCAGTGTGGCAACTTCTGTTTGGACGGAAACCATGCGAGGTGTCCTCAAAGTGTCCCTCGTAAATGGCTTCCAGAATCATATGTACCACTTCCTGCACGAGTTTATCCTCAAAAGAGGGAATGCCTAGCGGGCGTTTCTTTCCATTCTTTTTAGGAATGTATACTCGACGGGCAGGATGGGGCTGATAAGATTCATCCCTCAGACTTGCCACTATTTTCTGTATGCGGTCAATGCTCATTCGGTCGATGGTTCTACCATCGCTGCCGGGCGTCATATTACCTTGATTGGCATATTTACGCTGATAGGCTATGAAGAACATTTCCTCATTAAACAGAATTCGGTAGAGCCTTTCATATCGGTAATCCGAATCTTTACTATGTTCGCATAAAGCGTTTAATACTTGCTGTGGATCTCTCATACGTCTCACACGTTTTCCTTAGTTTGTATTAAGTTGACAACTGCTTCCCTTGGCCATGTACAAGGCGTTACCTTGCTCGGACTACTACGGAAGCTCCGTTTCCATATCGGGTATTCAGTATCTTCATACATAGCCCATGTTTTCATAGGCATCCCGACTTAGGAAATCCCCGTTTAGTTTCGTAATGACTATTAGCGCGACAGACTGTCGGATGCGACTTTCGTTCTTTTCTCCGCTTATTGCGGTTGCGCCGTAGCGATGTTCTATGCTTCCCCTCCGTACCTGAAAAGTCGAAGTGCTACGGTGTGACAATACAACTGCCTTGCGTCACAGGTCCAACATGCCCCACTGAACTATCATTCAACCAGTATAGGCTTCATCCTCGTGCCTGTCTTTCTCCCCAGCGATGCACTCGCCCTTGGCAATTAAAGCGGCCATGCTGCAACCGACATGCGACACTCCCCATTGGGTTTTCCCTACGGATAAGTCGGTTGGGAGTAGACTTAGAACCTAGTCTAGTCTCTTGCTAAAGAGACATTCATTACGCAACCTTTACGGGCGCACAATAACTGTTCATCCGTTGATTCGTATCTACTGGTAATACTTTTTCTTTTGCTATACTGATTTTGTCATTTTTGTATTTTTCAAGAATTTCACAAGGTATTTTTGATACAGGAATAATTGCTTCTACACCTGTTTTGATTCTGTTTCTAATAATCCATTTGTTCCCATTTGAATCTACAAAGAAATCACTTTCGTGTAAATCATGAACATCAATAAAAGCCAATCCTGTCCAACAACAGAATACAAATATATCTCTTGTCCGTTCTAAACGAGGAATAGAAAACTCTTTATTGTAAATTCTCATTACTTCATCCATTGTGAGAACGTCTTTTTTAACCTTTTCTTCTCTGAATTTGATTCCAAGAAATGGGTTGATTTTTATCCATCCGTTACCTAGTCCTATGTTGATAATCTTCTTGAAGCATTTCATGTAACGTATGACTGTATTTTGACAGAGATTTTTGTCCACTTTCATGAATGTCTCAAATTGTATTATCAGAGCTTTGTTTATGTCTTTTAAAGCGATATCCGAAGCTTTTGATTGACGAGCATACATTTCCTTGAAATATAGCAAACAAAGTTTGTATCGACCTACAGTGATCTTAGCAAGGTCAATGCCGATTAAAGATTCCATTCGGTCAATTTCTTCCTGGAATACGGCAAAAAACATTTTGCATTGATTTGCTTTGCTTTTTTTACCGATGAATCTGTCTTTGATTTCTGAGAGTGTAATAGGTAACCCTTCATCTTCTAAATTACGTAATATCTCATATACCTGAGAGCGGATCGACTCAAGATACATATTGATCTCAATGGAAACGCTATCTTTTCCGATGGCTCTTTCTTTTTTCTGGTTCCATAATTTGGGTAGCACTCTTCTTTTTAGTTGTAACTCGATTCTTTGTCCTGCAAGAGTCATTCTCATATAAATAGGAGATTCCCCAGTTTTTAATAGACTAACTCTTCTGATCATGAACAATAACGAAAATGTTTGCTTTGCCATTTTTTCTTCCTCCTTTGATTAATTAATAACTTGTTTCTGAGCCACAAAGAAGAATAGGTGGTAAAATGGTGAAATGTTGTGAGTTAGGGGTAAATTCGGGAGGGAATTGAGCCTTAAAAAAATCCTCCCCGAATTACACACCTTGAAACCGCAGAATTCGGTGTATTTTTCCTATTGGATATAAAAGGAAAACCCCTGAACTCGCTTTGAATTCAGGGGTTTGCTTCATTTTTCCTCTTTAATAAGTGGTGCCACCAGCAAGAGAACTGTTATCTTCTCTCTATTGATAATCACCGTTTTATAGTTTCTTCCATTTGGAAATCCACATGATTTAGCACACGATTATGTTTTATCGTTTTGCTTGCTATAAGAACGATTCTTTTTTCAAATATCTCTTTGTTTCAATATCGCTTGGGATTCTTCTAACGGAGTTACTACGCTGATATTTAAAACTTTATATTTTTTGTTTCAATATCCCATGAATTATCCCACTAATTTGCTACGTGCTTTTGCGGTAGTTTGCTCATGGAGAATACTGAGGCCAAAGATAGCTATTCTTCTTCATATTTACAAAATATAAAATTTCACATTAATTGTTACTGTAACCGGATAAGATATCCTTTCTTAATTTGGCGGGTAAGATTATTTCGATCAAAATCGGGCTGCCATGCATATATCTGATGGATATTGAAGCATGCTAAATCGAATAGTTGATTCTTAAATTCCCAAAAAGTTATTTCTTTATTTTGTTTCTATTGTGCTGTGAATATAGTGCGTTTTGGAAACAAAATAAAATATTGAGAGAGGTTGGGAGCATCTTGTTCTGTCGACAAAAAGGCCTTATTAGAATTGGCGTAAAACTTTCACGCTGTAACAGTTATGGCGATTACAAAGATAATCAGTTGATAAGCATAATTTTATAGTTTATCTTAGAAGTTATGAAAATCCTCTCGAACCATATCAAAATGAGAGAGGAAAAGCTCTTATCCGAGAAGAAAAAATAATTCTACATATCATTAAAAATCAGGATCGTAAATAACTTGTTGAATTAATGTGATAAGGGATTTTTTTTCTTATTTTTGCATAAAACATTTTAAGATGGTAAAAATAGGAAGAAATGATCCTTGCCCTTGTGGTAGTGGAAAAAAATATAAAAAGTGCTGCGCTGATAAAGAAACTGCTGCTGTGCCTGCAATGCCTGATATGGATTTTGATAGTTTCGCATCAAACTATATGGCTTATCAAAAAAGAGAAGACAAAGAGGACATAACAGACTTATTGAAATACGATAAATCGGATATATTATCTGTAATGAGTTATCTACAGGCTCTTCCAGAAAATCATGGCAAAAATATTAGGCTAGAGAGTATTCAATGTTTATTATTAGCTTCAGGCAAACAAGGTGAAGGAATAGAGATAAACTCTTCTGGGCTTAAATCTTTCTTTGAAAAACACTTTCTTTATAATACCCAGGAAGATCCTCCTGAGAATCTATTCACAGAAAATATAATGACTCCTATTGGTAATAAGATAATATTTTCAGGACTGGCACAAGGACAAATATATTTTCTGCAACAGTTGATGAATGTTATTTCTATGGGAGATTTTGAAAGTTTCTTTGTTCGTTCATGTTTGTCTCCTGCGTTGTTGTTACTTTCAATCTCAGACTATATTGCCAAAGCATTGGAATATCCTCGGAATATGAGAGGGGTTGATACAGAATCAAATAATATATATGTTCCAGATAAGTATTTAGAACGAAAAAACATTTTTAGAATACCCGTCCTCCATATGGAACAATTAGCGATTTCATGTGGTGGGAATATTTCTGATATAAACTTATTTCTATTAGACCCCGAAAAAGAAAAATGGAACAATATTAATCCTGATGAGAATCCAATCATACACAAACCAATCTTGTACGATTCAGATTCTAAGGAATACATAATTTTATCTCCAACTAATTTATTATATGCAGCTCTTAATGGCCTATTAAGAAAAACCATTGAATATGGTAAGTTTGATGAGGTATTAAGTCTTTATTCCCATTCTTGTTGGCAGCATTCTGATTTCATGTTATACAATATGGGATTTCGCAGGTTAGATTACACTTTTGAAGAAACACACTTGCCTATTTATGAGGGACTTTATATTTTTGATAGTGACAAATTAGCCTATGTTGTATTCTTTTACGATAATGGGATTGGTTTTAATATTGACAAACCGTTAGAATATGTAGAGAATAAAGATTCAGATAAAGCAATAATTTCCCATATTAAAAAAGTTTACAACAGGCTGAAATCTGATAAAAAATTATCTCATAATCATTTACTCAATCTGAATATATCTTTAGGCATTGGACGTCCTAAATCTACAAGATGTCCGAATAACCTTGATTGGAATGTTCTTGCTATGTGTATTTATGAGTTAGAAGTATTGAGTAAATCTGATAAATGTAACAATTTAACTTTTTGGAATTATTCTAATGCCTTAAAAAGTATAACTTTAGGAACTCCTTTTTTTTTAGATAATATTACATATTTTATTGATAATGATGAAAGTTTTTATGCCACAGATGATAACCCAGTAAGTTGGCTCCTTATATCTGTAGGAAATTCCCTTGATTTTAGAGTTAAAGCTGTTCAAAAAGATGATATTCACTTATGTGAAACCGTTAATGGAGGATATATTCCTGTTTCTCGCGAGAATCTTCCTGCCATACTACCAATATATACAACAAAATCATTGCTTAATCCTTTTTTGGTATCAACACCATCTTTAGGTTCTAATGTATTTATAGAACCATTAGAACCTTTTGCTAAACCACAAAATGAAAAAGAAAGGTTTGAATCTGAAATATGTATTGCGATTGCCTATTGGTTATTTGTTTTATCTGAACAAATAAAGAAACATCTACCACTTCTCTCACGCCCCATTGAAATAAAAATAAATTTAGATGATATTACAGATAATTATTTTGAAACGTTTCAATCTCTTGACAAGAAAGCTGATTTATTTGACAAAATATCCTCAAATATATCTGAGGACCAGATTGTTATTAACTTGGATAAATTTTTCTTATATCATTTAATACCTGAAAACAATTATGCAGAAAGAATATTAATGCAAAAAATATTGTATGCCATATGTGATATTTATTGGAGCAAACTTGGATACAATTACGAGGTTATTGAGGCAATCCTAAAAGACAATATGCCCTTATCAGCGCAGAAAAAATTAATCTTTAAGATATCTGATTATGATATAAGAATTATTCCACAGAATGTTGTGACATTAAAATTATCATCTCCATATGCTTTAAATAGGGAGTTAGACGATTTGGGCAAAATACTCACAGAGAAGCCATATAAACCTAAGGATAATTTAGATACTAAAACTAAAAAGAAATTAGTAAATGATGTGGTTTTGCATTTTTACAATAAGCTGCGTATTTTGCTACAAGATTATGAAGGGGAAGATATTATTCAAAAGCTATTATCATTATATGAGGCGGCTATCCAAAAAAGAGAGGCGTATAACCTTGAAATCATTCCTAAAATAGAATGTTTTAAGAATTATACGGACATTCATGCTCAGGTATCTAAGCAATCCAAAAAGAATACAGAAATATCTCTTGCATTGAGATGCCTAATAGAACATATTGTGGCTGAGCCGATCAATGGAACTAAAAAATTAGATATTGCAGCATTAGATAGCTGTGTGGCATATATGATTCATATTATCAATTGGGGGTTTGTAAGTGACAGTCTTAATTTTAATATTACGGACACGAAAATATCTCTTCTTAAATCTGGAAGAATAGGGACAGAAAAAAGTTTTGATGAAAACGTATTATCTCGCTATACACAATCTAAAGTCAATGAAAATATATTCTACAGAAATAAATATTTATCAAAAACTTTTTCGTTACCAGAGATTAAAACAGAAACGAAACACGAAGAAACAGATTTTGATAGAGCATTTCATTCTGAATTTAAAATATCCTATGATGATTGTGTTGGTATAACTCAAGTAGCCATAAGATTGGCTTTTGATGAAGAAGAATCTGTTTGTGTAATTAAAGAGCAGGATTTCATAACTCATTTAATAGAGAAATATAGTATTGAAGAAGAAACAATAGTTACATATATATCGAACTTTAGCTTATTTAATCGAGGAAAAGTTCAAAATGTAAAAGAGCATGGGTTCAAAAATGAAGATTTTTATCCTTGGAGATATAATCGAAAACTGTCTTTATTAAGAAAGCCGATGGTTATTACGCAGAAGGATAAAGATAGGTATCTTAATTTTGGTGCTAGGTCATTATATGATTTCATGCTTAATCTCGCTTCTTTAATTTCTTATGGTAGGTTCCAAGCTGACAGTGCAGAGATGAAATCTTATCTATCTCAGATTAACCATGAAAACGGGAAAGAATTCACTAATGAAGTGTACTCCTTTTTTAACGAAAAGTTAAAGGATAAAGCTGTTGTTATAAAAAAAGAAGTTGGAATAAAACCTAATGGACTTTTGAAAAACAGTGAAGATATTGGAGATATTGATACTCTAATAATTAACAATGATGATAAGCGTATTATTAGCATTGAATGTAAGTATTTAAATGAGCCAAGAACTCCGTATGAAATGCATCTCGAGTTGCTGAAGTTTATTGATGGAGATGCACCTTGGATACCTAAAGTTGACAGACGTAATGCATGGATACTTGATAATAAGAAAGCTTTCTCTACTCTTGGAATCAACGATGATATAGAAAAATATAGTTTTGAATATGTTTTTTTAACAAATGAATCTATATCAATACCTTTCATCAAAGGGAATGATATAAAATATAGATTCATGACATTTATTGAATTACAAAACAATTTGAATTTGCTATAACATCCCATAAGTGTCCACGAAAAAGTGGACACTTATGAGGTGTTTTATGTTATCAACTAAATATTTTATCTATAATATAAAGAGTTCTGTTAGTGAAAAATATTTTTTTCAAGGGATGAGACGAGAGTGGCAATAATATTATCTACTGTCAGGCAAACAAGCGATTTACGATACTTGAAACGTTCCATTAGGTAACGCTCTATATCGTTTCTTAGTTCTTGCTATTCAATCATCGTCTTACCCCTTTCTTCTTACGTTTCTGTGCTTGTAAATCTTCTGCTAATGTTGCATCGTAGTTGTTACCATCTATCAGTGAAAAGATAGACAAGAGAGAATCGCCGTTTCTGCTATCTGACTGATTAAAAGAGTGTTTATTATCTTGTTTGCTATCAGGGCTATAAGAGATCATGTTTTCTTTTTCACTGGATTGTTGAACATCTTTTTTATTTTCGCCAGTAAAATATTGTTTTGGTTCTTTCAATATTTGTTCTTGCATTTTTAGTTTGTCTTCGATGTTGCCGTTTTTCATGATGTTAGCATATTCAAAGGATTCAGATAATTGGCGGTTGTAGCCAAACAGCTTATCAAAGCCTTGTTCCGCTTGCTGGAACAGGTTCACACGGTCAAAACCACCTTTTATTACTCCGTTCTTGGTGTTCTTGTGGTTGGTAAGCGGTGATAGCTTCTTTTTATTAGCTTGGTCTTTTCGGCTCACAATCAAATGGCAGTGCATATTCAGTTCGTTGTCGGAACGGCTACGGTCAAAATGTATCTTTCCGTAAAATTTTATATCCGCTTCGGATAGTCCTTTGTTGAAGTTCTTGGCATATTCAGGAATAAATACTTCCCGGATATACCGTTTCATGGATTCAGCTTGTTCCTGTTCTGTATTACCCATCGCTTGAAGTTCCTTTTCCGATGGACTGACGTGGATAGCGAAAAACTTAGCATCTGTTTTCAACAATTGCCCGATATTGGTATCTATATCCTTAATAACCTTTGATTTGTAAATATTATCATCCGATAAGTTGAAAAAGCCATCGGTATAAATACCTTTTTCCATCCGTTCCAAATCTTCATGTTCAAGGTATGAAGCTAATTGCCGACAACTACCCGCATTATTATATGTTCCTGCCGATGGCGATGCAAAATCTATGTGCATGGTTCTATGTATTTATCAAATTGACGATTTCCGCTTTTAGGTTCTCTTTCCGTTTGCCATCCATTACGCCACAAGCGGATAACTCCGAATAGAGTTGCATCAGTTGAAACAACTTCTTATAATCACTTTGGTGTATCTGATATAGTGCGTTAAGTTGCTTTCCCTGCTGGTTGATTACATCAGCGTGCTTTCCGAACTGCTCACTTAATTTTTGTAGTACGGCTGTTTGTTTTCGCTGATTAGATTCTAATTGAGAAAGAATAAGCGTTTCTAACGTCTTGCCGAGAGTATCAAACCGAACGGCAATAGAATTGGCGGTTCGTATCATGGGATTCAGTTGCTCTTCCTCATAGTGACGGATGAAGCGGATAATATCATCCTGTCTCTTATTTATTTTCGCCAGTTCCGATTTTACGGATTCAGGTGCTTCGGATGGGTTGATATGTGCCTTATCTATATATCCGAACGCCAACTTTACAACTTCACTCTTTTTCAGTGAATAGCGTTTGCATATCTTCTCTACCAAAGTTGCCGTTTCCTTATCTATGGAAATGGTAGTGAATATCGTTTTTCGACTGCTGTTCGGCATGGTAATTACTTTTTTATAGAAATATGAATAGATAAATACCTGATAATAAGTGTTGAAAAGAAAATGCTTATTACAGGTGCCATTACAGCGTGTTCTTGTAACACGCTGAAGCCGAAGGCTTTGCCACGCAGGGCAAGAGGGAAGAACAGGACTTGTCCAGTTCCCTCTTGCTCGATTTAGCGAAACGGGCTGAACCGATAGGTGAAGCAGTTTCTGCTAAATCGGGGTGGTAGCACAGAGAAATAGCCTAAACACAGACTTCTTTCTCTTGCTACCTTTTGCTTTCAAGGCTGATTCTCTAATTGATTGGCTTTTTCAAACTGTTTGTAGGTTTGGAAATCGGCACGTTCACGAACGAAAGACCGAATATCACCAGCACGATAATAAGTTTTCTTTCCGATGGTGAAGAAAGGTAGTTGACCGCTTACCCTATAACGTTGAAGAGTTCGGAAAGATACTTTCAGAAGAAAGGCTAAATCCTGATTATCGAGTATCTTTTCATTATCATCTAATACTTTATCAGTATTGATTAGGGATTTTAAGTCTTTCCCTATTTCAGTAAGTTTCTTGGATAGCCTCTCCATCCATTTCTCAAAGTTTTCGTTGTCTATATACATTTTGCTTCATTTTTTAGTGATACATCATGAATGTCAATCGATTGATGATGCAAAAATCGGTAGAATGGAGAATCAGAAAAAGAGGAGTAGTTACCTACTCCCCTGAAAATAAAATTCAAATAGTTATAAATGAGTGGAATATAAAAACATTTTGTCTAATGTTTGTTAGCTCGTTTACGGGCTTCTTTGTTAATTGCATTCTTTAAGGCATCTAATGTTTTGGTCAGATTGAATGGTTTACGCATAAAAATAGCATCCAGTTTATCGTATATACTTCCAAATCTTAAATTGAAAAGGACTTCAAAACCGTGAGCTAAACGAACTAATGGGACGGGCTTTCCGTCTTTTCCGACTACTTCGCCTAAAAAGGATAATCCTATTACTATTTCAGCAATACCAATAATCCCCAAGTCCTTTGACTTAGGGATTACATATAGATCTGATTCGAATGTTGGTGAGGTGGGAGAATCAAATGATTCAGGATGCTTAATTTTTAGACTTAATAGTTCCAATTCTACATTGATAATAGCCAGCACTTTGTGCAGATAAGAATTTTTAAGCGCATTTTTCCCCCTGCCCGTACTGATATAGCTCTTTTAAGGGTGCTATCTCAATACGAGTGAGATTCAGCATCCGAAAGATATTGGAGTTATCTTTTGAACTGTCAATTGTTGCTATGCACCTGATAAATTCGTCATAAGCGTCTTGCATTTCTGTGTCAGTTACTTTTTGTGAGGAATCAGTCAATAAGATGATAATCCTCGTTTTTGATAAATCATTCATAGGCATGAGTGTTTAATAATTAATGAGTATTAATAATCAGACCAAAGTCTGTTACATGTTGCTGAATGATTTCTTTATGTCTTTAAAACATGAATCCAATCTTTATTGAAATAGCATGATGGCTTAACTTCTCTGCAAACTCAGCTGTAAACAATGATTGTTTTTGCGTTTTCAGCCGTTCAAGTTTCTGGGATTCATATCCTAAAGTCAAGAATAACTTCTTACTTTTACAAATTGAATATTCTACCCCAACAGACGGATTCAAATAAAAACCTCCATTAGCATTTTTATCCGGTGCAAAACTATATCCAACGCCACATTCTATATAAGGAGTGAATTTTCTAGGCTTTATGATTAACAATTTTGCATCGGCAAATAGCGGAATCAGAGTTTTCTCATAAATAGATAATCCTGTCCCGATACCGACCGATAGCCGTTTGTTGATAGCATAATAGCCAAGAGCTTGCCACGTAAACGGAGTGGTTGCCGGCTCGTTCATGTCAATCCCTGTTCCTACACTTGTAGCAAAAGTGAAGCGTTCTGTTTGTTGCGCTGTTGCAATAGCAGTAGCGCAACAAACTATAATAAGTAGAATAATCTTTTTCATTGAATAATTACAGTTATACGTTTCACAATATGTAAAGCAGTTGTCAGCCCCGATGTATCTTTATTGACTTCTCCGGAACTACCGTCAGGGCTGCTATGCCCCATCAGATTTGCTTCAAATGATTTTTCACCTTTCGATAAATCTACATTGGCAGCGTATACGATTGCAGGTTGTCCGCTTCCTTCTTTACCTCCTGAATAGTTGGCTTCTCCATCTTTGGCTGATTTAGTGAAGGCTTCATTGAAATCAGTGGAATGATTTATTTCTATTTTTACTACGAACTTCTTTAATGCTGTTGCCGGATTTAGTTTAATATCAAAGCTTTCGTGTGGGGTCGCTCCTGATATGCCATCTATTAATGGCTCTTTCTTTGTTGGCAAATAAAGTCCATCATCGTATTTAACTCCACGTGAATAACACCAATGAGGTAGAGCTTCTTTTCGTCGGTTTCCTCCCGATGCTTGCCAAGATTGAGTGGCGATTTTATGAGTTACATAAACCGTTGAAAGATAATTCCCTTGTGTATCTTCCAACCAAATAGCAATTTGCGGTGGATTCTTTTTATTAATACCCAAAAACAAAGGAAAATCATGCAGCCATTGTTCACCCTGCTCTATGCAGATTTTTACATCTCCTTTCTCATACTCAATTAGTTCCTTTTGGCAGGAACAAAGGCTAATGAGCCATAAATAAATGAATGTCAATCCCATTTTCTTCATGTTAGTTTTATTAAATTGTTATTATATCATTTGTTACTTATCGGGAACATTGCAAGCAAAAAAAGATTATCTTAATAATGTTTCAATATTCTTACGAGGAGAATAGGGCACTGGATTGGCATAACCTATTCTCAATATCAAGGTAGGATATTCCTTATTAATAGGTAACTCTTTTCGTAGAGCAATCGACAATGTGGTAACTTCACATGGTTGGTTCAGGAAAGCGTAAGAAATTCCTATTTCACTAGTTTTTAATAAAAAGCGTTGAAGGCTTCTCCCTAAATTAAGCCATTCTTCAATGGTATTATTCTGCGTGGTATATATAACGAAATGTGAGGAAGAACCGATTTTCTTCCTATCCGATTTATTTTGCATATTGGATTTTAGGAATAAGCGAACTATGGGGCGTGCAAATATTCCGGGCAATGGCGGGTTTCCGAAAACGAGATAACTTAATCCGTTTTGTGTCTCTGTAACCTGTTTCTTATTAAATCTCATCCACGAAAGTAATTCATTTTTAAAAGCAGCATCATTCATCTGAATTTCATTCCCTTTCAGTATGTACTTGATAATTGTGTCGGCAAATGGTGTACCTATTTCGGCAAAGTAGAATTGAACAGCATCTTCTTTTTGAATGGATTGAAGCTGTTGCAGCATTTCATTCGATACTTTATTACCATTATAGACACTACGGTTTGTTTGCCGTTTTTCTATTTGATGGAATAGAGGATTTTCAACCATGAGGTCATTCTTTGTTAATTCAAGAATGATTCCTTTGATGCTATATTCAACTATTTGAGTTGTATAGCCGAAATGGTTAGCCGCAATACATAGGTTTTCGACTGCACAACCTAAACTAATGAATAACTCCCGGTTATTTCCATCAACGACAGGTAATGCAACCTCGAAGTTTGGAATAACCGTAATTGTATTATCAGCAATGTGAAATTTCCAAGGTTGCGTGTTATGTCCCGAAGGAGCCTTAGAAGCATAGCTGGCTATTTGTATGAAATCAGTGTTCATTTTGAAATATCTTATTGATAAAGACCTCAATTCCTTCGTTTATTTGTTCCCAACCGGAGTTTTCATTTAGGGGGATGCCGTTATATACCGGACAGAAATCTTCCAGCATCACCAGATAAGTAATAGATGCAGTCAAGAGGGAAGCCATTACCGCTATCTCCTTTTGCGGATGTCCTGTTAGTTCACTCACTTTTTTAATAAGGTCTATTCCAACTTTTTCCCGCTGCTCTCTTAGCTTTACGATCATATCATTATTGCAAGATAGTTCCCAGCGATAAAGCCTTTTTAAAGTAGGATTATTCCTTAATTGCTCAATCTGTCCTTGAAACATACCTTTCACGAATGAAGGTAGTTCTTTACGGCTGGGATATTCAAGTGGGAAATTGAGCCAAAAATCATGTTGCCGTATGTAAGCAGCCATAAGTCCCTCTACCGAACCAAAATAGCGGTATATCAATATCTTTGAAACACCTGATTGGGTAGCTATAGCGTTAATGCCGATTTTCTCGAAGCCATCTTCGGCAATCATTTTACCGATAGTATCCAGCAACCGTTTTTCAGTAGCTTCCCGATCTCTTTCGCCTGTTGTGCTTTTTCCTGCCATTTTATATATTGTTACTATTTGGGAACAAATATATGTTACTTGTCGGAAACATACAAATAATCTGCTTGGTAAATTTGCAGTGGTAGAAAGTTTTTTACTATCAAGCCAATGCTGAACTTACTATGCCATCCATAGACAGTTTTTAAAACGGCTCTTGATTCTTCTTTCATTTGCCGATGAAAATAGAATCAACGTGTTTTATAAACCATTAAAAATTAGAAGTATGGAAGTAGTAACCATCGAAGGAAGAACATTTTCGTATGTCTGCGAACGGTTCATGGAGTTTGCCAAACGGATAGAAAGTTTGTGCAGCACTCATACACAGAAAGTAGAAAATTGGCTGGATAGTCAGGAAGTGTGCCTGTTGTTGGGCTTTAGCAAACGAACGTTACAGTATTACCGGAGTAACGGAAGATTGTCTTATTCTCAAATAGGCAGTAAGATTTATTATAAATTTGCTGATATTGAAAGAATTATTGTGGACAGTGAAACACTGAATCAATCACCCAAACAAACCATGCCTTATGAAAAGAACTAAAGAAGATTATCCGTCCTTCAATTTGTTTTCTATTGTCGGCACATGGGAAAGCATTAATCTGAATCCTACGGTTATTATCTACCGGAACGACAAAGATTATCTTCTTTCTATTATATATGTATCGGAAACCACCAAACAGGCTTCTCCTGCTACGTATGAGATACAAAAAGATGGTAGCCAGTATTTTATTGTCACTGCATCCAAACGGCTCTATATAGATTATAATCCGGCAAAAGATGTACTTAGCATTTCATCACTAGGTGACTATCTGCGTAACTAATTAATAAGACTGCTAATCATATAACTGATTAGCCATCTGGAAATCTTGAAATCAATATTTCAATAAAACAATCTTTCAATCATGGAACTAATAAATAAAGATACACCACAAGTCAAAGAATTTATTTCTTTGCTCGATTCAATGCTGAACGGCATTGAAATTATAGTAAAGCACTACAAGCCCCACTTGAACGGAGAACGTTTTCTTTCTAACCATGAAGTTTCCAAGAAGCTGAATGTCAGTTTGCGAACCCTACAAGAATGGCGAGATACAGGATTAATCTCCTTCATCCAGATAAAAGGCAAAATCATCTATCGACAAAGTGATATTGATAAGTTGCTTCAGAAGCACTACTTTGAAAGTTGGAAAGAATAGCCTGCTACCCTCGAAAACATTGTTTTTCGGAATTTAATTTGAATAATTGACTTTTCCAGTGAAGTATTTAGTCTGTGCAAGTCTTTAGATGAAAATACGCTCGAACATAGTGAGAGGAAGATTTTCTTCTAAACCGAAGGCTTGGACTTGAACAGGCTAAATGCGGAACATTACCTTTGTCAATGTTTCATATTAAGTTCTGAAAAACTTACTTTAAAAGAAAATGAATTTTGAAAAGTAATTTATATATGGATATAGTAGCAATAGAAAGAGTTTCCTTCGATTCTTTTAGAAAGAAGCTGGAACAGATTATATTATTGGCAGATAATACTTCTTTATCTCCCTCTGATATGTGTATTGAGAAAGAATGGATAGAAGGCAAGAGATTGGCAGCTTCGCTAAATATTTCTCTGCGAATATTACAGTCTTTACGTGAGAGTGGCAAACTTTCTTTTTCGACCATTGGCAAGAAAGTATATTATAAGGTTTCCGAAGTACAAAAATTATTGGATTCAGGTAGAATAAAAGTAACCATTAAAGAATAATTGCTTATGGATTTATACACGGATGAGGATAGCCAAGAATTATTGCAATCGTTAGATAGGGTTTTACCTTATATAGAATATGCATTGAAGAATAATAAGCCCATGTTTGAGGGTGAACGGTATCTGACAAGTGAAGAACTTTGTTCTATCCTCAAAATCAGCCGTAGAACTTTGCAGTATTATCGAGATGATGGCATTTTCCCTTTTATTCAACTTCCGGGCAAAGTGCTGTTCTGTGAATCGGATATTAGAAAGGTTTTGGAAGATAGGTTTCGTTCTGCCTATAATATGGAAGATTATTCTCTTTAGTTTTTAATAGAATGAATATAGAGAAACGGCTACCCAATCCATTAGGACGGTAGCCGTTTTTATCTTTAGGTGGTTTTAGTAGAGAAGCTCTCTCGGACATTCTGCATATCTCGGAGAATACTTTGGTCTAATACTTTTGCGTATCGCTGCGTCATTTTTGTATTGGTATGACCGAGCATTTTAGCTACATTTTCTAATGATACATTGTTAGCTAAAGCGACAACGGTTGAAAATGTATGTCGTCCGGTATGCGTGGTTAAATTTTTCTTGATACCGCATAAATCAGCAATTTCTTTCAAGTAACTGTTTAGCTTTTGGTTGCATGGAACGGGCAACAATGTTCCTTTCTTTTTCGCCAGTGGATGCCCTTCGTATTTCTCCAATATGGCTAAAGGTATATCCAAAAGAGGAATGTTGCACATAACTTTCGTTTTCTGTCTTGCTTTCCTAATCCATAAATTCCCCTGATTATCAGATACAAGATGTTCTGCTTTTAATTCAGATACATCTATGAAAGCTAACCCCGTGAAGCATTGGAATAGAAAAATATCACGCACTAAATCCAATCGAGGAACATCAAAAACTTTGTTTTGCATAGTTTCTAATTCTTCTTTGGTTAGAAACTCTTTGTGTACTTCCTGCTCGTGGAAACGGATATTGATAAACGGGTCTTTCTCCATCCAATCATTAGCCAATGCCATGTTGGTGATTTTCTTCACTACTTTCATATAACGGATTACCGTATTTTCTTGCAAGTCTTTTTGAGCTTTCAGGAAGTGAATATAATCTTGAATGATGGCATGACTTATTTCTTTCATGGGAATATCCTTTAGATGGTACTTTTTCAAAGCCATCTCTTTGAAATACCGTAAACAAGTATCAAATCGGGAGATAGTTACTTTGGCATAATCCTTGCCAATCAGTTCATGGCATTTGTCGTTATGTTCCTGAAAAACTTCAAAGAACATCAGGTGCTTTTCATCCACTCCGAGAAAACGTCTTTTAATCTCCATCGGATTGATAAGCTTATTATCATCTTCTAAAATTCGATGAATATCATACAAACGTAATTTTACCGATTCCAGATAACGATTTACTTCTACAGATTTAGCATCTTTACCTGTACACCGTTCTTTGGCTTGCGACCAAAGTTCGGACTTAATAGTTCGTTTTAGCTGTATTTCAGCTAATTGACCTTGAATTGTTATCCGCAACATGATAGGTGTCTCACCTGATTTTACTGTTCTTGTTTTGCGGATGAAGAACAGCACGTTGAAAGTCTGTCGTTTCATACTCTAAAAATTAATGTTTAAAGTTACTGAATCGTGCAGAATAACAAGAATCAAACGATAAGACAATCAACGACTTACGGTATAATTCGTGGACATTTTTTTCGAGACTAAAATTGTCCACGATTTAGCACTACGGAAGTGCGTTATTCTGCCAAAAATATGCGGATTAAGAGAAAAAGAAAATCCCTGAAATGTTTAATTTTCAGGGATTTACCAAATTTGAAGTCTTTTAAAAGTGGTGCCACCAGGAATCGAACCGGGGACACAAGGATTTTCAGTCCTTTGCTCTACCAACTGAGCTATGGCACCGTTGTTTTGTTTAACGAGTGCAAAGGTACGGACTTTTTTTTAATATGCAATAGTTTGGTGGAAAAAATGATAAAAATTATTCATTAAGTGAATTCCAGCCCTGGGCTTTCAGTTCAACTTCTCCACCGTCACGGCCTACCAGATAATTGCCCAATTCGGGACGGGTGATGTGACCGATGACTTTAACTCCCTTCATTTCAGATACTTTGTCGTGGACGGTTAGGGGAACGGTGAACAAGAGCTCATAATCTTCGCCGCCATTCAAGGCTGCCGTCGATAAATTCATGTTGAACTGCTCTGCCATAGCCGCTGTCTGGTAGTCGATAGGAATGCGGTCTTCGTAGATACGGCAACCTACATTGCTTTGCTTTGATATATGAAGTAATTCGGAAGAAAGGCCGTCCGAAATGTCCATCATGGAGGTAGGGACAATACCGGCTTTGTCAAGCAACTCGATGATGTCTTTGCGGGCTTCCGGTTTTAACTGGCGTTCCAGTAGATATTCCTTGCCGGTGAAGTCGGGGGTAAATTCTTTTTCTCCTTTAAATACCCTTTTTTCTCTTTCAAGCAACTGCAAACCCATATAGGCGGCTCCCAGGTCTCCGGATACGCAGACAAGGTCGGTATCTTTAGCTCCGTTGCGGGTGACTATTTTTTCTTTTTCACCTTCACCGATACACGTAATGCTGATGCACAGGCCGGTCAATGATGCGGAAGTATCACCACCTACAATGTCAACTCCATAAATATCACAGGCCAGTTGGAGGCCCGAATAGAATTCTTCCAGTTCTTCTACCGAAAAACGTTTGGATATACCGAGGGAGACCGTTATCTGTTTCGGTTTTCCGTTCATCGCATAAATATCGGAGAAGTTGACGACTGCTGATTTATATCCCAGGTGTTTTAGCGGAACATACGTCAGGTCGAAGTGAATGCCTTCAAGTAAAAGGTCGGTTGTTACCAATACCTGCTTTTCCTTATAGTCTAGTACTGCGGCATCATCGCCAACGCCTTTTACTGTACTTTTGTTTTTTAACTCTATCTTTTCTGTAAGGTGGCGGATTAAACCAAATTCGCCTAATGTTGCAATTTCTGTTCTTTTGCTCATCTTTTATTTATCGTAACAAATTATCTTTATGGAAAGTTGTTATATGTTTTTTGATTTCATCGTCAAATTTCTTGTCCAGGCAGAATTCGATGGTAATCGGCAAATAATACATGCACGTTTTCCAATCTTCGGGAATATGCGGATTATCCAATAGCCGGGCGGCATCTTTTTCTGTAACCAGAATGTATTTGGCGGATGACTTCATTTTATCAAAGGTGTTTTTAATGCGTCGTATATCGGATTTTTCAAAGGCATGATGGTCCGGAAAAATCAGCGGTGTTACCTTGTCGGAAAACTTTCCGACTTCTTTGATGAACCCTTCGGGAGAAGCGATGCCGGATATAACCAGCAGTTCGTCTTCTTTTTGAATGTCTTTCCGGCTGAGTGATTTGCCCTGATTCCCGAATACCGGTTTAATTTCATCGTAAGCGATATGCGTGAAGTGGATGGACTGGTGGGCCAGCAACTTCATGTTTTCTTCAATGATGCGGTACTCGATAGGTTTCATATCTTCCTCGCATTTGGTGACGATAACCATGTCTGCCCGGCGTATTCCGCAGATAGGTTCACGCAGGCGGCCGGCAGGGAGTAGCTTGTCGTTGTAGAATAAACGATGGTAGTCAGTCAGGACGATGGAGAATGAAGGGACAACGTAACGGTGCTGATAGGCATCGTCAAGAAGGATGACTTGCGGACGCTGTTCTTCAGGAAGAGCCAGCAGCTTACCGATACCTTCGCGACGGTCGGCATCTACGGCCACGAGAATATCGGGAAACTTATGTTTCATCTGATAAGGTTCGTCACCAATCTCGTGGCTTGTGCTCTGCTCGTTTGCCAGGATAAAACCGGAAGATTTTCGTTTATATCCCCGGCTGAGCACGGCTATCCTGTAATCATCCTTTAATAAACGGATGATATATTCGGTATGGGGTGTTTTCCCCGTTCCTCCCACAGCCAGATTCCCAATACATATAATAGGTATAGGATATGACTCCGAAGACAGCAGTCGCCAGTCGAACAGCTGATTGCGGAACCGGACTCCTATTCCATACAGGAAGGAAAAGGGAGAAAGCAGAGAGTGTATTTTTATGTCGTTTTCTGTCGGCATCTCGGATTATAATGGTTTAACATCATAAGGAAGTCGCGCCTGGACTCCGGTTGTCGATTTGATATTATTCAGTGTTTTGAAATACTCATATTCTTCGCCCAATACACTTTTTACAACAGAAACTTTTACTTCACCGAGCTGTTTTTCGATGAATTCTTTCCAGAAATCTTTGGAACCGGAAACATAAGTCAGGCTGTAATCAGTTAGGTCGGCTAAAGAGGCAGCAGTCTCGATAGCTTTATCTATACCTCCGAGTTCGTCAACCAGGCCACGTTCTTTTGCTTGTTCGCCGGTCCAAACGCGTCCTTGCCCTATTTCGTTGATTGCTTCCTTGCTCATATCGCGGCCATCGGCGCAACGGGTAATGAATGTGTCATATCCTCTCTCAACAAATGATTGAATCAGGACTTTTTCGTCTTCACGCATCGGACGGCTCATGTCTCCCAAATCTGCGTATGTATTTGTTTTTACAATATCGGTAGTAAGCGACAGTTTATCGAATAAACCCGTTACGTTCGGGAAAATACCGAAAATACCGATAGAACCGGTAAGCGTGTTGGGTTCAGCTACAATTTTGCTGGCGGCACACGAAATATAGTAACCTCCCGAGGCGGCTACATCGCCCATGGAAACAACAATCGGCTTTACTTTTTTCAATTCAATGACCTGGCGCCAGATTTGTTCGGATACGAAGGCACTTCCACCTGGTGAGTTGACACGGAAAACAACGGCTTTTACGTTTTCATCATTTTTTAACTTGATAAGTTCGGAAGCTACTTTCTCCGTAATAGCCTGTTCCGTATTATAAGGTGAAGAGGGAGTTTCGGGTTTGATTTCGCCTTCTGCATACAGGATTGCTATACGGTCTGCCTTTTCACGACTGATGGTTTTGATGCTTTTCATATTTGAAAGGCTGGCAGTCTGTAGGCGTTTGTCGCTTTGTCCAGCCAGCTCTTTTACGAATTCTTCGGCTTCGGGACGGTATTTCAATTCGTCTATCAGGCCGCATTCGACAGCTTTTTCAGCCGCAGCGAAAGCATAGCCTTGATTGGCAAAATTATTGATGTCGGCAACCGGGATTTTTCTGGATTCGGCAATGCCGTTGGTTACATTGTCCCAAATGGTACTTATATATGATTGGATTTGTTCGCGGTTGGCGTCACTTAGTTTGTCGAGCATGAACGGTTCAACAGCGCCTTTATAAGTTCCGACTTTAAATATCATCATTTCTACGCCGACCTTTTTTAATAAATCTTTATAGAACATCGTTTGTGAAGCCATTCCGACAAGTCCTAATGTACCTTGTGGATTCAGGAAGACTTTATCGGCAACAGAACATAGATAATAGCAACCCTGCGTATAATTGTCAGAATAAGCAACAATGAATTTTCCGCTTTCTTTGAAATCGTTTAATGCTCTACGTATGGCCTCGAGACTGGCAGAACCGGTGCTAAGACCTTTTGCTTCTATATATATACCTTTAATATTTTTATTCTCTTTGGCAGTCTGGATAGAGGAAAGAATATCTTTTAATGAAAGAGACTTATCTGTTTCACCCATCAGCATAGCGATTGGGTTTTCTTCGGTATTGTCGGAGAGGTTTCCTTCAAGCGTTAATTTATATACGGTATTGCTTTTTGGGGTGTAATCAGGAGTACTGCCTACATTGGCTGCAATACCAATCAGAGTGAATACAAATACAATGGAAATCAGGCCAACAGCAACAAAAACACCTAGTGCTGAGGCGAACATCATTTTAAAAAATTGTTTCATATCTATATTTCGTAAGTTTTTATCAGACAGCAAATATAGTTAACTTATTGATACTAACCATTCTTTTACCTTGAATTATTTCGGGAGATATGTCTATTTGCTGTTAGAACTTTGGTATAGACTTTATTACTACCTATTATAGCAAAGGCAAAAGGGCCAGGTGGGGCTATATAGATACCTTTTTCTCTTCCTTCGTTTTCTGTATATACTTGTATCGAACTCAGCCCGGTTACAGTATAAGCGATTCGTTTGATATATATCAAACGCAAAGAAGACATATATGCTTTATTCATTTGA
>OLGD01002371.1_pt1 | contig 21890 bp, 20 predicted proteins | sample 1605311 | NCBI WGS metagenome assembly OLGD01 (sample SAMEA3888917, study PRJEB22519) | human gut metagenome | biome: human gut; feature: human-associated habitat; material: faeces | place: Denmark | collected 2010
CGGATTAGCTGGTTCCTTTACTCGTTTGAATTACCTCTTTTATGTATGAGTGCTAGTCTGAAGCACACCAAAGGGAAATGGAGGGGGGTGAATGATCGTGGTTTTGTTTATGTATCGGAATAAGAACTGCATTTTTCTTCCAACATTTTGAAATTACAGCATCTTGCAGCAAGGGAAGAATCTGGCTTGGCAATGCATTTCTGATATAATTTCATGGCTTTATTTTGTAGCGAGTCCTGAACATTGTCGATTAGAGCTTTTTCTTTCTGGAGAAGGTAAATATAGTCGATTCTTTCCTTTTCATTGCTGAAAGAACGGAAACTTTCTACTTGATTATATTTTAACTGAGTAAGACAGTTATCAGGAACCGGAATCATATTATTGATATTCAATACAGCATAAAGATATCCGGTGGATTCATCCTGGAGCTTGTGGAAATCCAAACTGTTGGACATCTTCTGGTGTTTTGGTTTTGCAGAGGAAATAGGGACATAGTAGTGGAAATCTCCGATAGTAAGAAGAATTCCGACATGGAGTTTCAAACGTTCCCCATACTCCACATATCCGACACGGGAATCAAACTGTGTCAGGTAATTTATGTAATTTTTGTCGACAACGTACCAATCCATAGAGCCTCCTGAAAAGTAAAAAAGCGGGTGGATTACTCCACCCACTGCTGTTAACCGATTGTTTTAATTGGACAATCTAACCGCTTTTAAACGAGCATTTTAAATGGATGCTCTAACCGCTGCACAGATATTTCTATCTGTGTCTTTATTATATGCAATTTACAGCAAAAAATCAATGCCTTTAATTGCTAAAATTTTATGAACTTTTTTCGATATCTATGGAATCAACTTTATCACAGACAGGAACAAAAAGAAAGAGAGGGATAGCAGATGGGTATAAAAAGTTTGCTTGGTTTCGGTCAGGCGAGGGATAAGCCTGTACGGAATTACAGTAATGGTGAGTATTCGTTCAATTTCGGACAAAGCACCAGCGGAAAGAGCGTCAATGAAATAAGAAACATTGATAAAGGTTTATCTGATGGCTTGGAATGCATTGGTTGAGAACCGAGAGGGAGAAAATTTAACTAATGCTATTGAGTCTTCAGACATTGGGAATAAAACCTTATGTTTGCAGGCTTTTTGTTTACAGAAAAATTTTTCGTGGATATAATAAACATGACATATAGTTGTCGTGTTGTGTTAGATATGATATGTATGGAGTGTGGAAACTATGAAGACAGATAGGCTTATTGGGATATTGTCAATCTTACTGCAGGAAGAAAAGACAACGGCTCCTGAACTGGCAGAAAGATTTGAGGTATCTCGAAGGACAATAAATCGGGATATTGAAGATCTTTGTAAAGCGGGTATTCCTATAAAAACTGCACAGGGTACCGGCGGTGGTATTAGTATTATGGATGGATATCGTATGGACAGGACGATTTTGAGTTCCAAAGATATGCAGATGATTCTTGCGGGTTTGCGGAGTCTTGACAGTGTGAGCGGAAGCAGATACTACAGTCAGCTGATGGAGAAAATCCAGACCGGATCATCAGAGTTCATCAGTGGAAGAGACTCTATGCTGATTGACTTATCTTCATGGTATAAGGGTTCTCTTGCTCCAAAGATCGAGGTAATACAGAGTGCAATAGAAAACGGGCGCATCATACGATTTAAGTATTATGCTCCGTCCGGAGAGAGCAACCGAAGGGTAGAACCATATTATCTGGTTTTCCAGTGGTCGAGCTGGTATGTATGGGGGTGGTGTTTAGAACGTAAAGATTACAGGCTGTTCAAACTGAACCGTATGGATTGTGTTGTTGAAACAGACTGTGGATTTCTGTGCAGAGATGTACCAATGCCGGATTTGTCAAATGAGAAGATATTTCCGGGTGGGATAAAGGTAAAAGCTCTTTTCACACCGAATATGAAGTGGCGGCTGGTTGAAGAATTTGGACCGAACTGCTTTACAGAAACAGACGATGGAAGGCTGCTCTTTTCAGCAGACTATACGGATATGGAAAACCTTGTGACATGGCTTATGACATTTGGAGCAAAAGTAGAGGTGCTTGAGCCCGAAGAAGTGCGGGACATTATTCGCAGGAATGCAGAGGAAATAATAAAAATCTATGGAGGATTAGGAAAATGATGTTTGATTATAAAAAGGAATACAAGGAATTTTATATGCCGAAGGGAACACCGTCTATTGTCAGAGTCCCGAAAATGAATTATATAGCAGTGAGAGGAAGCGGCAATCCAAATGATGAAGATGGAGAATATAAGCAGGCTATCGGCCTTCTGTATGGAATTGCATTTACGATTAAAATGAGCAAAAAGGAAGATCATCAGATTGATGGATATTTCGATTATGTCGTGCCGCCATTAGAGGGATTCTGGTGGCAGGGTGAGCGGCGTCCGGGGGACGCCATGCTGCGAACCGACCGAGCCGGCAGGCGAGACGGAGTATCCGGAATTGATTATGCTCGTAAGGAAGATTTTAAGTGGATCTCTGTTATTCGCTTGTCAGATTTTGTTACCAGGGAAGATTTCGACTGGGCTGTCAGGAAAGCTACGGCAAAGAAAAAACAGGATTTTTCTAAGGTTGAGTTTTTTTCCTATGAGGAGGGCTTATGTGTACAGTGTATGCATATCGGAGCGTATGACGATGAGCCTGCTACGGTAGATGCAATGCACAGATTTATGGAAGAACAGGGATATACACTTGATATAACGGATCAGAGAATGCACCACGAGATTTATCTGAGTGATGCGCGGAAGGTAGCGCCGGAGAAGCTGAAGACTGTGGTCAGACATCCGATAAGGAAGGCTTAAAGGTATGGAATATATTAGAGTTACGAAAGAAAATCTTGAAAAGGAGCACATTTGCTGTGCCATTTCCAACAATAAAGATATTCAGGTATCATCAAAGAAGGCATGGCTTGCGGATAGATTTGATGAAGGTCTTGTGTTTCTTAAGAGTGTAGAACGCGGCAAGTGCTTTATTGAGTACATACCTGCGGAGTGTGCATGGAATCCAATCGAAGCACCTGGTTATATGTATATTAATTGTTTGTGGGTGTCCGGATCTTTCAAAGGTCATGGATATTCAAGTGACTTACTTTCCGAGTGTATTGAGGACAGCAAAGAAAAGGGGAAGGAAGGCCTATGTATTCTTGCGGCAGCAAGGAAAAGGCCATTTCTGGCCGATCCGAAGTTCCTAAAATATAAAGGATTTGAAGCTTGTGATGAGGCTGATAATGGAATCCAGCTATGGTATCTGCCATTTGAAGAGAAAACTGAGCCACCGGTGTTCAAGGAATGTGCAAAACATCCTCATATAAATGAACGTGGCTATGTTCTTTATTATACAAACCAATGTCCTTTCAATGCAAAGTATGTACCAATCTTGGAAGAAACCGCTCAGAAGAATGGCATTCCATTCAAGGCTGTGAAGATCGCAAGTAGGAAGGATGCTCAGAATGTACCAACACCGATCACGACTTATGCGCTATTTTGCGATGGGGAGTATGTTACGAATGAGCAGATGAATGATAAGAAATTCTTAAAGCTGTTGGGAAGAGAGGAGAAAACAACATGGCATCAACAAAAGAATATCTAGACTTTGTTCTGGAACAGTTATCAGGACTGGATGAAATCAGCAGTCGGGCAATGATGGGAGAATTCATTCTTTATTACCGTGGAAAGGTTTTTGGTGGAATATATGATGACAGACTTTTGGTAAAGCCGGTTCCGGTGGCGGTGAAAATGATGCCGGATGCTGAGATGAAACCGCCGTATGATGGTGCGAAAAAAATGATTCTGGTTGATGATGTGGATAATCGGCAGTTTCTGTGTGAATTGGTTGAGAGTATGTGGGAAGAATTGCCGAAGAAGAAAGAGAAAAAGTGCAAGTAAGACTTGATAAAATCGAACAAATATTCTGTATTAACAGCGGAGATTTTATACCCAAAAGCAGAAACTACGAATGTACAAATGGAGGGGCTGTCGCACTAGCAAATATTTTTTGCTGGGCGGCAGCCCTGCTTTTAAATATTCCGTATTGTACGTTCCTCGTACTGCTTATAAAGATCAGGCATAGAAAAACCACTATCACCACGAAGCAGAATGGGGATTTGCGGATAGTCATGCAGATATTCCTCCAGTACCGGCTGCAAAAAAATCAACTGCTCCGGTGCAGGAATACTGTGTTCCATCACACAGCCGGATCTTTATCAGATCCCCGGTCATTCCATCAAAATTTATTTTAATCTGTCTATTGCTTTCTAAGGCTAAGGTGTTTACAATACTCATAAAGGGCTCCTTTGGGTTATTTTTTAAGATTCGACACCTTAATTTTACCACAAATGGATGCTCTTTTTTCATTCACTTGATAGGTGAAAAGCAATATTCAGTTAAAACGTAGTAACTATGCGGATTTCAAGCACTTTCATGGCACAGCTGTGAATAATTCAGGTTAATTTATGGATAAAGAAAAAGCAGATATGATTATTTATACGACAGAGGATGGTCTGACGAAAGTTGAAACTACTTTTGATGGTGATACAGTTTGGTTGTCTATTGATCAGATGGCAGAATTGTTTCAGAGAGATAAATCAACCATTTCCAGACATATAAAAAATATATTTACAGAAGGCGAATTACAGAGAGATTCAGTTGTTGCAAAATTTGCAACAACTGCTTCTGATGGAAAAGTTTACAATGTAGACTATTATAATCTTGATGTTATTATTTCTGTTGGCTATCGTGTAAAATCAAAACGAGGAACACAGTTTAGAATCTGGGCAACCGGAATTTTAAAAGAATACATGAGAAAAGGTTTTGTGCTTGATGATGATCGTTTGAAAAATCTAGGTGGCGGTGGATATTTCAAAGAATTGTTGGATAGAATTCGTGATATTCGTGCATCCGAGAAGGTATTTTATCGTCAGGTTCTGGAAATTTATGCAACGAGCATAGATTATGATCCGAAAGCGGAAATATCCATTGTATTTTTCAAAAAAGTGCAAAACAAAATTCATTACGCAATTCATGGACAAACTGCAGCAGAAGTAATTTATACCAGAGCCGATGCAGAAAAAGAATTTATGGGACTTACTACTTTTAAAGGCAATCAGCCAACCTTAAAGGAAGCTGTAGTTGCCAGGAATTATTTATCTGAAAAAGAATTGCGTGCAATGGGACAGCTGGTATCGGGATATCTTGATTTTGCAGAACGTCAGGCAGAACGAGAACAGGCTATGACAATGAGGGACTGGGCAGAACATTTAGATAGGATTCTGACAATGAGTGGTGAACAGCTTTTACAAGGAAACGGAAGTATATCGCACAAGCAGGCTGTTGATAAAGCAATGGATGAATATAAAAAATATAAAGCGCGAACACTAAGCACGGTGGAAGAAGATTACCTGAATTCAATAAAAATATTGGAGAAAAAAACAGAAAAAGAACAGTGAGAGCATCAGCGGAATTAGTGGTCTGGCATTTCCGGTGTATTATGAAGGTTTTGAAGGCGAAGTAATTCGGTTGTTCAATGAAAACACAGTCGAGACGGTGTACTTGTTGTCCTTTTCCATAGAAAAATGCTCCACCCACCAAAAAAAGGTTTCAGCTCCGTACAGAGTTGAAACCTTTTTAAAATTCAAATAAAAATGCCCAGAACCGGAATCGAACCAGTGACACGAGGATTTTCAGTCCTCTGCTCTACCAACTGAGCTATCTGGGCAGGAATGCGGAATTCTCCGAAATCCGTGTTCTATTGTACATGGAATTGTCAGAATTTGTCAATCTTTTTTTAAAAAAGTCGCTTCTCGAAACTATCTTGACGAAAGCGGGAGGGAAGAAGATAATAATTGCATGAGAATAACCCTGAAAGGGCAAAAAGAGGAGGATAAAAATGGCACTTTTACATGTGGATTTCTTTTCTGATGTACTGGGGATGTGTACGTCAGCGGACGTGATTCTGCCGCAGCAGACAAGCGGACAGATCGGAATGGAGGGAAAAGGTGCGGAGGGTAAGTTAAAAACCATGTATCTTCTGCACGGAATGAGCGACGATCAGACAATCTGGCAGCGCCGAACCTCTATCGAGCGTTATGTGAGCCAGCTTGGTATTGCAGTTGTTATGCCCACCACACATCTTGCATTTTATACAGATACAACCTATGGAATGCGTTATTGGACCTATATTTCCGAGGAACTGCCCAAAATCTGCAGAGAATTTTTCCCGCAGATGTCGGATAAAAAAGAAGACAATCTGGCAGCAGGCCTGTCGATGGGTGGCTACGGTGCATGGAAGCTTGGTCTTGGTGCAAGTGAGACATTTGGAGCAGCAGCATCTCTGTCCGGCTGTCTGGATATTATTGAGGATGTTGGAAGACATCTGGAGGGCGATAGCCGGGATGCAGCTCTGTTCAGAGGAATTTATGGTTCTCTGGAACAGCTGGAAGGCTCTGATAACGATCTGATGGCACTTGCAAAGAAGCTAAAGACCTCCGGAAAACCGATTCCCAGACTCTACAGCTGGTGCGGTACGGAGGATTTCCTGTACGAGGGAAATAAGAGAGCATGGGAATATATGAAAGAGCTTGGCTACGAGATGAAGCTGGAAGAATCCAGCGGCGATCATCAGTGGAAATACTGGGATGCAAAGATTCAGGATGTCCTGCGCTGGTGGCTTGACATCGATCAGGATCTGACCTGACGGAGGAACCATGGAACAGAAAATTATGCTGCTTTGCAGCGGTTACGGTGCAGAAACGGGCAGTGACCTGCTTGCGGTAAAGTTTTTTGAAAATACGGAAACCGGGGAAGTGCATACAGAAATAACCGGCGGAATCCGGCAGGGAGACAGTCCGTCCTTTAGCCTGCTGCATGGAGGCTTCCTGTATACAGTTGCGGAACTGGTCGGAGAAAAACACGCTTACATTTATCAGTACCGCCTTTCGGAAGATGGGATTCCTGTCCCGACCGGCAAAAAGATTTTCCTTCCGGGTGGAGAACTGTGCCATCTGTATGCCGGGAAAAAGGCATTGTATGCGAGCTGCTATGGAACCGGGGATTTCTTTGCAGTGGATTATGATCTCGAAAAAATCCATTGGCATCGCAGTCCGGGTGCCGGCGTGACCGGCGCGCAGGCAGAAAAAATCTGCCCCCACGCCCACTGGGTCAGCGAGCAGGACAACATTCTGTACCTTGCAGATCTTGGCTGTGACCGGATTTATCGTTACGAGTTAAAAGACGGACTGCCGGAAAAAGAACTGGAAGCGCTGGTTTTGCCGACCGGTGAGGGACCGCGTCAGCTGCTGCCGGAGAAAGAATCCGGAAAGCTGCTCAGCGCTCAGGAGCTGGGAGGCACGCTGCGCCGCTGGGAAAACGGTGGCTGTAGCGAGTGTGTAAAGACGAGCAGATTTGACGGAACAAACTATCCGGGAACAATCTGCATGGCGGATGAGAAGACGGTGATTGTCTGCAACCGCGGCGCGAATACGTTGTCTGCATTTTCGACAGACGGAAAGCTGCGTTACCTCGGCGAATGGGCAACGGGCAACTGGCCTCGGCATCTTCTGCAGATTCCGGGGACGGATCTGATCGTCAATGCATGCAATAAAGAAGGCACGCTGGTTATTTTTGCCTGGAATGGAAAAGAACTGATCCGTAAAGACGAAATTATCCTGCCGGGCGCATCCTGTGCGGTTTATTTATCCGGAAAGTAAGAGAACACACAGTCTCTGCTTCAGATCAGCCGCAAAAATGCCAACAGAATCAGCAGGGCTCCGGAGAGCCAGTCAACAGAAAAATGAGTTTTTTGTGCAAGGCGGTTTCCAAGCAGGAAGCCGCCTTGTATTGCTGTAAATCCGAATAGGAGGGAAAAGAAAAGAACGGCGACGGGATTTAGATTCCCGAGGGCTGCACCGAAGCCTGCTGCAGCACCGTCTAAGGACATCGCGAGGGCAAGGCAGACGGATTCCGGGACAGAAAGGCTTTTGGAGGCGTCGGCATCCGCCTTGCAGGGATCGGCGTAGACGGAGAGAAAAAACTGGAAATGCAGGGCACGGAACATGAAATTTCTGGAAAAGCCATCGTGACGGCACAGAAAGGATTTGATCGCTTGATCGAGAATCCGAAGGGTGCCCATGCAGACAAGCAGTAAAAAGCAGATCAGTCGGGCTACGATAGGGGAAAGAAATGGACGGACGAGGGATCCGACAAGCATGGAAAGGCAGAGGACGCCCGAGCAGACCAGGCTGACAGTGACAGCGCAGATCAGAGGAAGACGGATTTTGCTGCTTCCGTAGGAAAGCCCGGCGACAAATGTATCCAGGGAAAGGGAGAGGGCGAGAAACGCGGCCTCGGGGATTATCCATAAGAAAGTCATAAGAATCGGCTTTGGCGGCAGGTGATTTGCTATTAGAGTATGCCTGCCGGGTGGCAAGGGTGCGCAAAAGGGCCGGGTTCATAAAACGAACCCGGCCCCATGGTACGGAGAAGGAGGGATTTGAACCCTCGCGCCTGTTACAGCCTACCGGTGTTCGAAGCCGGACCCTTCAGCCACTTGGGTACTTCTCCATATATTTTTACAACATCATCATTCTAGCCGAAAAATCTCTAATATGCAAGCGAAAATTTTACAGTCACTTGTACATATTTTTAAAATATTATATAATTCTAGTTAAATGATGGCTGCAGAGGGCGCAGCACAGAGAAGGAGGACTTTGGGATGAAGAGAGTAGGTATGCTGACCAGCGGCGGTGACTGTCAGGCACTGAATGCAGCGATGAGAGGCGTGGCAAAGGTGCTTTATAACAGCACAGAAGACGTTGAAATCTATGGCTTTCAGGACGGTTATCAGGGACTGATCTACGGAAAGTTCCGTCTGATGACGTATGACGATTTTTCGGGTATTCTGACAAAGGGCGGCACAATCCTTGGCAGCAGCCGTACTCCTTACAAGCTGATCCGTGAGCCCGGCGCAGACGGTGTCGACAAAGTGGCGGCGATGAAACAGACCTATTATAAGCTGCAGCTGGACTGCCTGGTAATCCTCGGCGGCAACGGCACACATAAGACAGCGAACCTGCTGCGTCAGGAAGGCCTGAACATTGTAACGCTGCCCAAGACCATCGACAACGACCTCTGGGGAACGGATATGACCTTTGGCTTCCAGAGCGCGGTCAACATTGCAACAGACGCGCTGGATTGCATCCATACGACGGCGGCATCCCATGGACGCGTATTTATCGTAGAAGTTATGGGACACAAGGTTGGCTGGCTGACCTTAAATGCCGGTATCGCGGGCGGCGCGGACATCATTCTGGTCCCGGAAATTCCTTACGATATCGACAAGATTGTGGAAAAAATCAACGAACGGCATAACCGCGGCAGCAGATTTACAATTCTGGCAGTTGCAGAGGGCGCGATCTCCAAAGAGGACGCCAAGTTGTCGAAAAAAGAATATAGGAAAAAACTGGAAAATTACAAATATCCTTCGGTTTCCTACGAGATCGCAGAGCAGATTCAGGAAAAGAGCGGCATGGAGGTTCGAGTAACCGTGCCTGGACATACCCAGAGAGGCGGAAGCCCCTGTGCCTATGACCGCGTATTCGCCAGCCGGCTCGGATCAGAAGCAGGCAGGATGATTCTTGCCGGGGAATACGGCTTTATGGTGGGCTACAAGCACCGCGAAATCGTCAAGGTTCCGCTGGAAGAGGTAGCAGGTAAGTTAAAAATGCTCGATCCCAACGCATCCATCGTAAGAGAGGCGAAGATGATGGGAATCAGCTTCGGAGATTAAAAGACAACGGACGGCGCCGCGTACATTGCGTGACGCCGTCTGCTTTGCGGAGAACATAAGGAGGTTCGTCCATGTCCTACACGGCGATGTATCGACGGTTCCGTCCGACTACCTTTGAAGAGGTCAAGGGACAGGATGCGATTGTCACAACACTGAAAAACCAGATCCGGTCGGATCGTATCGGTCATGCCTATTTATTCTGCGGTACAAGAGGTACCGGTAAAACGAGTATTGCGAAGCTTTTTGCAAAAAGTGTCAACTGCGAGCATCCCGTGGACGGAAGCCCCTGCGGGGAGTGCGCATCCTGTAAGGCGATTGCAGAAGGCAGAAGCATGAATGTGATAGAAATAGACGCAGCGTCTAATAACGGCGTCGATAATATTCGTGAAATCGTGAATGAAGTGGCATATTCCCCGACGGAAGGAAAATACCGCGTTTATATCATCGACGAGGTTCATATGCTTTCTGCGGGAGCGTTCAACGCACTGTTAAAAACCCTGGAGGAGCCGCCGTCCTACGTCATCTTTATTCTGGCGACAACGGAAGCCAATAAAATTCCGGTTACGATTTTGTCCCGCTGTCAGCGTTATGATTTCAAGCGCCTGACGGTCGAACAGATCGAAGAGCGCATGAAGGAAGCCCTTGCCGCGGCGGGCGAAGAGCTGCCGATCGAGGAAAAGGCGTTAAAATACCTTGCAAAATCTGCAGACGGTGCGATGCGTGATGCCTGGAGCCTTCTGGATCAGTGCCTCGCGTTCCATTTCGGACACGAGCTGACCTACGATATGGTGCTGGACGTGCTGGGCGCGGTGGATACGTCAGTGTTCAGCAAACTGTTGTGCTGCGTGATTGCGCGGGATGTGGCGGGCTGTATCGGTGTGCTGGAAGAGATCGTGCTGCAGGGACGGGATATGAGCCAGTTTGTTTCCGATTTTACCTGGTATCTGCGCAACCTCCTGCTGGTGAAAACTTCCGGGGATTCTTGTGAAGAAGTGATTGACATATCCAGTGAGAATCTGGCAAGATTGAAAGAAGAAGCGCAGCAGATCGAAGTAGACGCGATCATGCGGGATATCCGGTGTTTTTCGGAGCTGTCCGGTAGGATTCGCTATGCGGGTCAGAAACGTGTCCTGATTGAAATGGCGCTGATTCGGCTGTGCAGGCCGGAGATGGAGACGAACGAAGATACACTTCTGGAACGGATTCGAAAGCTGGAACAGACGGTGGAACAGATCGAAAGCGGCTCGATTGCAGTCGCAGCGGTGCCGACAGGACAGCCCGCAGTGCAGGTAGCAGCGCCGGTCAGAAAGGCAGAGCTGCCCAAGGCAGTTCCCGAGGAAATCAAAGAAATCGTAGCCAAGTGGCCGCGGGTTGCAGGAAGTGCACAGCAGCCGATGAAGTCGTATCTCAAAAATGCGCGCCTAAGCCTTGGCGGTGACAATCGGCTGCTGCTTGTGGTGGAAGACGGGCTGGCGTCCGATTATTTTACCAAAGAACCGGCAAATAAGGGCGCACTGGAACAACTGTTGGCGGAGCTGACGGGCAGGCAGATCGAGGTTGAAGTCCGCAGCGTGCGCAGCAAACAGGAAATGGAAAGTTCTTATGTAGACCTGACAAGGGTCATTCATATGGACATAGAAGAAGAGTAACAAACAGAAAGGATGCAATAAAATGGCAAAGAGAGGCGGTTTTCCGGGCGGCATGGGTATGCCCGGCAACATGAATAACCTGATGAAGCAGGCACAGCGCATGCAGCGTCAGATGGAAGAAGGACAGAAGGAACTCGAGGTGAAAGAGTTTTTTGCAAAATCCGGCGGCGGCGCGGTTGAGGCTGTCGTAAACGGCAAAAAGGAGCTGGTAAAGCTGACCATTTCCGAAGAAGCAGTAGATCCGGAAGATGTGGAAATGCTGCAGGATATGATCGTTGCGGCTGTGAATGAAGCGATGAAGCAGGCGGACGAAGCGAGCCAGGAGCTGATGGGTAAAATGACAGGCGGACTCGGCGGAGGCTTCCCGTTCTGATATGGATCTTTACAGCGGCTATATCAACAAACTCATTGACGAGCTTTCGGGGCTTCCCGGAATTGGCAGTAAATCTGCGCAGCGTCTGGCGTTTCACCTGATCGGGCTTCCGGAAGCAAAGGTGAACAGGATTGCAAATGCGATGATACAGGCTCGGCAGAATGTTCGCTATTGTAAGGAATGCTTTACCCTGACCGATAACGAGCTTTGCCCGATCTGTGCCAACGCAGAGCGGGACCATTCGACGATTATGGTTGTGGAGAACAGCCGGGATCTGGCTGCCTACGAAAAAACCGGAAAATACAAAGGAGTCTATCATGTGCTGCACGGGGCGATTTCCCCGATGCTGGGCGTGGGACCCCATGATATCAAATTAAAAGAGCTGATGGAGCGCCTGAGTAGAGAGCCGGAGGTAAAAGAAGTCATTATCGCAACCAACTCCAGCCTTGAGGGTGAGACGACGGCGATGTACATCGGCAAGCTGATTAAACCCACCGGAATCCGTGTGACAAGAATCGCGAGTGGCGTACCGGTAGGCGGTGATCTGGAATACATTGATGAAGTAACACTGCTTCGTGCGCTGGAGGGGCGTACTGAGCTGTAACAGACAAAATTTTCAGACGAAAGAGATGGACGAACCTATGAAAAAAGAGTTATTCGGGGAAGTAAACGGCAGAGAGGTGTATTTGTATACACTGGAAAACAGTCATGGTATGAAGGTGACGGTCAGCAGCTTCGGTGCGCTGATCATCCGCATCTGGGCGCCGGATCATAACGGCAATTTTGCAGACGTTGCGCTCGGTTATGACAGGCTGGAGCAATATCTTGAAAACGGTAAATTTTACGGTGCAGTCGTTGCGCCAAATGCGAACCGGATCGGCGGTGCAAAATTCACCCTCGAAGGAAAAACCTACGAGCTGTCTGTCAACGACAATGGCAATAACCTGCACAGTCACAGAGCTCTGGGTGGGCATAAGCGGATCTGGGATGCCGAAGAAAAAGAAAACGGCATTTTATTCACGATGTCTATGAAAGATGGGGAACTTGGCTTTAGCGGAAACAGGGACTTTTCGGTTCTGTATGAGCTGACGGAGGAGAACGGACTGCGCATTACCTATGATGTGGTAAGCGATGCAGATACGATCCTTAACCTGACAAACCATTGTTATTTCAATCTGGATGGACACGGTGCCGGACAGATTACCGACCATGAGCTGCAGTTGTTTTCCCATGCGTATACCCCGGCCAATGCAGAATCGATTCCGAATGGAGATATTTTACGCGTAGAAGGTACACCGATGGACTTCACAGAGCCGCATCTGATCGGCGAACGGATCGATGCAGATTTTGACCAGCTTAAAATGGCAGGCGGATATGACCATAACTGGGTTCTGGACAATTACACCGGACAGGTTCGTAAAATTGCAGTTGTCAAGAGCTCTGATAAATCCCGCATAATGGAGGTTTATACAGATCTTCCGGGCGTTCAGTTCTATTCGGGCAACTCCAGGGATCTTGAAGCCGCAAAGGATGGGAAAACCTACGGCTACAGAGCGGGCCTGGCACTGGAAACCCAGTTCTATCCGGATACACCGAACAAACCGCAGTTTCCTTCTTCGGTATTCGGACCTGACAGACCGTATCACACCGTAACAGAATATCGGTTTGTATAACACTGTCCACGCGGGACATAGAAAAACCGGCAGCAGCGAAGCGATCAAAGCTTTGCTGTCTGCCGGTTTTTATTCATGACAATAGAATGTTGCCGTCTTTGCTTTCCCTTATCTTTTGCAGGTCAGAGTCTCGTCCCCGCCAACGCCTTTACAAAGCTTTTCTCCTCGGATCCATGCTTCATCCATGCACAGATATTTAATACGCTTACGATAGCCCCACGCATAAGCGACATGAATCCTGCCGTCTTTTCCCTGAATCAGGCAGGGATATTCGTAACGGCGGTTGTTGACGTCGTTCCACGGACCGATAAAGCCCTCGCCGTGTTCGATGATACGCCGCCAGGGCCAGGTTTTTCCTCCGTCCTCGGAAATGGCGAGTACGACAGGACAGCGCTGGTCGGGCCAGACGGTGCGCTCGGGCTCGTCATTGAAGGCGACGTCATTGTATACAACGCAGACTGCGCCGCTTTGAAGACGGATTGCGGTAATGCTTGCGTTGTTGTTGCGCAGCACAGTAGGCTCCGGCACGCTCCAGGTCTCGCCGTTATCATGGGATTCCGAACGGTAAATATGGTCAGCAGAGCGGCTGCGCAGCAGGCAGATCAGATTTCCGGGAGAAAGCTCCACGATATTGCCGTGTACGCGCCCGCGGCTGCCGGGCATCATGACGCTGCGCCAGGTTTTGCCCTGGTCGTCTGAAAGCTGCAGGACGGTGTAATCGTCTCCCATGCAGGAATCGTTGATCGCACAGCGGAAATTGTTGAAAATAAAACGTCCGTTGGACAGAATCTGAATCTTTTGCCGGCAGAACGAGCCGGGAGCGGAAAACATTGTCTCGGTCGCCTCCCAGGTGCGCCCGTTATCGCGGGAAATTTTCCGGCGGATTTCAGCAGTTCCCTGTAAATTGTCAGAGGTTGGATTGTCAGGATCACGGGAAACCTGTGCGGTATACATCAGCCAGATTTCTCCGTTTGGATGCAGGAAGAGGGAAGGATTCTGCTCGCTGCGGGTTGGATCATCGGAAACAATTACCGGTGTTTCCCACTGGGAACTGTCCTCTGACAGACGTGACACAGCGATGCTGACGTCCGCGTTTCCCTCACAGGAGCCTGCAAACCAGCAGCAAAGCAGATCGCCATTTCCAAGCTCTAAAAGATCGGGCGCGTGACAGCTGTTCCACGGATTCGGAATCAGGGATTCCACGAAATTCAAAGCGGTATCGCGGTAAAGCCTGCCGTCGTCTCTGACAGACGGCAGGTCAATAATTGTATGTGACATAAGTCCCCTTTCTTTTGACATTGCGCAGGACGATGCCCACTCCATGTGAAACGCATGCGCGAAAGATCCTTTTGTGAATCTTTTTGCGCATGCGCATAACAGGTATATACAAATTTACGCGTGCATTGTCGCAGCTGTGTACAGTGTAGGCGTCTCGTCACAGTTTTCTACGCGGATCGTTTTTGCCTCTCCGGGATAGAGCTTGAAGTAGTTATCACTGTAATGTACTCTGTCGTCGCTTGTCATCAGATAAGCGAACGGTGTAAATACGTTTGCACGGACGGTTACGAGCAGATCGCTGCCGTCTTTTTCAACGGATTCGATCACCGCATCGCTTTCCGGAATGGTGTATTCGCGGTAATAAGCGCGCAGGCTGTCAGCTGTTTCAAAGCCGTCCGCACTTACAACGAAATATCCGTCTGCGGCTGGCTCTTCAGCGTCCACATGGAATTGCTGCCAGGAATGCGGAGCAACGGTCAGATCCTTTGTCAGGAGAACACTATTGTGTGCGCCATCAAAGGTCTGTGTGCCGACGCAGATAGTTGTCCGGATTTCATCAGGGGTTTCGTTGATGACGGTTACAATCGCGCCGCCGTTTGCCTTCCGGATAATCAGTTTTTTCGTATCAAAAGCGCGTTTTAAGAAGTAGAACGAAACCTTTCTGGTCAGATAGTAATCGATAATGGTCCAACCGGTTTCCGGCCAGCAGTCGTTGTACATCCAGATCAGATCGCCGGCGCCGTAGGATTTCTGGCGGAGCGCCTCTGCCATTTCGGCATATAAAAGTCCCTGCATGATACCGCTGTAAAGCAGATAGCCGCGTTCGTCCAGCGTGGAAAATTCAGTCAGATGGCGGTTGATAACGCCGTCGATGGCCCCACGCTTGCGTTCGAACTCGCCGTGATGCTTCCAGGACGGATTGTTGAAGGACATCTCTTCCCCGTCCAAATACCGGCGGACGGTGCTTTCCATCTGCGCACCGAAAAATCCGTATTCACTGGAAAAACGTGCCGGGAATCGATCAAAAGCTTCCAGTTCGTAAGAGAATTTGAATCTCGTCTTGGAATCGCGTCCAAAATAAGTCCATGCATGGACGTCTCCCTCTTCAGTGGTATTGGAACGTTCTCCAAAGTACGGGGTGGAGGGCATGTAGGGAATCAGCGGGCTATTGTGCTGGACCGCGCGGGGCTGGATGTAGTTGAAAATCTGATCGCCCCAGTAACGTTCGGGCTGAAGCATTCCCGGGAACCAGTCGGTGTAGGACTCGGCGATTTCGTTGTTTCCGGTCCAGACTGCCATACAGGGATAATGCGCCAGACGCTTGGTCTGATATTCTGCCTCGCGTTCTGCTTCGTAAAGGAACGAATCCTTCTGATCAGGATAAAAAGCACATGCATACATAAAATCGTGCATCAGTAAAATACCGTATTCGGAGCAGTAATCGTAGAAGCAATCCGGTTCATAAGTGCCGCCGCCCCACATACGGAACATGGTAAAGTGTGCTGCTGCCCCTTCGTTGACCAGCTTTTTATAGTTTTCATCAGGCGTCCGCAGATAAATAGAATCGGTAGGAACCCAGTTGCCGCCTTTGCAGAAAATACGGGTGCTGTTGATTTTGAAGAAGAAGTTGCGGCTTTCATCCGGCAGCTTGGAAAAGTCGATGGAAAGCGTGCGGATACCGATTTTCTTCGGTTTTGCCTCATGGGTGATGCCGCGTGCCGTGCAGCGTGCGGTAAAGGTATAAAGGTTCTGAGCACCGTAACCGTTCGGCCACCAGAGCTTTGCATTCTTTAATACAACGCGTTCCTGTGCAAAATTGATGCCGCCGACAAGCATCAGGGTCTGATGACCGGTATACGCGGTCTTGCCGTCGATGGACAGCTCATATTCCAGCTCTGTTTCAGCGCTCTGCACCATGTTGGATTTTTCGATTTCAAAATGAAATTCGATTTCTGCATCATTTCCGGAAAGGCTGAGCGTATCGACGCGGGAAGCGATTACCTGTGCACCGCTGAACGCTTCGATTTCGATCGAACGTCCGATACCGCAGGTAGGAACGGGCTGACACCAGTCCCAGCCATAGGTAAACTGTGGCTTACGCGTGTATACACGCTGGTCGCAGATCGCATTGTCACTTGCGCAGTAATAGGAAACGGTGTCATGTGGATAATTTAATTCCATGCCGGAGGTCAGACGGATCACGATCTGGTTGGTACCGACATGCAAAAAGCGTTTGATATCTGCAGAAAAAGCACAGAAGGTATTTTCCTGATGTCCGGTGGGAATGCCGTTAACTAAAATATCGGCATTAAAATCGAGCGTTTCAATGTTCAGGCGGACAATATCTTCGTTGAGCATTTCTTCGGTGATATCGAATTCTTTGACAAGCCACCAGGAAAGCTCTTTAATCCAGATGCTTTTTTTTGTATTGTCCTTTAAAAAAGGCTCCTCGATAACTCCGTTATCGATCAGGGCGGTTGTGACGTCGCCGGGTACAGTCATAGGAATATATCCCGTTTTGGAAGGATAGGGGTGCATAGCGAGGGCGGTATTTACCGTAAATTTCGGATCGGGTTCTTTCAGATACATTTCCCGCTCCTCCTCGGTCATATTTTCTTCGGTCAGATAACCGGGAATTGTCGGTTTGGGAGGCATGGCGTTGAGGTGGACGAGCACCTCTGCACAGCGATCTGCTGTTACGTCCATAAACTCGCCGCGAAGTTTCCATTCGCCTGCAAGAGAAAGTTTGCTCATTTTCAGTACCACTCCTTTAGTATATTCTGCAGAAATTTTGGTATCTACTAAAAAATAGTTTAGAAGAGTCCGGAAGGAAATACAATGTATTTTATTGTGCTTTTTATATCGAACAGAAGTATTTGACAGAATAAATATGTGCAAAAGTTCCAGAACGAGACTCTGCTCCAAACCGTCAAAAAAGAGCGCATAAACAGACAAAATCTGCGGCAACGGTCTGCTAAGATTAGGAAAAACGGGGTGCCCGGATGGAAAGGAGCAGAGGTAAAATGTTGAAAATACCCAAAAATGTGATGCAGATCGGGACAGGCAGTCCGAATGTAAAATTGTACATGGAGGATTATGTCCATACGTTTCTGGAACGATGCCAGGGAAAAGAGACGTGTCTGGCATTCGGGCAGCAGGAGGAAAAGGACGGCATCCGCTATTATTTGATTTACGGGGTGGAAAAAGAAACGGACTTCCGGCGCGGAAATTTTCCGTATTTTCAGAAGCTGGAGCGGATTGGAAAAATTGAAAAAAAGGAAGCTGCCGTCCGGTTCTGGACCGTGCGGGGAGAAGAAATCCAGATCGGAGGCTATTTTATTTTTTATGAACAAAACGAAGAAATGCAGGCATATATGATTGCTGAACGGGAGCAGAGCCGCCCTGCAGATGTGGAGGAGGAACGGGTGATGGAAGCGATCAGTGCCCGCCGGGAAAAAAGAAAAGCGGAAGCTGCAGCGGACGCAGCACGGGGGATAACCGCTTCCAGGGCGTCTGCGCCGAATACAGCGTCTGGCAGGAAAACGGTGCTGTCAAGGCTGGGTGCGCTTAAAGCTGCAGCGCCTACGCTGAACGCAGCGTCGAGGAAAACTGCTTTTGGGACAGCTTATCAGGACCGCTTGGGCAGTACTGGCGCCCTCTTCCCGAAGCTTTGCCGGATTGGCTGCCTGGTGCTTTTGTTGGTTCTGGTCGGAACGGCGCTGACGTCCGTCAATCAGTACCCGGATATGAAAGCGGTTTCCGCCCTGTTGGCAGGAGCTGTCCGGAATACAAAAAATGAGACGGAAAATACATCTCCCGGACTGATTGTAGAAGAGACTGTTGGCTGGAATTCATCGGACGAAATGGCGCAGTCTGCCGCCTTGGACGAAGCTACACAGGCGGACGATGCAACCGGTGCGGTCAATACGGCGATGGATGGCGAAGTGACAGACAATAGGACGGCGGACGACGTAATGACAGACAACGTAACAGCAGATAGCGCAACAGCGGACAGCCAGAATGCGGTCACGACCGACGCAGACGCTGAATCCTCGACAGCCCGGCAGTCCGCATCAGCCTCCGATTCCTTTCCTCAGGTTCAGGAAGCCCTGGCGCACCCGGAAAGCTATCAGGTGCAGAAGGGAGACAGCCTCATCGCTATTTCCAGGAGATTTTACGGAACAGATGAAAAGGTGATAGAAATCTGCCGCCTGAATAATATAAAAGACCCGAATCAAATCCAGCCCGGACAGAATATTTTACTACCTTCAAAATAATGAATGTGTTATGATGGAATGAGCGCACAAGAAAAACAAGCGACGCCGAAGGCGACATTTGTTTTTCTTGCGCCATTAGAGAACGAGCAGCCTGCATAGCAGGCGGTAAAGCGCGTCAGCGCGGGCTCGTGATGGAATGAGCGCAAGTGAGTCAACATGCTCGCAAAGATGCTGCAAAAGAAATGGGGACTTATCTCATATGGTAGATATCAAGGAATACCTGCGAAAAAAAGAAAAAAACGAGAAAAAAGACAGCAAGAATTTTAAACGGGAAATCCGGGCGCATCGTCTGAAAGTGATCCTTCGTTCCTGCTGCGTAATCGGCGTGATCGCAGCGCTGACGGTGACGGCGGTAACGCTGCTTAAAAATCAAACCTACTCCGGCTACACGGTCGTGTCCGCAATTGACAAAAACCAGGTATCCGGTTCTACTCTGTTGAGCTACCAGAATGGCTTTCTGACTTACAGTAAGGATGGTATCAGCTATACGGATTACAAGGGCAACGCCATGTGGAACCAGACTTACGACATGCAGTCGCCGTGCGTCTCTGTGCGGTCGGGCTGGGTTGCAGTTGGGGATTATAACGGCAACCTGATTTATGATATCAGTCAGGACGGAACATCCAAACAGATTGATACGAATCTTCCGGTGAAATCGCTGTCCGTGGCAGCGAACGGCGTTGTGGCAGCGATTCTGGAGGACGGGGATGTGACCTGGATCAACGTCTATAATCCTACTGGGGAAAAAGCAGTCGGAATCAAAACGACGATGCAGAAATCGGGTTATCCGGTTTCCGTGTCATTGTCGGACAATGGAAAACTGATGATGGTGGCATATCTGAAAGCAGAAAGCGGCAGTATGAAATCGATCGTCAGCTTTTACAATTTTGACGAAGTCGGACAAAACTACACCGACACGATGGTAAGCTCCTACGAATATTCGGATACGGTAATCCCGCTGGCAGAGTTTACGGGGACGCATACGGCGTATTCTGTGGGAAATAATCAGTTCATGTTATATGAAGGAAATGAAATTCCAAAAAATATCTTCCAGAATTTCATGCAGGAGGAGGTGCAGGACGTCCGCAGCAGCGGCAATTATGTGGCGTTTATTTTTAATGGTACGAATGGAAACGGAAAATATCGGATTGACATTTATAATATGAATGGAACGCAGGTGCTGTCGTTGCCGTTTGCAATCGAATACCGGGATGCTCTGATTTCGGATCAGGAACTGATTATATATAATGAAGCAGAGTGCCTGATTTATAACCTGAACGGAAAAGAAAAATACAGCGGACCGATACCGGAACAGACGCAGCTTTTAAAAACGCTGGGCGGAAACCGGTTTCTTGCGGTTACTGTAAACAGCATAGATATGATAGAAATGAAATAAACGGGAGAAAAAATGAACGTACTGCTGGTTTGTGTGATCTTATTTGCCCTCTGGCGGGGATATGCCGGAATGAAAAAAGGATTGGTGGATGAAATCAGGATGCTGCTGTCTCTGGTCATTTCTCTGTTCGTCCTTTCGCTGGCTATCCTTTTATATAGCAGTGTGAAAGAAAAAAACACTACCAATATAATAATGTCGGTTCTGATGCTGCTGATTACCGGACTCGCAGCCAGACTGGTGAACCTGATTTTCAAGTCCCTTTCGGCAATCGCGCACCTGCCGATTCTGAAACTGCTCAACAGTGTACTGGGAATCGTGGTCGGCATGGCAGAAAGCATCGTAGTTTTATGGATTATTTATATTGTAATCGCCAGCTTCGATACAGGAAGAGTCGGCAGCCAGATCGCGGCGTGGACCGTTGAAAACGAATGGCTGACGAAGCTTTATCAGATGAACCGGTTCGCCTACTGGCTGGCGGGATTATCCTGATGTTACGGGATTGTAAAAAAGTAAGAAAAAAGCGAAAACTGGTTGACAACTAAAAAAGGATAATGCTATACTGAAGTTCCACCGCAGGGAATGCGATGGAACTTCTTCTTTAAAAAAGAAGAAAAAGTGCTTGACATCGACGAATAGTCTTGGTAAAATTTATGACTGTTGCGGCGAACGAAAGCAACACGGATTTCTGAAAAGAAATTCAAAAAAATAAAAAACTGCTTGACATGAACAGTAAGTTCTGATAAACTAATGAACTGTTGCTGCGAGTGATGAGCAACCAGGTTTCGAAAGAAACTTGAAAATAAAATGAAAAAAGTTCTTGACAAACAGAACTGCTTATGATAAACTCAATAAGCTGTCTGAGAGACAGGAACGAAAGTTCTTCTGGAAATACTTCCAATAAGAAGAACAGCACCTTGACAAATAAACAGTAATGCAACCCTGAAAATTCCAAACAGAACAAAAAGTTCTGAGAGAAATTTCAGAGAACAAAAACCTAAAACAACAGTAGAACGGTAAAATTAGCCAGACTGATTTTGACCGGACAAACTTAAACATGAGAGTTTGATCCTGGCTCAGGATGAACGCTGGCGGCGTGCCTAACACATGCAAGTCGAACGGAGCTGCTTTGATGAAGTTTTCGGATGGATTTAAAACAGCTTAGTGGCGGACGGGTGAGTAACGCGTGGGTAACCTGCCTCACACTGGGGGATAACAGTTAGAAATAGCTGCTAATACCGCATAAGCGCACGGTTCCGCATGGAACAGTGTGAAAAACTCCGGTGGTGTGAGATGGACCCGCGTCTGATTAGCCAGTTGGCGGGGTAACGGCCCACCAAAGCGACGATCAGTAGCCGGCCTGAGAGGGTGAACGGCCACATTGGGACTGAGACACGGCCCAAACTCCTACGGGAGGCAGCAGTGGGG
>OLGD01002383.1_pt1 | contig 21726 bp, 18 predicted proteins | sample 1605311 | NCBI WGS metagenome assembly OLGD01 (sample SAMEA3888917, study PRJEB22519) | human gut metagenome | biome: human gut; feature: human-associated habitat; material: faeces | place: Denmark | collected 2010
ATTATTAACACTATCTACAAGATGAAGCTTCAGTGTAATCAGATATACCGGAAGCATAATAGCCTGAAAAGGTATCATAATTGTTGCCAGTATTGAGAAAAATGCGGCTTTCTTACCCCTAAATTCCATTCTTGCGAGAGGATAGCCCGCCATAGCCGATAAAATTAAATTTAGCACCACAGTTCCACCGGCAACTATCATACTATTTACAAAGTAACCGATAAAGTCAACTTTATGCCATACGCCTGTATAGTTTGCCCAGGTAAAATCCGATGGAATAATTGCAGGCGGGTAAGCAAAAATATTCTCATCAGGTCCCTTTAATGAAGTTGAAATAAGCCATATGAAAGGAAATATCGAAAGCAATGATACTGCGATCAACACAAAATGTATGGAAAATTTTTCTAAAAATCGCTTCATAACTGATATTTATTCCTTTCAAAACAAAAAATATTTATTAAAGAAAATGCCATTACAATAACAAGTAGAACAACAGCCATTGCAGAAGCATAGCCCAGATCCAGGTTTTCAAAAGCTCTTTCATATATGTAATAGACAATGGTTTTGCTGGAATTAAGCGGTCCGCCCTTTGTCATAACATAAATATTGTCAAAGGCTTTCATATTACCTGCAATACACAGCGTAATGCAGACAAGCATCGTGTTCTTGATCAGCGGCAGCGTAATATAGAGTGCGCTTTGTATACCGTTCGCACCGTCAATTTCCGCACTTTCAAAGATTTCGGTACTGATGGAGGAAATCGCAGAAAGGATGATCACCATGTAGTATCCGATATACTGCCAGATCAGCGGAATGGAGACAAGCAGCATGACCAGCTTTGTTTCATTGAGCCATACCTTACAAAGATCCGGTCTGCCGATCGTTCTCAAAAACCAGTTGATGATCCCGTATTGGTTATGATAGATCATGTTCCAGATCAAACCAAGGCAAACTGCAGAAATTGTGCTTGGAAAGAAGCCAAAGGTTCGATGGATCCCCTTTAATTTGACAACTCTGGAATTTACCATCAGCACTAAAACAAAGGCAATACCGATCTGCCCGATAATACACGCCACAACCAGATAGATATTATGTCCAAAGGCCTGCCAGAAGGTACCGTCATGGAACAGAGTGATGTAGTTTGTAAGCCCTGTAAAGGTCTTCTGCGGGCCGCCCTTCCATTCATAAAAACTGTATACAAGTGCTGTAACCAATGGTACAAAAACCGTAAATACGAACATCGCCACCGGCACCAGCAGATACAGGAGAATCGTTCTTTTTTTTGGTTTGATCGCAGTCAGCATCAAGGATCCCTCCCTTATTTTGCGCAAAAGCCGTCCCGCCTGATGGCAGGCAGAACGGCTCTGTACTTTCCTATTTCGGAACCTTCTCAAGGCGCTCCGCTCCTTGAGAAGTAGCGGAAAATGCCCTGCTCTGCGGGGCAGGGCATTTTCCTTAGTAGTTGGCTTCGTATGCGTTCTGGGCGTTCTGGGCTACTTCTTCAGGAGTGATATCACCATTCATCATTGTCTGAAGGTCAGTATTTAAAACATCCCAAACTGCATTGGTAATGTAAGAATCATAAATTTCACAGGTATCGGTGTCCACATAAGACCAGTTGTAGAAATCCTGTGTGATCTGATCGAATGCGCTCAGGTCAACGTCTGCAACCTTGGTCAGGCCGCCCAGTGCATAATTTTCAGCTACATAGCTTGCAAATGCGGGACCGGTAATGTACTCAGCCAGGTCAATCGCTGCTGCCAGTTTTTCAGGATCGTCAGCCAGCTTGGAGTTGATTGCAACTGCGTATCCAAGACCGATATTCTGGGAATTCGGAGCCTGTGTTGCATCTGCAGGCTGAGGCAGAACCGCAAAGCCCATGTTGTTGAATTTCTCTTCGTCAGCATCCTTTAAGGCTGCCCAGATGTAGGATTCATCCCAGTTACCGCCGATGAATGCTGCTGCATCGCCGGAAATATAATATTCACGCGCATCTTCGTTGGTAACAACGTTAAAGTCTTCGTTGAAGATCTTGGTATCGGTAAAGAGTCTCTGCATCTCTGTCAGGGCGCTTACAAACGTATCATCTGTAAATGCTGCGCCGTTCTTTGCCACCAGGCTCATAAACCAGTCAGGGCCGGTGTAACGGTTGCCCAGTGTGGAAAGGAAATCGGAGTTTGCCTGCCACTTGCCGCCGTTGCCGAATGCAACTGTCGTAATACCCTTGCCGTTAAAGTACTCGGAAGCTTTTTCTACATCTTCCCAGGTAGACGGAAACTGATCGTAGCCTGCTTCTTTCCACATTGCCTTATCATAAATCACAACGGTACAGGTGCCGCCGGTCAGAGCCGGGAAGCCGTACATGGAATCTTCATAAGTAAACGGTGCGAAATATGCGGTATTGTAATCCGCATAATACGGAGATGCTTTGATATCATCTGTCAGATCATAAACCAGACCCTGTTTTGCCCAGTCGATGGTGTTCATGCCCTGAAGCAGGAATACATCGGGCAGGTCATCTGCTGCCGCCAGCGTTGCGATCTGTGTCTTATACTCTGCATTTGCAAGAACAGTCTGTGTCAGCGTAATATCCGGATGTGCGTCATCCCACTCACCCAGTACGGTACGGAAGCCATCAGAGCCGCCATTTCCTTCAGATTCTTCGGAAGTAGAGTAATGCATAATCTCGAGCTCGCCCGCATAAGCAAGCTCAGAGCCGTCACCTGCTTCGGTCTCTGTATCCGCTGTATCTGCGGCTGTAGATTCTGCAGCTTCTGTCTTAACGGTCTCTTCTGCCGCCGGTGCAGAAGCAGTAGTTGCTGCTGTGGATCCGCACCCTGCTACTGTCGTTGCCAGCATTGCTGTTGAAAGTAACAAACCAAGCATTTTCTTTTTCATACCCTAAACCCTCCTATGAGTTTATAAAATTTAAGCATTCTCCGGAGCTTTCAGTATCCTCCACCCTTTACCGTGGTTTCCGAAGTAGCTATTACCGCACTACCCTCTGCTGCCATCCAGCTTTAAAACTGTTTGACCCTCATACAATTTTCCCTGTACTATCGTGATATTCCGCATTGCAGTTTTGGGCTTTTCGATCAGATCGATCAGCTTCTCTGCTGCGTACTGTCCAAGATGCTGTGTATCCTGACAGAGTGTCGTAAGATTCGGAACGGTCAGCTTCGCCAACCGGATTCCATCGTAGCCTGCAATGGAAATATCTTCCGGGATAGACATTCCCCGTTCACGGATTACATGAATGCCTCCAAATGCTGCAAAATCGTCCGGATATATAATACAAGTCGGCGGTCTTCTCAGATCAAGAAGCTTCTCTGTCGCTTCCCCCGCGCCCTTGGTATCGCGGTATCTTGTCATCATCACATATTCATCCGGGATCTCCACCCCAAGCTTTTCTGCTGTCCTGTAAAAAGAGGACAGGCGGTTTGTTGTAACTGCGGAATCTGTACCGTGGATATATGCAATTCTTCGATGTCCCATCTGATAAATATAAGTGAACAGATCTTCCATTCCCTTTGCATTATCCGAAACAACTGCCAGACGATCATTGAAGATATAGTCGATGGTCACAACCGGAATATCACTCAGTGCAAGCTGCAGCACCTCCGGCTCTGAAAAATCAACACATGCGATCATAATTCCGTCAAATCCCCGATATCTGGCATGCTCCAGATACGTCATCCGCTTTCCGCCGGAGCCTCCGCAATTGACAAATGTAAGATCATAATCTCTTGCCTCTGCGGCCACCTTGAAGCTATCCAGCACTGCAGCGAAATAATCATGCGTCAGACCATTATGCTCTGCATCTGTGAAAAGAACTCCGATGTTATAACTGCGATTCGTCTTCAATGTCCTCGCAAACAGATTCGGATGATATCCCATTTCTTCTGCCTTCTCACGGATCATCTTCTTGCGTTCTTCGCTGATGTCTGCATGATCGTTCAGCGCCTTGCTGACTGTTGCAACGGAAACCTGACATTCCTTTGCGATGTCTTTTAAGGAAACCATATCGCCTACCTCCTGCCTTCGACGCCTCCGTTTTTTCTTTGCGTCTTATCCTTATATCCTGCTGCTTTCTTTCACACAGCAGTTTGTTACGTAAACGATATACTTAAACGTTTTCTTTAATTGCATTATATGCGCCATGCACATATATTTCAATATCTTTTTATTATTTTTAATCATTTTGCTATTTTATACAATTTAAAAATCAGGTTTTTGTTGCATTTTTATATTTTATCCTTCTCTTTTACTTGCACATCATAGTTTCGCTGCAGTTTCGTCAACATAACCCAGAAAACCGTCCTTTGACGCTTTCATTTTCGTAAGCTGCGCTTTTTCATTTTCATTGATTTTATCGCATTTTTCCAATATAATTCGAAATATATAATAGCTCTGCGTTTAACTTAATCGTTTAAACTATAGTTGCCTGGCACAGGCTTTCTTACACACAACAGACGCTCCAAAACAGCCTGAAACCTCATTCCAAAAGAGGATCTGCGCAGAGCTTCTTCGGCACAAAGGCGTCTGTAGAATGGAGGGTTTTATGAAATACGGTTACTTTGATGATATCAACCGGGAATATGTCATCACGGATCCTGCAACGCCGCTTCCCTGGATCAACTATCTTGGCTGCCGCGATTTTTTCAGTCTTATTTCCAACACCTGCGGCGGCTACTCTTTCTATAAAGATGCAAAGCTTCTCCGTCTGACCCGCTATCGCTATAACAACGTCCCTGCAGATTCCAATGGCAGATATTTCTATCTTAAAGAAGGAAACAGCATCTGGAATCCCGGCTGGCAGCCGACCCAGACACCTCTGGATTTTTATGAATGCCGACACGGAATGGGATACAGCCGCTTTACCGGGCAGAAAAATCATCTGAAGGCCTCTCTGCTCACCTTCGTACCCCTTGAGGATTCCTGCGAGATCAATCAGCTTACGCTTACCAATGATTCTGAGCAGGAGAAAACAATTCAGTTGTTTTCTTATCTGGAATGGTGTCTCTGGAATGCAGATGATGATATGAAGAATTTCCAGCGTAACTTCAGCACTGGAGAGGTGGAAATAGAAGGTTCTATTCTTTATCATAAAACGGAATACCGGGAACGCCGGAATCACTACGCTCTGTTTTCTGTCAACACACCCATAGATGCTTTCGAGACAGACCGGGATTCCTTTCTTGGTCCATACCGCAGCAATCAGAATCCTTCCGCTGTTGAAAAAGGCCAGCTCTCCAATTCCGTAGCCAGTGGCTGGTCTCCTATTGCAGCCCATCAGATTGATCTGACGCTTCAGCCGGGCGAAAGCAAAACCTTTATTTTTGTCACCGCATATGTCGAAGTACCCGTTGAAGAAAAATGGGAAGCGCCGGGTGTCATCAACAAAAAAACTGCCCATGCCCTTTTGTCACGCTATCATAATCCCGATCAGGTACAAGATGCTTTTCTTGCGCTTCGCCATTACTGGACAGAGCTTCTGTCCCGATATCATATTTCCTCTGACTCCAGGGAAGTGGATCGCATGGTAAATATCTGGAACCAGTACCAGTGCATGGTTACCTTCAATATGTCCCGAAGCGCTTCTTATTACGAATCCGGTATCGGCCGTGGGATGGGGTTCCGTGACTCCTGCCAGGATCTGCTCGGTTTCGTCCATCTGATTCCGGAGCGTGCCCGCGAGCGAATACTGGATATCGCAGCCACTCAGTTTGAGGATGGCAGTGCATACCATCAGTATCAGCCGCTGACCAAACGTGGAAACGCAGATATCGGCGGAGGCTTTAACGACGATCCCCTCTGGCTGATCGCCGGTACGGTTGCTTACATCAAAGAAACCGGCGATTTTTCCATTTTAAAAGAGCCAGTTACCTTTAACAGCACCCCCGGAACCCAGCAGCCGCTTTTGGAGCATCTGAAGCGCTCCTTTGACTTTACTGCAACGCATAAGGGGCCTCACGGGCTTCCGCTGATCGGTCGTGCCGACTGGAATGACTGTCTGAATTTAAACTGCTTTTCCGCAGAGCCCGGCGAATCCTTCCAGACGTTTGGTCCCAGTGAGGGACCTGTCGCGGAATCCGTATTTATTGCCGGAATGTTCGTCAAATATGGGGAAGAGTACGCGCAGCTTGTCTCTCTTCTCGGCAATGCTGTGGAAGCAGACCGTGCCCGTAAGGAGGTTGCAGCAGTCTATCAGGCAGTCCTGGATTCCGGCTGGGACGGGGAATGGTTCCTCCGGGCCTACGATGCCTACAGCCACAAGGTCGGCTCCCGGGAATGTGAGGAAGGTCAGATTTTTATCGAGCCCCAGGGCTTCTGTGTCCTCGCAGGCATTGGCGTACAGGAAGGGCTTGCACAAAAAGCTCTGGATTCTGTCAAAAAACGTCTGGATACCAAATACGGTGTCATGCTCCTGCAGCCTGCTTATACCAGATATCACCTGGAGCTTGGCGAGGTCAGCTCCTACCCGCCCGGGTACAAGGAAAATGCCGGAATCTTCTGCCACAATAATCCCTGGATTTCCATCGCAGAAACCGTCATCGGCAGAGGAAGCCGCGCATTTGAGGTATATCGTAAAACCTGTCCTGCTTATCTGGAAGATATCAGTGACATCCACCGCACAGAGCCTTACGTTTACGCACAGATGGTTGCCGGCGCAGACGCTCCCAGACACGGTGAAGCAAAAAACAGCTGGCTGACCGGTACTGCGGCATGGACCTTTGTCAATATCTCCCAATACATCCTCGGTATCCAGCCCGACTGGAACGGTCTGCGTATTGATCCCTGCATTCCTTCCGATTGCAACGGATATGATATCCACAGGCACTACCGCAATGCCGACTATGATATCCACATCCAGAACCCGAACCACGTGGAAAAAGGAGTTGTTTCCCTTCTTGTTGACGGAACTCCCATTGACGGCTGTGTCGTTCCTTTCACCGAAGCCAAACAGCACTATGACGTTACGGTTGTGATGGGCTGACCTGTATCACAGCAAAAAAATTTGCCTCCCTTTTTAATGTTTTGATATAGTACAATGAAACCCCGGACAGAGTTTGAAAAATCACTCCGTCCGGGGTTTTTGATTCATGACAATAGAATCCTCGCAGGGCATGCATTCTATTGTTGGAATTATTTATAAGTCCATCTGCAGCTCTGCCCAGACCGGGACAGAGACCGATGCACCCTTTCTCGACACTGCAATTGCGGATGCCTGTGCAGCGATCGAAAGACTCTGTTCCGCAGAAAATCCCTTTTCCTGCGCCATCAGAAAATATCCGGTAAAAGTATCTCCCGCCGCTGTAGTATCAACCGCCTGTACCCTCTGTGCCGGGCAGAAATATCTTTTTTCCCGGTCTGCATACCATGCACCTTTTTCTCCGAGGGTCAGTACAACTGCAGCATCCGGATACTGAAACAGCATCTGATCCAGAATGTCTTTGGGCTCGCTTTTTTGGGTCATTTGTCCGCCCTCTACCTCATTGATGAAAAACAGGGAAACCTTTTCCAGCTGCCAGCTTAAAATGCAATCTTCAAACGGCGATGGATTCAACACGATCGAAATACCTCTGGCATAGGCTTTTTCCAGAATATCTTCGATTCCGTTGATTTCATTCTGTAAGATCAGGACATCTCCTTTTTCAAAGGAATCCAGAACGCTATCGACATATTCCGCCGTCCACATCCGGTTCGTACCGCCATACAGGACGATGCTGTTCTGTCCGTTTTTGTCCACCTGAATGATCGCATGCCCGGTCCTATTGTCTCGTTCCTGCACGAACCTGCAGTCCACGCCAAACTCCTGTGCCGTTTCCAGCATCTGACCTCCGTCAGCGCCCACCAGACCTGCAAGATATACCCTGGCACCAGCCTTTGCAAGGGCTGCCGCCTGGTTAAAGCCTTTTCCTCCGCATGCCTTATCCAACTTCACAGAAGCAATCGTTTCTCCCGGTTCGACAATATGATCCAGGGAATAAATATAGTCATAATTTAAGGAGCCCATCACAAGAAAGCGTGTCTCCAAGGACGCGCTTTCCTGATATCGTGCTTTTGATCGTTTCGTTTCCTGTTCCTTCATTCTTTGGGATTTCATGAATTACACCTCATCCGTATCGAAGAATATTTTGCATGGCTTCCGTTTCGAACAGACACGCCAACCGCACCCTGCAGATAAGGATGATCCGTATCCTCATATTCCAGTACAGCAGTATCTGCCTGCAGCTGTTGGGTTTGTCTACATCCAACCGGCACTTCTTTGATCTCTGCATGCAGTCTGGCTCCCTGCGCGCAGACAGAAACCTCATAATCCCTGCCAGCCTTCCAGTCAAAGGCTGTATCTGTCAGAACACGATATCCATTTTCATTCTTCAAGAGCGCAATTTTAGAATCCGCAAGGAGTGCAACGGCGTAGGAACGGATCGCCCCCTGCACCCGCACATTTACCATATTGTTTTCGCCTGTCAGGGGAGTCATTTCAAATACCGCCGTATAGTCTTTCCAATCATATCTGCCGGTATACGCTTCTCCAAAATCTGCACAGGACAGATGCAATGCTCCCTGATCCAAATACAGATGTCCCTTCAGTCTGGTAAACTGGCTGACCTCTTTATGTAAGCCAGTCCATACTTCTGTCGTTTCCTGGCAAAAATCGATCCGGTAATCCGGTGTTCCATCTGCCCACAGATCATCCAAAAGTCCTGCAAAGGTCTGAGTTGCTTCCGTTCCCATCAAAAGATCAAAGCAGACTCCCATCTCACCGATCAGCGCGCCCTCCCAGGACGGAATCCGGAAGCTCAGCTCCTGCCAACAGCCCTTTTTCAGATGTACGCTTTTGCCGGTAAAAATTTTTCCACTCCGCAGATCCCGCACATACAGGCTGCAGTCCGCTTCCCCGGCATACTCCGGAAGCATTACGCTTCCATGTACCGTCTGCCCCGGGTAAACCAGCGGGGAGAAACAGGGATCATATCTGCTGTCGTGAAAATCCTTCGGCTCATAGTAAGTTTTCTGATATACAAAAACACGTTCTCCGGAATTTACCGGAACTGCCGTCGCTTTCAGGCTTCTGCTGCCGCTATGTGCAGACTCGTCTGTATTGCAGACACAGCATTCTCTCGTGATCGGATCCTTCTCATCCGTCACGCTGTCCACCCGAATCTGCATGGAATGCGTAGATCCCGGGAATTCAAAATGACAGCTGTGAATTCTTTTCTCTGCAAGCTCCTTCCACGGCTCCGGAAGCTCTTCTCCCGCAAGCTCATATGCCATTTTCCCGATATACAAGGCTCCATAGGGAACATCCATGATGTTTAAGGAGCCTATCACACTGGAGCAGACCAGCAGGTCATGCACAGGTTTTCTCCAGCGGTCATAATCAATCCCCTCCAGACCATTTCGGACACCGATAATGGTTGCCACATTACCACCGTTACAATCGGTATCCCATCCACACATTGTAACGATGGCGATGGTATCTGAAAAATCGCCGTTTCCATATAGCAGCGCCAGAATCATAACTGCAATATTCGGAATAATATGGCAATTCCCCGGATATTTATCATAACCGTAGTTTGCATGAATATAGGCAAAGCAATCTCTCCAGTTCTGCGGATGCTCTTCATAAAACTCCATTACTGTCCGTACGATCTTCGCATATTCACAGTCTGACGGAATATAGGAAAGTCCTGTTTCCAGAATCTTTTTGATCTCTTTTTCCTCAAATGCGGCACTGATGCACACAGCCACAAAAATACCGCCGTATAACGCATTGCCATCATGCGTTACACTCGCAGCCTTGCCGGCCAGCTTTGCAGCCAGCGCCGGATTACCCGGTGCAACCAGTCCCCAGGTATCAATAAATATCTGTCCGCCGATCTGCTCCGCTATTGTACTTCCATTCTGCGCAATACTGCCGCTTCGCGGCGCGGGTATGCCGCTGCGCAGGTTCAGATATGCCGTATGCTCCGTACTCGTTCCGTAACCGCCCCACCAGAAAAATCCATGCTCATAGGGTGCGTAATTTAACAGCGCATTTGCAACATCCTGTGCTGTCATTTCTGCTCCATGTCCGCCATCCTCAAGTCCTCTCAGATAGAATAACGGTCCGTTGCTGTCGTCATCCGCTGCAAACTCCCGATAGTCCACCGGATAGTCTGTCAGCTCTCCATAGATATTTTTTATTTTCTCATATGTCCAGCCTTCTACCGGCGCTCCATAACGGATACCTATGATTTTGGCTAACCAGCCTGCGTAAATACGCTCCAGATATTCTTTTTTCATACCTGTCCCTCTTCAGCCAAAATTCGCCAGCTTTGTAAACAGATCCGAAAAAACTTTATCCCTGTTTACATGATAAACATAACGCATCAGATGTCGCTTCGGATCCACAGAATAATGCCCGTCGTATTCCGGGATCGGGCTGGGCATCAGATAATCCTCCATGAAGCGCTCATCCAGCAGCCATGCGACAGTTGTGATATCCCAGATCACACGAGACCATGCCAGTTCGTTACTGCACCGGCGTCCCTCCGTCTTTGTCGTGCTGACCAGATAATCACAGAGTCGGTTTTTTCCCTTCAGATAGGCATCCAGCTCCGGTCCTGTCGTCGTAACCTCCGATACAACGCCAGAGCAGGGAAGCTGCACCAATGCGGCTCCGCACTCAAAAATGATCCTTGCCGCGGCAACGTCCTGATACAGATTAAACTCTTTGTTTTCCGGCCAGTGCAGTGCATTGCCACCCAGCCATACGATCACGATCCGGTCGATAATATCCGGATTTTTCAAAATTGCAGAAGCAACATTTGTAATGGCGCCAATCGCAAGGACATACAGCGGTTTTTCCGGAGTATAGTTCATTGCACGGGCCGCCAGATCTGCCGCTGCAGGGGATTCTACCGCTGTCTCTTCATCCGGCAGGTAGTCCGCCGAGCCTTTGTATACCCGTTTTTTCAGCTCGTCCTTTCCCATCAGCGTCAGAATATTTAATATCTCCTGATAGCTTTTCTCCATTCCATCTGCAGGGCCTGTGGATTTTTCATTAAAAAACGGTGCTGCATAGATTGCCTGTAAATGGAGTTTTTCTGCGGAGCAGATCAGATACGAAACAGCGAACTGATCGTCGATTTCATTATAGGTATCGGTATCCAGAACAACATCTACCGGTCCCGTCGGTCTGCTCAGACGGGCAAGAAGTCCCGGATCCTCCTGTTTTTTTGGTACCCATTGTGTTCCCTTTTTCTGTTTCATACGCAGTCTCAGCTCCTTTTCTTATTTCTGCCCGCTCTTTTTGCTCCGCAGATTTTTTTGTAACTGTTCCATACTCTCACAGTTACATTTTTTCCTTTATTCCTGAGGCGCCTTTTCTCCGGTTACGCGATCCATGGTATAAAGAATGGATGCCTTTTTATAAAACGCACGATATGCGATCTGATCTGTCATGTGATTTTTCTCCGGTGTTCCATACAGCGGATTCTCCAGGATTTTCTCTGCACATACGATCAGCTCTTTTAAATAGGTTTTGGGAATCGGATGCACATAATGCCCAGGGAAGATGAGATCAAACTCAGCTTCTCTGCCTTCCAGATGCTTCAACGCTTTTGCATAATGCTCCATCGTATCCGATTTGCAGGGCTCCGTGATCAGAGTCGGTGTGCTGACTACCGAATCGCCGGAAAACAGCAGACGGTTTTCAGAATCCAGCAGGCAGATCCCATCCTTCGTATGTCCGAAGGTCTCGATCACCTCCAGCTTACGTCCCCCAAGATCAAATACCTTTCCTTCCTCGATGGGATTCACACGATACTCATGAAGATAAGAAATCGTATCTGCTACAGACGCTTCTCCGTTATATTCCTCTCTATCCAGCTGTCCCTTGATAAAGGTGCTGCGTACCTCCTGACAGTTCTGCTCCTTTAAAACGCTGACCGCATTTTTATGTGCATAAACCTCATCAAACCAGACATTGCCGCCCGCATGGTCATAGTGATGGTGGGAGTTTACTACTATACAGGGCAGATCCGTCAGTTCCTTTACAACCGCATGTACATTTCCTGCACCAACGCCTGTATCCAGCAACAGTGCCTGTGTTTTTCCGATGATCAGATACATCAGCGCAATGCCGAATTCATCAATCGCATATACTCCATCTGCTACCAGCTGAACTGTAAAACCGTTAATTTTCCGAATATTCATGTTATCCATTTTTATTTTCTCCTTTTATTATAATACTTTTTCTTTTTTCTGAAAACTTCGGAATTGATTTGTGTAAATTATTTTTCATCCCGGCTTATGGGAATTTCCAATCCGTCATATGCCACAACGATCTGATATTCCGGCTTTGCATCCGTCATAATCCCTTGAAGCTTTTCATGGGGCGCCGTATGGCACTGATTTATATGGGAAAGATATATTTTGGTATCCTGCCGGATCGTTTTATTTTTTTCAAATGTATCCAACAGCTCCAGAAAAGTATCCGCACATAAATGGGTATTCCATTCCTCCTGCAGCTTCAGATTTCCGAATGTACATTCTGAGATCCAAATGTCAAGATTCTGATTTTTCATGAAATCAAGAGTTTCTTCCTCATACAGTCCGGTATCCATTCCATACAGCATTTTTGTTCCGTCTTTTGCCTTCAGCACATAATTTGCGCTGCGCTCTTTTGCCATATTCCCGCCGTGATTTCCACGAATCGGTGTAACCTCATACTCCCCTATGGAATAGGTCTCAAAATATTTCAGCTTGTGGAAGGCATAAATCCCCTTTTTTTCCATTCCACGGAGAGATCCGCCAAATGCAATCTCACTGTCACGCAAAAGCTCAATGAACCGATAGCCTTCTTCCGAAAAATAGAAATGCACCGGTGTTGTCCGAAGATGAGTTGCCATGCTCATAAGTCCCAATGCCGTAAAATCAAAATGATCATCATGGGTATGGGTAATCAGAACATGCTCAATGTCACACATAGAACCATATTGAAGCGCCTGGGTGAAAATATCCGGCCCCATATCAATCATAATATTCCTGCCCAGTCGAAAGCAGGAACGCTTGCGGACATCCTTTCCGCCATGCTCACGGGCATAATTGCACATCGGGCAGTCACAGAAGGGGCTCGGCACACCTTCTGATGCTCCTGTTCCGTAAAAAATACCTGTATCCGTCATAATTTTCTCCTTCCAGATCGTAATTGTCTTTCTGTTACCGAAGCAATTTCTGTATTTTCAGAATTTCATCTGCTTGCAGGTTCTGACACCATTGACATAAATATCGTTTGCCAGCTCTGTAACCAAACGAAGGTCCTGCCAGGTTTCACACTTTTTCCCCATAAAGGTAATATTATCAAAGGTAATATCATGGACACGTACTTCCTCTGTCGGTGACTGATATCCGCGGATCAGCGAAACCGGAATATCGCCGTTTAATACCTGAATGTTGTCAAAATGAATATCATTGATCTCCCCTTTGGAAACCTGCTGTGTATACTTGCAAAGCAATACCTTGATATCAAACAGCTTCTGCTCCGCCTGCTCTACCCGGATATTTCTGTAATGGACGTCATGCACATGACCGCCATCCGCCTGATGGATGGAGATTGCTGCGCCGCCCATATTTCCTTCGTACTGACAGTGAATGATATCACAATCCTCAAATACGAGATCGTGGATCTCACTCTGAAGCCCATAGCCTAATTCAATTGCATTGCCCGGCTCCGCATTCCAGAGCACATTATTATGGGCATATACTTTCGTCACATCCCGAACAGTCGAAGTATCCGCAATCAATCCATGTGCCTTAATACAGATACTGTCATCCGTCGAACGGATAAAGCAATTCTTTATCTCCACATCCTGGCTGCTCGTAATATCAATACCATCTCCTGTTACAATTCTGGACATGATATTCATATCATCAATGACAACATGATCGCATGCTGCCGGAACCACATGCCAGGAGGGCCCGTCTACTGCCGTAAAGCCTTTTAAGAGGACATTGTTGCACCACTTGATATAGATAAAAAACCGATGGGCATTACTGTCCGGCAGATGCCAGCAGGCTCCATTGACGATTCCGTTTCCTACAATGGAAATGTTATCGCAATGATCCGCATAAATACAGCCGGATACCACGGCACCCTCTTCGATATAGACCGTATCATTCGGTTTTAAGGTAAGAATCCCGACATTATATACTTTCCCTTTTTCAAAACAGATCGTCGTATTTTCCGGTTTTTCAATTCTGCGCGAGCAAAGCACGAATAATGCGTCATGCAGACCGCCGTCTGTCTCTACCGTAAATTTCTTCGGCTCGTCGAGATGAATCTGAACAGTCTCCCCTGTTACCGAAGGAACGATTCCAAAGCTGGTCGGACGAATTGCCAGCTTCTCAAAGGGTGTATGAATCGAAATTTCCAGATCATAGGCTTCGTCATCTACTACTACCACATAATCGAAGGAGTCTGTATGATATACCACGCGTTCCGTTCCGTTACAGATGACACTGTATTTTGTTGATTTTTCCAGTTCCTCTACGGAATTCAAAATAAACCGCGGCTCCTCGATCGGATCCGGATTGGGATAATAAATTAAATCGTTTTCAAAATCCTTCATGTCTTTTTTCTCCTCGTATCAATTTCTACAGTCCATCAAATTTATCCCTTAACTGCACCGGCTACCATACCGCCGATAAAATAAGAGGAACACTTCAGATACAACAAAACCACCGGAATGGTCGCGATACACAGACCTGCACACAGTACACCATAATCCGTATTGTACATGGAATTAAAGTTCATCAAACCAAGCGGAAGCGTTTTTAAGGAATCCTTTTTAATTTCAATCAGTGCCCAATAGAATTCACTCCAGGTCCCCTGGAAGTTAAAAATCATTACGGTAGCGATAACCGGTTTTAACAGCGGAAGCGTAATCCGAAACAGGTTCTGCAGCAGGGAGCAGCCGTCCAGCAGTGCTGCTTCATCCAGCTCTTTCGGCAGGCCTTTTACATAGTTAATCATAATAAAGGTTGCCGTCGGAAGCCCCAGCGTAACATACGGAAGCAGCAACGCAAGCCGCGTCCCGTTCAGTCCCCACGCTTTCAGCGTCGTAAAGTTGGGGATTGTGAGCATTAGATATTTCACCTGTCTACTTGACAAGGGGCATATCAAAATTGAATCTGCTTTGCGACGGCTTTTTCTTTTACCATTTGTAAAAATAGAAATAATCAATATAGTTCAGGCACTTTTCTTTTAAAGATAAGTAGTGTAGCAATGACGGTAACAATAGCAACTAAGATAACTTGCATTATGGACTCCTGATTGGTTGTGTTTTTGGTGATAATAACTTGCCGTAACACAATAACAATCAAAGAAGTAACGATTGTTGCAGGAACAGATTTTCTGATCATGCCAATAATAAATGACCACAGAGACAGCACCATACATATAATCACAGTGGTTATTGCCATTGGTATCCATGTTCGGAGCATTGATGGTTGAAATGTTCCCTCCAGCATATTAAAGGATTTATCCGCAAATATAATATAACTGCTACAACAGATATATCCAATCGTCATTGAAATCGCTGTATAAACCATGATTATAGTTAATTTGCTGGCAATCAATTTTATTCTGTTTAAAGGATAAGAAAACATAATCGTAATTGTTCGATGATTATATTCTCCAATAACCAGCTTTGCCGTTAAGACCGACGAGTACACAAGAAAAATGAATGACATCAATAAGCCAATGACAAGGTATGTGCTTTCAAATGTGTCTTTGACCTGTTTGAGAGCGTTTAACTGCTTTCCTGAATGGAAAGCAAAATATGTTACTTAATTTCATCTTGTATGAAAGTCAAAATACTTATAGAAAGAATCTATTTTTATGACTACACTGTTACTGCTCGTTATATACATCGCATTTATCGGATTAGGAATCCCCGATTCGCTTTTTGGTACGGCATGGCCGGCGATTTATACTGAATTTGATCTACCCATATCCTTTGCAAGTTTTGTCACGGTCATTATTTCCTGCGGGACGATAGTTTCCAGTATGTTCAGTGCTGAAATTATCAACCGTTTCGGAACAAACAAAGTTTCTGCCTTCAGCACGGCATTGACCGCTGTTGCGTTGCTCGGCTTTTCCATTTCGGGGAGTCTATGGCTTTTATGTACATTCGCCGTTCCACTGGGACTGGGTGCAGGTGCCATTGACACAGCACTGAATAATTATGTGGCGGTGCATTATTCAGCAACGCACATGTGCTTCCTTCATTGCTTTTATGGAATCGGCGTGTCAGTTAGTCCTTATATTATGTCATTGGTGATTGGAGGAAAATCCGGTTGGCGTGGTGGATATCAAGTGGCTTTTCTAATACAGCTTTGCATTGCACTGCTTTTGGTCTTCACTTTACCGATCTGGAAAAAAGTTCACCCTCAAAAAGTCGAGGGAAAAAAGACCGTTAAAACGCTGACACTCAAAGAAATTGTTAATATCCCCGGTGTCAAAACCATGTGTTGTCTGTTTTTTACCACCTGTGCGATTGAATACACTTGTGGAAGCTGGGGGAGCACATTCCTTGTAGAATATAAGCATCTGGCGTCAGACCAGGCCGCTAAGATGGTTATGTTTTATTATATTGGAATGGCACTCGGACGGTTTCTGTCAGGAATCCTCGCTGCACGGTTAAACAGTTGGCAGATTATAAAAATCGGTCAGTATATTTTAGGCGGAGCGCTCCTCCTTCTCCTGCTTCCACTCTCTCCGATTGTTTCAGCAGCTGGCCTCTTTTTGGTCGGACTTGGCAACGGCCCCCTTTTCCCAAACTTTAACTATCTGACGCCTCAGAATTTCGGAGAAGATATTTCTCAGTCAGTTATGGGAACGCAAATGGCTTCTGCTTATGTCGGTATCATGCTCGCTCCAGCGCTTTGCGGAGTTTTGGGGCAATTTATCAACATGAGCGTTTTTCCCATATATCTTCTTGTGTTCTATCTGTTTATGATTGTTACAACAAGAAAGGTAACCCAAGTCCTTAACACAGCAAAATAATATAAAAGGAAATCTGTTTCATGTTTTACGAAGAAATTTATCAGCCGAAAGTATCTTATTGTAACAGGGATGAAAGGCTGCCAATGAAGCTGGCCTATGAATTTTGGAAACGTTAGAAAGACATCAATCAGACCATGCCAGAGACAGTGCGATCGATGGCATCCCAAGCGAAATCGCATCAACTGACTGAGTTCAGAGCAGAATGTTCCATATACGCTCAAAAATATTTAAAAGCTTGCAAAGAAAATCAATTTTATGCGACAGAAAGGACACGGTGTAACCCATTTTGCTGAGTTACACCGTGTCCCACATAAAAGCTTCCTTATCTGGCGTTGCCAAAGGAGACGCCCTTTTTTCTTTTACAGCTTATCTGTATTACTTTTCTTCTTTCTTTGCAGCATCCTTTTTGGTATCTGCTGCTGCATCTGCATCTGTTTCCTCTGTCTCTTCTTCTACCGGAGCATTATGAGCTCTTATAACAGTGACAACAACTGCTTCCGGATCTGTCATCAAGTCAATATCCGGATTGGATGCGATCGCAAGATCCTTTACCAGAACTACATCACCAATCTTCATCGACTCTACGTCGATCTCTATTCTGTCTACCAGTGCTGCAGGCAATGCCTTGTAGGAAATCTCTTCCAGCTTCTGCTGCAGGATTCCATCTACCACTTTCTCATGATTCAGCAAAACTACTTCTGCTACGGAATGTACCTTTTCGTTGCTTACCAGTGCCTGAAAATCAATCTCCGTTACCTGATTCTTCATGGCATCATAATCAATTTCCTTGATCAGCACGTCGTAGGTCTTGCCATCTACTTCCAGCATCAGCTGGCTGCCTTTATTGCTGGTTTTTAACAGGCGCTCCACTTCTCTCTGTCCGATCTTAACCGGAATGGAACCTGTAATTTCTCTGCCAAATACGTTACCAGTTACATAACCTTCTCTTCTGAGTCTCTTTGCTTTTACGTTCTTGTCTCTTGTTTCAGCTTTTAAAGTAGTCATTTATCTTTTCCTCCAAAATCTGAATGCTTAGCGAACCTGGTCATCTATGCGGGTCTGGTTAAGTATCCACTTCTTTGTTACAAATGCATTATAACACCCATTGCATATATGGCAAGTAGAAAATTGTGAAAAATCAGTGAATTTTCAGGCAAGTCTGCCCCACGCTGTACTATCCCCGGCGGCGCCTCGTCTCCCGGTAGCATCTGTCACACACCATAAATGTGCTTCCAACCGGCAGCGGCGCGCCGCAGTAGCGACATTTTCCGATATAATCCTTTTTATTCTTCGCCAGATAACGCATTATCGTCTCTTCGGTTTTTTCCCGCTCCCGCACCAGCCGGTCGGCGTCGATATTTTTCCCCAGTCTCGTCGAAAACTGATAATACAGATCCAGCATCTTATAAAATGTCTCATAGCGCACCAGCCCCGCATCCGTGCACATCATCAGTGCCGGGAAGTGCAGCGCCACATCCGCCGTGTAGGTTTTACAGTAATACAGCCACAATGCAACGATATCTCGATTTTTAATATCGATCGAGCAGGTCAGCATACGGTACAGCAGATGCTTGTCCTCGAAGCCGTCGATCTCCTTGCGTTCTTTATACGCTTTTTCGTACAGAAAAAGCATTTCCTCGATACTGATCTTTTCAAAGGGAGCAGGTGTCTCCACCGATTTCCAGATTTTCAGCACGGTATCCAGAGGCTCCGCCATATCCAGAAGCACCTGAGGAAATCCGAGCGTCACATGCTCTACTTCGTCCTCCTGCATCGCCGCGTGTTCCCGAATATAGGAAAGCGCTTCCTTGCCGACCGCATTGATATAGCCCGTATCATAAAGCCCGAACCGTCCCGCGCGCCCGGCGATCTGCCGGATTTCCTCTGTTTTCAACGGTCTTGTTTCTTTTCCGTCAAACTTCTCTGTTTGCACAAAAACGATCCGCCGCACAGGTAAATTGAGTCCCATTCCAATCGCATCTGTGGAAACGACCACTCGTGTCTCCCCGGCTGAAAACATCCGGATCTGGCGTCTGCGGATTTCCGGCGGCAGACTGCCGTAGATCACACTCGTCCGAATCCCCTGTCGCTCCAGTCTTCCGGCAATATCCAGTACTGCCCGCTTGGTAAAGACGATCAGTGCGTCTCCTGCTCTTACATCATCCGGAAAATCAAACGGCTCTTCTTCGCAGACCAGCGCGGTTTTCCGCTCATAACTGCGGATTTCAAAGGTATCACCGCACAGCTCAATGAGATGTGTCACCACCTTCTGTGCCGCGGGGCTCATGCAGATATGGATTTCCGGGCACTGAATACCGAGAATCCCACGTGTCCAGGAATGTCCGCGGTCGGAATCTGCGATCATCTGCGCCTCATCGATGACTGCCACATCATAAACCTGATCGATGTCAAGCATTTCCACCGTCGAGGAAATCACTCTGCTGTTTTCCTCATAAATCCGCTCTTCGCCCGTCAGCATCGTACAGGGGACACCGGATTCCCGCATCTTTTCGTAAACCTCCAGCGCCAGCAGACGCAGCGGACCCAAATAAATGCCCTTGTACGCCGTGCGCAGACGCTGCAGTGCCTGATAGGTTTTCCCGCAGTTTGTCGGTCCTACATGCAAAATAAAATGCCGCTTCATTTCCAGCGCCCGCGGGAATTCCATTTCCGGCCGCGTCGGAACCATATCAATAATCTGGGAACGGATTCCGTTTTCCGCAAAATTTTTCAGAATGCTGCGCATTGGATGCTGGCAGATTTCGCCCGGGCGCTCGGTTCTCAGATATTCCAGCAGCCGGCTCGTCACCAGCTCCTGCTCCTCCTCCCGCAGCGTACCGATATCCAACCGCACCAGCTCCGGCATTAGAATATCTCTGATCTGCATGATTGCGTACTGATTTTTCTGTTTTAACGCATAGTATGCCATATTCCGGATCTGTCTGTGATATTCCTCCAGATGCGGCTGCGTCAGCTTTCCGGTTTTCGTGCGCTGCATTTCTGTAATCAGACGCCCGATCCGCTGCTCATACGTCTTTTTTCCGTCATTGTTTTTCTTTTTCAGCGCCATCGCGCTGTCTCTATACTGGGAGAAGTAAAACTGCACCAGCTTCTCTTTCTGTATCATGATGTTCCTCTTTCCTTTGGATTGCCATCCGCCGTCTGATCCTCTGTCTCGCCCGTTCGCTACAGATTGTCTCTATTTTAAACTTTTTTTCAAAAATATCCACGGGTTCTCATCTTTTTCCGCCTTGTTATCCACTATAAAACCCAGCTTTTTGCACAACCTGAGGGATTTTTCATTGTCCCGGTGCGCAACTGCCCGGATTGTCTCAAAAAACAGCTCTTCCCTGGCAACCTGCAGCACGGCTTCACACGCTTCCTGCGCATAACCATGTCCGCGGTACGCAGGCGCAATTACGAATCCAAGCTCCGGTTCTCCATAACCGTCTCTAAGCTGCAGTCCGGCGCGGCCGATTACGGTATGGCTTTCTGCCAGCTCGACTATCCAGATACCAAATTCATAAAATCCGTACTGGTACCGGATTTCATCCCGAATCTGCGCAAGCTGCCTGTCCCGGTCCTCAAACAGCGGTTCCAGAAACGGCGAATCGTCTTCTCCCGACTGTATTTCATATAATGCGTTCAGATCTGCCTCCGTCATTTCCCGCAGTATCAGACGTTTTGTCCGTGCAATTTCCCACGCAATCCCTTCGTGCCGCTGCCACACGCGGTAGAGCCACTGTGCATCCAGGTCGTCCTGCCCACTATCCAGCTCCAGGCACCACCGCGTCTTCGGCGCAGCTTTATCCCGGTTCTGCTCTGTTACCACATACACACAGCACTGTCCGGCAGCTTCCAGGCGCTCGATCTCTTTTTTTTCATCCGACAGCCAGACGACGGCATCCCGATCGGTCCATTTTCTGATCATCTCTTTACTTCCCAAAACTTTTCCATTACAATAGATACCAGCATAAAGAGAAAGGAAACAACAGCCCGAATACCGGGCTGCGGGTATTTATGATGGCACAGAAAAATCCTATCGTAACTATCACCATGGAAGACGGCAGCATCATGAAAGCGGAGCTTTATCCTGATATTGCTCCCGAATCCGTCAACAACTTCATCAGCCTGATCAAGAAACATTTCTATGACGGCATTATTTTCCACCGCGTTATCCAGAACTTCATGATTCAGGGCGGTGATCCGGAAGGAACCGGCTGCGGCGGTCCCGGCTACTGCATCAAAGGCGAGTTCAAGTCCAACGGCTTCCAAAACGACTTAAAACATACAGAGGGCGTTCTTTCCATGGCGCGTACCATGATCCCGGATTCCGCAGGCAGCCAGTTTTTCATCATGCATAAGACCTCTCCCCATCTGGACGGTGAGTACGCTGCATTTGGTAAAATCATTGAAGGCATGGAAACTGTCAATGCAATTGCCAAAACTGCTACAAACTACGCAGACCGTCCGCTGCAGGATCAGAGAATCAAAACCATGACCGTCGATACCTTCGGCGTAGATTACCCGGAACCGAACAAACTCAAAGAAAGATAAGACCTTTCGCAGGTTACGGCGTGCCCTTTTCGGACACGCCGTTTTTTATCGTATAGGAAACTTCGTTTCCATACGATAATAAACGCTCCGCGAGGATGCGCACTCGGCGC
>OLGD01002392.1_pt1 | contig 21664 bp, 19 predicted proteins | sample 1605311 | NCBI WGS metagenome assembly OLGD01 (sample SAMEA3888917, study PRJEB22519) | human gut metagenome | biome: human gut; feature: human-associated habitat; material: faeces | place: Denmark | collected 2010
CCTGATCGAAGTAATCAAATAATTGGCTGTTGATAATCAATGATTGCTCGTTGACGGCTGACAAATCATAAATCTGAAATCATAAATTAAAATAACTATGTCTCTTTCTGCAGAAACAGCTGCCCTTCAGCGTGCAGCACATGAGCTGATGTATTTGGGTGTTGACGGGAGCCCCATCTATAGCGATGACTTGTCCCGTCGTAATGCTGAGGTTTATCGCCTGACCTCTGCCTTGTATGATTCCGGTGCCAAGGGTTCTACCGTTGAAGAACAGGCGAATGTCTGCCTTGCCCTGCTGATGGGTTACAATGCCTCGTTTATTGACTACGGCGAGAAACAGAAACATATCCAGGAGGTATTGGACCGTTGTTGGGATATCCTTGATGCTCTTCCGGCTTCATTATTAAAGCTTCGTCTGCTTACTGCCTGCTATGGTGAAGTGTTCGATGAGCCTTTGGCGGATGAAGGCCGTGCAATCATCGCCTCCTGGGATTTCGTATCGCTTACTTCTGAACAGCAGGAAGCTGTTGCCGAGTTCCGGAATGTGATTGATAATCCCTATCCGTGGGAAGAAGTGGAAGATTAGTCAGTACACATTATGTGCGTGCGTATAATTGAAAACGATAGTATGAATACAACCGAAAATTCAGAGATTGAGCGTTTGACTGACGATGACTTTAATCAAATTTCTCGAATATTGGACTGTGAATTTGTTGCATTGAAGGCAGTTCAGCAGGTGGCAACCAATGCTAGGGGAGGTTTCTTTGTTCCCGGCAAGCCTGCCATTCTTTTTGAAGGACATGTCTTATGTAATCAGCCGAAGAAAAGAGGTCTTAATACGGAAGATTATGTGAATGGTAACGATACTATTCTTTATCCCAAATGGAACAGGCAATATTACAAGGTGGTATCCGTGAGTATGAACGTTTGGAGCAGGCCCGCAAAATCAACAGGGAGACAGTTGACGCTTCTGCCAGTTGTGGTATGTTTCAAATAATGGGCTTCAATTATGCGGCTTGTGGCGAGGTGAATATTGAAAGCTTTATGCAAAGCATGTGTGAAAGCGAATACAAATAACTGCTCCTTTTCGCGAACTTCATCAAATACAGCCCACCGGTACTCTGTGCCTTACAAATGGCAGATGGGAGAACTTTTGCTAAGTGCTATAATGGTTCGGCTTATGCGTAGAATAGGTATGATGTGAAGTTGAAGGAGGCGTATCAGAAATTTAAGTAGACTATTAGCTTTGGGAATAAATATGAAAATTATAAAAACATTCATTGAAGGGGTCGTAATTATTGAACCTCGTCTTTTTAAAGATGAGCGTGGTTACTTTTTTGAGTCTTTCAATCAGGTAGAGTTTGAAGAGAAAGTTTGCAAAACGAGATTCGTACAGGATAATGAATCCAAATCTTCTTACGGTGTCATTCGTGGCTTGCATTTTCAGAAACCTCCTTTTGCTCAGAGCAAGTTGGTGCGCGTAGTAAAGGGGGCTGTTCTTGATGTTGCTGTAGATATAAGAAAAGGCTCTCCGACTTTCGGACAGCATGTTGCTGTAGAACTTACAGAAGAAAATCATCGTCAATTTTTTATACCAAGGGGTTTTGCGCATGGTTTCAGTGTGTTGACTGAGGAAGTCATTTTTCAATATAAGTGTGATAACTTTTATGCTCCGCAATGTGAGGGAGCTATTGCATGGGGGGATTCTGATTTAGGGATAAATTGGAAGATACCAGCAGGAACTGTAATTTTGAGTGAGAAAGATAAAGTACATCCTAATTTGAGAAATTGCGAATGTTTTTTTAATTATTCTGAAATTTTGTATTGATCAATAGCTTGAGTCAATAGGTAATGCTGCTTATATAGCACATGTAACAAATATCTTAATGTGAATGAATAAAAATTTGTTGTCGTACATAAGAAAATAAATATTTTTAAGGATGGCAGATGCAATCGGAAATAATAAGCGAATAGCCCAAAATACGTTCTTTTTATATCTTAGAATGCTATTTACTATGGTTGTTTCACTTTATACAAGTCGCATTGTATTAAGCACATTAGGTATTGAAGATTTTGGTATTTATAATGTAGTGGGGGGGATTGTTGCAATGTTTGGGTTTATTAATGGATCTATGACTACCTCCACTCAACGGTATATAACTTTTGCATTGGGGAAAAAAGATGAGAATCATTTGTCAGATGTTTTTTGTACAAGTTTGATCATACATGGATTTATATCTATAATAGTAGTCATACTTGGAGAAACGATTGGATTGTGGTTCTTATGTAACAAAATGCAGATCCCTGTAGAAAGAATGGAAGCTGCTCTATGGGTTTATCAGTGTTCTATTGGAACATCTATTGTTCTGATTTTGAGCATTCCGTATAATGCTGTTATAATTGCTTATGAGAGAATGAGTGCTTTTGCATATATATCGATATTTGAAGTAATTACTAAATTGTTAGTGGTATATTTGTTGTTTTTTATATCCAGTGATAAACTTATTTTGTATTCAATATTAATTTTGACAGTTCAAATTCTTATTCGATTGTGTTACAGTTGGTATTGTAGAAAAGTATTTGCCATAACGGAATTTAAATGGATATGGGATATAAAGCTATTAAAAGAAATGACGGGTTTGGCAGGATGGAGTATGTTTGGAAATCTTGCATACATCAGTTTTACCCAGGGAATAAATATTTTATTAAATATATTTTTTGGTCCTACAATCAATGCTGCGCGAGCAATATCAGTTCAGATTCAGAACACTGTGAATCAATTATCCTTCAATTTTCAAATGGCTTTAAATCCTCAGATAACTAAATCTTATGCTTCTGGTAATATGGAGTATATGCATAGTCTTGTTTTGAGAAGTTCTAAATTTACCTATTACTTATTACTAATTTTATCGTTACCATTATTTATTGAAACAGATGCAATTTTAAGAATTTGGTTAAATAATTTCCCGAGTAACACTGTTGTTTTTGTTCGTTTAATGTTGGGGGTAACTATCCTCGATGCAATGGCTAATCCTCTTATTGTTTCAGCTACAGCTACTGGAAGAATAAAATACTATCAATTAGTACTTGGTGGAATATTATTAACAATATTACCGATTTCCTATGTAGTGTTGAAAATGGGAGCTTCACCATCGGCAGTATTTATTGTACATTTAGGGGTCTGTATCTGTTCTTTTGTTGTTAGATTACTTTTTCTCAAGTATATGATCAATTTATCTCTAAATATTTACTTTAAAGAAGTTTGTTTTAGGATACTTTGTGTAACAGTACCAGGAGGTCTTTTTTTAATCTTAATTTATAATATAGTTCCTCATAGCATATTAGGTTGTATTATATTATATTTTACTAGTATGCTTGTCTTTGTAGGTTTAATATGTTATTGGGGATTAGATGATATGGAAAAACAGTTTGTTTTAAGAAAGATAAAAGAAAATATACAGAAATTTGAAGTAAGGAAAAAATGAGAAAACTGATAATAGTTGCGCCGAATGATAGATATAATTATGGAGATTTAATCTTCTCATATATAATAAAAGAGAAGTTGAAAAATATATATTCTGATTTTATAAATGTTGCAACGGTTAAGAATGATTTAACGAAGTTCGGTGGTGATATCGTAAAACCTATTTCTGCAATTTATAATCTCCACGACAATGAAAATTATGATATTATAATTGCTGGTGGAGAATCTCTGTGCTCTGATTGGAGTGTGTGTGTCAGTTATTTAAAGCCTGAATTTGCTGTTTTTAATCGTATTTTAAAAGCATTGGGTTTGTTATTTGATGCGTCTAAAGTTAGTAATATGCAAAATAAGATAGGTCGATTTTTCTTTAATGGTAAAACGAAGTATCCATATACTATAGGTAAGAATGAAATAGCAAATATAAGACATATTTATTATAATTCGTTAGGTGGGTCTAATCTAACAGAAAAGGATATAACCACCTGTTCGCAACGAATTTTAGGTGAGGTTGATTATATTTCTGTTAGGGATGAAAATTCTTATGACTTACTGAATAGGTTAAATATAAAAGTTAATTTATGCCCTGATTCAGCAATTCTTATGTCTGATATATTTACTTTTGATGTGTTAGAAAGCAAGATTACTACTAGCGTTTATGAATATATTAAAAGGTATTGCGGGAATTATATCGTTTTCCAGATAAATAAAAATATAGGTATGACTCATATAGATGAAATATGTGCACTTTTAAAATCAATAATTGCGACTTGTAATTTGAATATATGTTTGTGCCCTGTTGGTTTTGCATTAGGGCATGATGATCCTGTAGCTTTATCTGCCATTTATAAAAAAATGAATAATGATATGATAGAATTAATGACTGATATAAGTATATGGGATATTATGTCTTTGATTTCTTCTTCTAGATTATTTATAGGCTCAAGTTTACATGGAGTCGTGACTGCTATGAGCTATTCCATACCGTATATAGGTCTTAAGGTACCGAAGACACTTAAGTATATTCGGACATGGGGAATAAGAAGTGAAATAACATGTTCTGAAAAAATAGATATAAAACACAATATTGACAATGTTTTTAAAATTAACACAGGAGAGTTGCAGAAAAATAGTATTGAGCAAAAAGCAATGGTAAATAAATCCTTTGAAAAGATAAAAGCCTTTGTTTAAAGCGATTGTTTTTTAGCTAATATGAATTTCCTTTTTACGTCTTGATAAATCTTCGTAAAAAAAAATGCTATAATGTAAATTTATTCGCATTTATAAAAATAAATGTATCAATAAAATATGGATGTATCTATTATTATCGTCAATTATAATACTACTGAATTAACTATTCAAACGATTAAGTCTATATATGAGAAAACTCATGATTTATTATATGAGATAATTCTTGTGGATAATGCATCGTCAGATATTACTATTTTGGATATAAATGAGGTGTATCCTAATGTAAAGTTAATTAGAAGTTCTGGTAATTTAGGTTTTGGAAGAGCTAATAATTTGGGGTATAAATACGCAATAGGAAAGTATATTTTTCTTCTAAATCCTGATACTATACTATTAAATAATGCTGTAAAGGAACTGTATGATTTTTTGGAAGCTCATATAGATGTAGCAATTGCTGGTGGGCAACTTTGTGATGCGAAATGTTGTATGACACATTCATTTCAGTTGTTTTTTCCTTCAATATTAGGCGAGATAAACAGCTTATTTAGACAAAAAATATCCCATTTAATAGATGAAATGTTTGTAAAAATAATATCAGATAAAAAATATGGTTATGTAGCTTATGTAACAGGTGCGGATATGATGATACGTAGGGATGATATTGAGAAATTTGGCTTTTTTGACTCTGATTTTTTTATGTATTTTGAGGAAACGGAATTGTGTAAAAGGTATAGTCGCTTTGGAAGGAAAATAGCATTTGTTTTATCTTCAAAAATTATACATTTAGAAGGTAAGAGTTTTGAATTTAAAGAAAATAGATCACGATTATATATACAAGGACGAAAAACTTATTATAAAAAAGTACACACAGCTGCTTATACTCAAATTGCTAATTGTATATATAGGATAACTTGTATTACAGGTATTTGGGGCTCTCTACTTTTTTTTAATAGGAGAAAATATCAAGAATGGATTCAAAGATATAACTTATTTTTATCTATATAGTTACATGTATGAATAAAAGTCTTTTGTTCTGTTTTTTTTCTTTTTGTTTTTTGTCAATACAAAATGCAATTAAATATGAATTTTCATTTTTTAATTATTTTTTGTGTGTATTGAATCTCTTTTTATCATTGGTCTATTTTGGTAAATTGAAAAATGTTTTTGAAAATATTGCATCATTTTTCTTTTTTCTTTATTTGTTTTGCTCTACAACTGTTTATTCTTCTTTTCAACTATTTGGCGATAAATATTCATTCGAAGATTACACATCATTAAGTCTTTTTGCTAATTATATCTATTTTGTGTTTTTTTTTGTAAGCATAATATGTTTATATATTAGAGGTGAAAATACTAATATTGCTATTCCAATATTGAAACCGTATTCGAGATTTAGTGTAAATGTTATTGTGTTATTTGCTTTTTTATTATCACTTATAAGTTATATACTTGGTATAGGAAAAATGGGAGTAGAAGGTGTGCAATTACCTTTTAAATTATCTGGTATTATAATGGTTACTCGTCTTACTATTATTCCGTATCTTTTTTTGCTAGTAGTAATTCGTAATAGTGATGACAAAAAGATAAAAAGATATTTTATTTATTTTTTTTTATGGGGAATAGTGGAATGCTTTGTAATGCTTAGCAAAGCACGTTTAATTTCTGTTTTTTTTCCTATTATATTGTACTACATGTTGACTTTAAAGAAAGTAAACTTTTCTTTAGTAAAAAAAATATTTCCCGTAATTCTTGTCTTTTTTATGTTATATCCGATTATTGGTGTAATGAGGAGTTTACAGTCAAATTCTATTGTATCTTCTTTTAGAGAGGCTGCAGGAGAGGCCTATGATGAAAATTCGAATATCCCATTTTGGTTGGCACCATATAAAAGGGTATTTATGATGGGACCGTATTATATGAATGCATTGCCCTATATCGAGAATAGTAAATTATTTGATTATTCGAAGACTGTTGAAATAGCTTTGTGGGGAGGAAGTGCAGTGTATACAACTTATGTTATTGATGGCTATCCTCTTACTGCAATTCACTCTTCTGGCACAACAGGGCTTTTAGATGCTCTTCTGGTTGGGGGATATGGATGGTGTTACTTGATGGTACTTCTACTTGTTTTGTTTGCAACTTACATTGATAGTAACTCATTAAAAACTAATTTCCCTTTAAAAATTCTTTTATTTATGATTTTCTTTAGTCTAATTACAACAAAAACAATTTCATACTTTTTAGATGGTTTATTAGTTCCTTTTATGGTGGGAAATATTATTACTGCCTATCTAATTATGAGATCATATAAAGGGAAGCTATATCATGCAGCTTAATATGTATTTACTAATAAGATTGAATATTTTCACCAATTAATTATGTTTGAATAATGAAGGAACTTATCATATTTAGTCTCAATGCAAAGTCTCCTGGTATTGATGTTATTATATCTGAATTTTCTATCGCTCTTAAAAAAAGAGGTTATAATGTGCGTATAGAGTATTCTTTGACAATGGTTAAAAACAATAAACATTTGCAGATTATTCCTTACGGTCCAAAAGAAACTTATCTTTTATTATGTTTAGGATATAAATGTAACTTGTCTTTAATGGTAGATTATTATTCATTAGGATGTAGGAATAAGCTGTTGTTTTATTTGGCACATAAAAAAATATATTATAAAGATTTTTGGTATTCTCTAATTTCTTTTATTCGATATTATAGAAAAGAATCCTACATTTTTTCAAAAGTTCAGAATTTCATGTTTGTTTCAAAACAGGATATTAGTATTATAAAGAAGAGATTTCCTCTGAAAAATTATTATTATGTAGGCAATGGTGTGAATTTACAAAAGGATTGTAACTCTTCAAAAGATGGCTATGAGATTAAATTAGGTATATTAAGCCATTGGACATTTGTGTCATTAGATGAATGTAGATGGTTCATTAATGATATATTCAATAAATTGAGAATTAGATTTCCTAATATAAAATTGGTCATCGCTGGCAGAGGGGCTAATCAAGCTATACGAGATACTTTTATTTCACAGCCTTCAATATGTTTTTTGGGAGAAATTAATAACCTCAGTGATTTTTTTAATAACATCGACATATATGTAGCAACAGTTCCTAAAGGGTGTGGTATTTTAAATAAAGTTTTAGATGCTTTTGCCTATCGAACATTTACCATTGGGGTGGAAGCTTCTTTTTCTGCTTTTAGAGATTTGAAAGAAGGTTATGTGGTCTGCAAACATCTAAGTGATTATATTGATGCGATAAATTTATATTTAACAAATAGTGTGCAGGTAAATCGTTATATAAATAATGCATATATGTATGTTGAAGAAAATCATCAGTGGGGTAAAAATTATAATAATTTCATTGATGAATTAATAAAAGATAATGTTATATAGCTTCTGTGTAATATATTTAGATAATGAAAATTCTCTTTCAGATAAATTCAGTAGTTAATTCCGGTTCAACGGGGCGTATTGTGGAAGGCATTGGAAATCATGCAATATTTGATGGTTGGGAATCTTATATTGCTTATGGTCGTTGGGCATATAAAAGTAATTCAAAATTGATACGTATAGGGAAGGGAATTGATATTCATTTTCATCTTTTACAGACTCGATTGTTTGACAGGCATGGACTTTCGTCTATGAGAGCCACGCATAATTTGGTGAAGCGTATTCAAGAAATAAAGCCTGATATAATTCATTTACATAACATTCATGGATATTATTTAAATTACAAAATTCTATTTTCTTTTTTATCCCAGATAAATATACCTGTTGTTTGGACTTTGCATGATTGTTGGGCATTTACAGGGCATTGTGCTTTTTATTCTTTTGTGAATTGTAACAAATGGAAGAGTAGTTGTGAGAAATGTCTTTTGAAGCGCAAATATCCCGAGAGTTTATTGTTTGACCGCTCAAAAAAGAATTATGAAGATAAGAGTAAGGCATTTAATTCAGTGCAGAATTCCAATTTGTTTTTAGTACCTGTGTCATATTGGTTACAAGCAGAGTTGAAACACTCTTTTTTAAGCTTATACCCAACAGAGGTGATACATAATGGTATTGATATAGAGGTTTTTAAACCAACGCTTGTGAATAAGAAGCAATATGGAAATTTTGATAATAAGTTTATAATTTTAGGTGTTGCTAGCTTTTGGACTAAACGAAAAGGTTTACAGGATTTTGTAAAATTATCAAAAAGAATTTTACTTGATACAGTTATAGTATTAGTGGGGGTTACAAAGGAACAACAATCGCTTTTGCCAGATAATATTATTAGTTTTACAAGAACGGAAAATGTAAAACAGTTGGTAGATTTATATTCTATGGCTGATGTCTTTGTCAATCCAACTTGGGAGGACAATTACCCAACAACTAATTTAGAAGCGCTGGCCTGTGGAACTCCAGTTATTACGTATAATACAGGTGGAAGTATAGAATCTGTAACACAGGATACGGGATTTATTGTTCCACAAGGTGATATTGAAGCATTACTGTTTGCTGTTAATAGTGTGAAGAAATGCACTAAATCGTTTTATGAAGGCAAGTGTCGCAAGTATGCATTGCAGCATTTTAATTATAAAGATAGATATAATGATTACATAAATCTCTATCAGCGGCTTTTGGCTAAAAAATGAATTGTTAATTGAATATCTGTTTATGTATTTAATAAACAATGTAGTGTAAATATTTAGTTATGATGAATTTAAATAATATTTTGAGATGTCAGCCTTTACGAAAAAAGTTTTACTAATTACTGGAGGCACAGGTTCCTTTGGTAATGCTGTCTTACGCCGTTTCTTGGATTCAGATATCAAAGAAATCCGTATTTTTAGTCGTGATGAAAAAAAGCAGGATGACATGCGTCATCACTTGCAGAATCCTAAAGTGAAATTCTACATCGGTGATGTGCGTGACAAACGTTCTGTTGATGGTGCTATGAATGGTGTTGATTATGTTTTCCACGCCGCAGCATTGAAGCAAGTACCCTCCTGTGAATTCTTTCCGACACAGGCTGTACGCACTAATGTGCTTGGAACAGAGAATGTGCTTGATTCGGCCATTGAACACGGTGTGAAGAATGTCGTGGTACTTTCTACCGATAAAGCTGCCTATCCCATCAATGCTATGGGTATCAGTAAAGCCATGATGGAGAAAGTAGCCATTGCCAAAGGGCGTCAGTTGGGTGAAACCGGTTCTACTACGATTTGTTGTACCCGTTATGGTAATGTGATGGCCAGCCGTGGTTCTGTAATCCCCTTGTGGGTTGAGCAGATGAAGGATAATAAACCGGTGACCATAACAGATCCCAACATGACCCGGTTCATGATGACTTTGGATGATGCTGTCGATCTGGTCATCTATGCTTTCCAACATGGGCATAATGGTGACCTTTTTGTTCAGAAAGCTCCCGCTGCTACGCTGGATGTTCTGGCAGCTGCATTGAAAGAACTGTATCATAGTGATGCTAATGTAAAAGTTATCGGTACCCGTCACGGTGAAAAGTTGTATGAAACGCTTGTAACTCGCGAAGAAATGTCCAAAGCCATTGATATGGGAGATTATTACCGTATTCCCTGTGATACTCGTGACTTGAACTATGATAAGTTTTTTGTGGAAGGCAGTGAGGAAGTCTCCCGTATAGAAGACTACCACTCTCATAATACTCACCGCCTGAATGTGGAAGGGATGAAACAGCTTTTATTGAAACTTTCCTTCATTCGTGAAGACCTCCACCTCTAATTTTTCCTTTTTATTTTAAGAAACATATAATTTTTATGATACGAGTTGGCATAACGGGCCAGCCTGGTTTTGTAGGGACTCATCTCTACAATGTACTCGGTTTGTCTCCTGACGAATTTCTGCGTATCCCCTTTGAAGACTCCTATTTTCAGAGTGAGGACAAATTGCGCTCTTTTGTGCGTGAATGTGATGTAATCGTGCATTTGGCAGCCATGAACCGTCATCCGGATGCCCAAGTTCTTTACGATACGAATATTGGTCTGGTTAACCAGTTGATATCCGCTATGGAAGCCGAAAGTGTCAACCCCCATGTGCTGTTTTCTTCTTCTACTCAGGAGGAGCGTGATAACGAATATGGTCGTTCCAAACGTGAAGGTCGTAATCTGCTTGAAGAGTGGGCGGGACGGAACCATGCCAGTTTTACAGGTATGGTTGTTCCTAACGTGTATGGTCCCTTTGGACGTCCCAACTATAATTCTTTCATTGCTACTTTTTGCTATAAACTGACTCATGGGGAAATTCCCCAGGTTTTGCAGGACAGTGAGGTGCGTTTGATTTATGTGGGCAACCTTTGTAAACATATCATCGGCAAGATACGCGAAGTTTCTTCAAATGCCTTTCCGGTGATTGAACGTGATGCCGTCCCTTATGACTTTGAGAAGAAAGTAACGGATATTCTGGCTTTGCTGGAAAATTATAAATCCCTTTACTTTGACCAGGGCATCATTCCTTTCCTGAAGGATAGGAATGAAGTAGAACTTTTCAATACTTTCTGTGGTTATATTGATTTCTCTTCTGTCTATCCCCGTAAACTGGTAAAGCATGAAGATCCCCGTGGTATGTTTGTGGAAACGGTCAAACTGGGTATCGGCGGGCAGGTTTCTTTTTCTACCACCATTTCCGGTATCACCCGCGGTAATCATTACCATACCCGTAAAATAGAACGTTTTACGGTCATTCGTGGAAAAGCCCGCATTCAGTTACGTAAGATCGGTACGGATGAAGTCTTGAACTTCTATCTGGACGGCAAAGATCCCTGTTATGTGGATATGCCCGTCTGGTATACCCATAATATCACCAATGTTGGGGATGAAGAACTCTATACTCAGTTCTGGATCAATGAATGGTATGATTCTTCTGACGGTGATACCTATTTTGAACCTTGTGATAAAACTGAAAACTATAAATTGAAATGAGCAAGCTTAAGTTAATGACTATCATAGGCACTCGTCCGGAGATTATCCGTCTGTCTGCCACCATTAAGTGTTGTGACCAATACTTCGACCAGATACTTGTACATACCGGTCAGAATTATGATTACTCCCTGAATCAAGTGTTCTTTGAAGACCTCGGTCTTCGTGAACCTGACTACTATCTGAATGCGGTGGGTAAGGACTTGGGTGAAACTATCGGCAATATCATAGCTAAATCTTATCAACTTATGGCGGAAGTTCACCCCGATGCAGTTCTGGTTCTGGGAGATACCAATTCTTGCCTTTCCGTTATCGGTGCTAAGCGTCTTCATATTCCCATCTTCCACATGGAAGCTGGTAACCGTTGCTTTGATGAATGCCTCCCTGAAGAAACTAACCGGCGGATTGTTGACGTAACAGCTGACGTAAACCTTTGCTATTCGGAACACGCCCGTCGCTATCTGAATGCTGCGGGTACTCCGAAGGAGCGTACTTATGTTGTTGGTTCTCCTATGGCTGAAGTCCTGCATAATAATCTGGAACAGATCAAGGCGAGTACTATTCTGGAACAGCTCAATTTGGAGAAGGGCAGATATATCCTTCTTTCTGCCCACCGTGAAGAGAACATTGATACGGAGAAGAATTTCTTCAATCTGATGAATGCGGTCAATGAGCTGGCAAAGAAATATGATATGCCTATTCTCTATTCATGTCATCCGCGTTCAAAGAAATTTATCGAGCAACGTGGCTTTGTATTTGATGCCCGTGTTATTCAGCACCAGCCTCTGGGTTTCCACGATTACAACCATCTTCAAATGAATGCCTTTGCTGTCGTTTCAGATTCAGGTACTTTGCCCGAAGAGAGCAGTTATTTCCTTTCTATCGGTTATCCTTTCCCGGCTGTTTGCATTCGTACGAGTACAGAACGTCCTGAGGCTTTGGATAAAGGCAATTTTATCTTGGCCGGCATCACAACGGAACAGGTTCTTCAAGCGGTTGATGTAGCTGTGGAGATGAATCGTAATGGTGCTTTGGGTATTCCTGCTCCGGATTATACGGATGAGAACGTATCGGTTAAGGTTGTGAAGCTGATTCAGAGTTATACCGGGGTAGTGGATAAGATGGTCTGGAGAAAATATTAATTACTGTTGAAATGAATCTTTTATTTCTAACATTAAGTCGTATATCTGATATTTCCATGCGGGGAATCTATACAGACTTGATGCGTGAATTTATTCGTCACGGGCATAATGTATACTTGGTTGTTCCCAGTGAACGTCGTTTGCATCAACCAACAGGAGTGTTTGAGAATGCTGGTGCTAAAATATTACGGGTAAGAACACTCAATATTCAGAAAACGAATAGGATTGAAAAGGGTATTGGTACACTATTATTGGAGTATCAATACCAATATGCTATTCGGAAATATTGGCGGAATATAAAATTTAATCTTATCTTATATTCTACTCCTCCGATTACTTTTAATAGAATTATTGCGTCTTTGAAAAAACGATATGATGCAAAATCATATCTGTTGTTAAAAGATATATTTCCTCAAAATGCAGTTGATTTAGGAATGTTTTCTAAAAGTAGTCTACTTTATAAGTTCTTTCGTAGAAAAGAAGAGCGTCTCTATCAATTATCGGATTATATTGGTTGTATGTCTCCTGCTAACGTTGAGTATCTACTTAAGCATAATCAGTTTATAAAGGCTGAGATAGTAGACGTTTGTCCTAATAGTATAGAGTTACAGAAAAAGGGTGAATGGCTAAAGTCTGATAGGGAAGAATTGCTTAGGAATCTGAATATTCCTATAGATAAGCTTCTTTTTATTTATGGTGGTAATTTGGGACGTCCTCAAGGTGTGGATTTTCTTATGAAGGTGATTGCCGCTAATGAAAATCGTAATGATACTTTTTTTGTTATAGTAGGAAATGGTACGGAATATGGTAAACTGAAACGGTGGTTTAAAAATAATACTTTGCGTAATGCCTATTTACTTTCTTCTCTTCCTAAAGAAGATTATGACAAATTAGTGAGGAGCTGTGATGTTGGTTTGATTTTTCTTGATAAAAACTTTACTATTCCTAATTATCCTTCGCGTCTTCTTTCTTATTTGGAAAATAGTATGCCAGTATTACTTGCTACAGATGTAAATACAGATATTGGTCGAATAGCGGAAGTTAATGGTTATGGCTTGTGGACGGAAAGTGGAAATTTGGATACGTTTATGGAATTTATTGCTTGGATGTCTGAGAACAGAGAACAGATAAAAGTCATGGGCAAGAAAGGATATTCTTATTTATTATCCAATTATACAGTAGAAAATGGATATCGAATTATAGTAAAACATTTTGTATAGTTCATAGTTATGTATTCTCATTTCTTTAAACGATTGATAGATTTTATTATTGCATTTTTTGCATTGGCAATTGTCTGGCCAATTTTATTGCTTATTAGTATTTGGTTGTATTTCGCAAATAAAGGAGCGGGGATTTTCTTTTTACAAGAACGTCCCGGTAAGGATGGAAAGATATTCAAGATTATTAAGTTCAAAACAATGACAGATGAACGGGGAACTGATGGTAATTTATTACCGGATAAAGAACGATTGACTAAGGTTGGTAGGTTTGTTCGTTCTACTTCTATTGATGAATTGCCACAATTAATTAATGTATTGAAGGGGGATATGGCTTTGATTGGACCCCGACCACTTTTAGTACGTTATCTTCCTTATTATACGAACTATGAAAAAAAGAGACACTTTGTGCGACCTGGCATAACAGGGTTAGCTCAGGTTAATGGACGCAATAACTTAGATTGGAATACTAAATTAGAGATGGACGTGCATTATGTTGAAAATTTGACATTTTGTTTAGATTTGAAAATAATTTATTTAACTATTTATAAAGTTATTAAGCGTGAAGGTGTAGTTGCAGATAAGAAAGAAAACTATTTAGATATAGAACGAGAAAAATTAACAGAAAAAAAATGAAAGTAATTATTACAGGAGCTTGTGCCGTTTCTGCACGAAGTGTACTGCGTTCATTAAAAATGAGTCCTCTTTTTGAGAATACTGAGTTCGTAGGTTGGGATATGTGCAATCTGCTTTATGGTGTATATGAAGGAATATTTGATCGTATCTATAAAGTTCCTGCTGTATCAGATGCATCGTATAGGACTGTAATTGAAGATATTTTAAATAAAGAGAAACCTGATGCAGTGATTGTTGTACCTGAGGTAGAGGTATTATATTGGTCTGAATATACATTTAATGTTCCATATATTGTACCTCCTAAGGAATTTTCTAAATTGGTGATAAGTAAGGAACGCTTATTTGATGCGCTGAAAGATACCAGACTCGTTCCTAAACATATAACTTTGACTGTTAATGAAATAGAAGATCCTAGTTTTATAAACCCATTAGGATTTCCTGTATGGATAAGAGATGGCGCTGCGGGAACAGCTTCAGGTAAAGGCGCATTTAAAGCCACATGTTACGATGATCTTAAAGCATGGGTAAAAATAAGTCAAGGTATCATGCAATTTCAGTTGTCGGAATTTTTGCCTGGTGGTAATTATGGCTGTTTTTGTTTGTTCAAAAAAGGGAGGTTGATAAAAATAGCGCAAGCTGAGCGCATTGAATACATAATGGCTAAAGTTGCAATCTCTGGGATTACAGGTAATACTTCAAAAGGGCGGTTACTTAATGATGAATTAATAAAGAATACTGCATTGGATGCTATTAGTAGACTTTGCCAAATAACGGGAGAGGAGATGAATGGTTTAGTAGTAGTGGATATGAAAGGTGATGCTAACAATATTCCTATTATTACAGAGATAAATATTCGTCATGTTGCCTTTAGCTCATCATTTGCATCTGCTGGCTTTAATATCTCTGAGTTTCAACTACTACTTGCTTTAAATAGAGATAATGAAATATCCCCGGAAGTAGAAAAGTCTTTTCCTCCTTATAATCTAATACTTAGAGATGTAGATGGAGCACCGATTTATATAACTGAGGAGAAGATATTTAATATAGGAGAGAGTATATAGATAATACTTGTAATCATTGATTGGATAAATGTTACATCACTATTATGTATATCATATTATTTTAGAAAATAACTGCATCTTTTCGTGTCTCTTTTTTATTTCCTTTTAATCATATAATTTAATGAACAATAGAATTTATCTTTGCCTGGCTCACATGAGTGGCAAGGAACAGGCTTTTATTAAGGAAGCTTTCGATACGAACTGGGTTGTCCCCTTGGGACCTAACGTGAATGCTTTCGAAGAAGAACTGAAACATTTTGTAGGACAGAATAAGGAAGTGGTTGCCTTGTCAGCAGGTACGGCAGCCATTCATCTGGGATTAATCCAACTTGGTGTAGGAGCCGGTGATGAGGTGATCTGCCAGTCGTTTACGTTCTGTGCGTCTGCCAATCCTGTAGCTTATCAAGGGGCGACTCCTGTGTTTATCGACAGTGAGGAGGATACCTGGAATATGGACCCTGTTTTGCTGGAGGAAGCCATCAAGGACAGAATCACAAAGACAGGTAAGAAGCCGAAAGCTATTCTTCCCGTTCACCTTTACGGTATGCCTGCCAAGATTGATGAGATTTGTGCGATAGCCGCCAAATATGAAATCCCTGTGTTGGAGGATGCTGCAGAGGCTTTAGGTTCTGAGTTTAAGGGCCGGAAGTGCGGTACTTTTGGTACCTTTGGTGTGTTGTCTTTCAATGGCAATAAGATGATCACTACTTCCGGTGGTGGTGCCCTTATCGTACCGGATGAAGCTGCAAAGAAGCAGACTATGTTTTACGCTACGCAGGCTCGTGAACCTTTCCCTCATTACCAGCATGAGAAGATCGGCTACAATTATCGCATGAGTAATATTTGTGCAGGTATCGGTCGTGGTCAGATGACTGTATTGGATGAGCATATTGCGCATCACCGCCATGTACATGCTCTTTACGAGCAGGCTTTTGAAGGTATGGACGGTATAACGTTGAAATCTAATCCTGATGATCGTTTCAACGCTAATTACTGGTTGTCTACTATTTTGATAGATCCTGTGAAGACCGGTACTACCTATGATGAGGTCCGCCGTAAACTCGATGAACGGGGAATTGAGACCCGTCCCTTGTGGAAGCCTATGCATCTTCAGCCTGTCTATGCCCATAATCCTTGCTATGTGAATGGTGTTTCTGAACGTTTGTTTAATATGGGTTTATGTATTCCTGCCGGTCCTTGGGTAACGGATGAAGATGTGGCATATATTGTAGAGCAAATAAAAGGTTGCTGCATGAAATAACTTATAGTTTATTGTAGACAGATTTCCACATAATTGTGGAAAAAATACTCAGAACAGAAAAATACTTTTTTTTCATTGTTACATCAAGTGATTGATATATAGTTAAATATGACTTTGATTGTAGCTTTGGCATGCGTCTTGCACTATATTATGTGAGAGCTAACAAGAAATGTTTAACTTAAACAATTAGAATTATGAAAAAGTTATTTTTAGCAGTAGCATTGGTAATGGGATTGGGTACTTCAGTAGCATTTGCTAATAACATGGTATCAGATGTTGAAATCGCAACGATGATCAACGAGTTTAAACCGATTGATGTAAAAGAACTCCCGCAGGCTGTTCTGGATGCCATCAAGGAAAACTACTCCGAAGCAACCATCAAAGAGGCAGCCGTTGAAGTTGCTGAAGATGGGACTAAGACTTACAAGGTAACATTGGTGGATGCAGCCGGTACCGAGAATCCGGTTCTTTTCAATGAAAAAGGAGAGGTTCAGAAGTAATAGGTCTTTATTTATATCATAGTAAAAGGGAGGGGCAGAAATTTGATTTACTCATATCTGCTTCCTCCCTTTTTACTTTTATTTACTATTTGTATCTTTTTACATCGGTAAATTGGCAATTATGTCTTTTGAACATATTGGTAATTTACCCTCTTGCCCCATGTTTACGAATACTGTGGCGCAGAGTACTGTCCATTGGTCGCCATAAGTCATGGTACTGCTATGGTTGTAACCTAAACAATGCCCGTATTCGTGGAACATAGCTTGTCGGGGATAGTTATGAGGATTGGATCCCAGTGGTGTTGCATCAAAATAGACTCCGGTATAACAGTAGTTCGCCAATCCGTAAGTGTTGCCGCCTCCCAGACCGCCGACGCCTGATACGCAACCCAATACGAGTCCTCCATGACTGCGGATTCTCTGGCGTAACGCATCCAGATTGATGGCATTTCCTCCGTTATCCTTCAGTTTGCCTTCATATTTGTTCATTTCTGTGTTAAACTCTTCGGAAGAGAACATGAAAGCCATATTGATAGCCAATGCTACCCCGTGACGACATAATAATGGATTCATGTGTCGCCAGTAAGCGTGTCCGTTGTCGGCTGAATAAGCTGAGAAACGGATGAACCACCGGCTGTCTATCTGTTCTATCTTCTTCATATACGGATCTTCCGTCCGGATAATAAGCGTGACATCGTCACCGGAAAGTTCCGGTTGTGCAGGTATCACTATCTTTCTGCCGCTGCTGGTGGTGAATGTGCGGTCAGAACCTACAACTGGCAATGGGAAAGTGGCTTCCATGAAAGGATAGATTACATCGAAATGTGCCAATTCAAGGAACTCAGTACTGATATTATTGAATCGACATAGAATCGTCACATCATGGATAGTAACCGGTGAGAAGAATTTAACCAGTAATTGATGTTCATCCGAGATAGATACTTGTAACGGTGCGTTTGCATAAAAGGAACGGTGCTTGCTGTCATAGAAGATATCTCGTGGCTCGTTGGCTAAAAACATAGTATCAGTCCGGAAGCGGGAGAAATCTTCTTCACGGATATAAAGCAATCCGTCCTGGCTTTCCGGATGCCGGTAATCAATGCTGATGTGGGATATACGGCCTGCCTCGATTTTGCAATTGCTGAAGCGGTATTTGTGTACGAACGATGTGCCGTCACTGCGGTCTGACTCGATCGTTACAACTCCGGAAAGTGCCTCTTTACTGGGCAATGAGTAAAATGAACGGCTCTCCGTGATGTCATAAGATTCAATACCTTCCGTACCGGAGTATTCGCCATTTGCACTGAGACCGGTATATATTCCTTCAGCATCATCAAATGTGATGTCGATTTTGCGGATAAAACGCCACATATAATCGGACGAGACATTCAAGTCTATATCAACTCTACCTACACATCGCTCCAATGTCACCGTCTGCGATTCCGCAGCTTGTTCCTTGCCAATATGCAGCTCTATTTTTTTGTAAAAATAGACATCGTCAAGAGGGGCTTTTGCCACCTTATTCAGCAGCCAGACGTCTGACAATTGCTCAGGTTCGTTGATCGTCGCATTTGATTCCGCACTCGTGGTAGCTAGGAATACAACCGTATAGTCACCATATTCCAATCCTTCAATGGTCAGTTTGGAGAAGTCTGCTTCCAGCTTTTGATACAACGGTTTGAGTATTTCTCCCCGGTCATTGGCAATGGCATACCACATGCGGGCAATCTGTTCCGGTTCACCGTTGCGTGTCCGTATGGCAGAAGTGTCATCTTCGTGCAATCCAAGAAGAAATGTTACCTGGCCGGAGGCAGGTGGCATGAGACCGTATTCCTGCTCAAGTTCGTTTGAGCAGCTTGCCAGCAACAATGCCAGAAATAATAGGATTATTTTTGTAATCTTCATAGAATTCCTCCTTTATTTTTTTACACAACGTAAAGACGCGAACGCTTCCATCTGCAATTGTTTTTCGGTGATGGCAGTGGTTTCCTTGCCTTCAAACGGCAACCAGTAAGCCCATGCATAACCACCCGGGCAGCCGTTACGTTCGCTTGTCCATAACACGGCTCTTTTTCCGAAGGCGGGATTATTGGTGGTAGACTTGTCACCTTTTCCGCCTGACAAGGGGATGATAAGGTAACGTTCGGTATCTTCTGAAGTAAATTTCACATAGTGTTGTGTTCCTGTTACACCGGTCGGGGTAGTCAGGGTTCCTTCGCCAACGTGGAGTGTAGCGGTTATTTTTTCTCCGTTTCCTGCTGTGTAAGTGCCGGGAATTTCCTGACCTTTGGGGAGAAGAGAGTTCAGTTCGCTGCGGGTTGGCACACGGTAACCTTCCGGACAAGGCATATGGGTATCGTTTTGCCAGGGTGCGTCGGCAGTCTGGTTACCCAGATTGTTTGAGGGGCTATATCCTTGCCAGGGGATATACATATACTTCCGTCCATACTGGAACAAACCACCGATACTGCTGATCCAACCATTATGGTACATCTCCTCAACAGTAGCACCGTCTAAAGGATATACCTGGTCTTCCAGATCCCGGCTGCGTGCATTGAACGCCATCCATGTGCTACCGCCCATTTCAACTGTTTTAATCTGCTTGTCGCTCGGAGCCACACGAATTTCTACATAATCATAAGAGCCGGTCAGCAAAGCATTTTTTAAATGTACCAGAATTGTATAGCCCAGTCGGCCACTGCCTTGTGCGGCCACTGATACATTGAATGCCGACACTATGCCTTCTGTTTCTTCAGATACCGACATTTCACTGAGATTCACGCCACTATCAGTACCCTCAGTAGTTGATATGTCAATCCGGGTGTCGGAAACAAATGCCAGCTTCATGTCACTGACTCCTGTGGCGGGTACCTCTACTATATTATTCTCATAATCTACTGTTACTCCTTCCGGAATTTTAGATTGGGAAGCATTAAGCAGGATACGATGCTCCGTATCAGGTTTCCCGATAATCGTTTCGCCTTCTTCCCAAGGCTTGATTTCGAAGATTCCTTCTACTGTGGCACCTGCATTGAGTACTGACAGTTCGTACACTTTGTTACGTTCTATACTTGGTAATTGCATCTTTAGCCTGATGGGGATTTCATCGTATGTACCCCGCAGGATGATATTTACAGGACGTGTACTCTCGAAAATGCGGAATATTCCCTGTTGTTCTCCACCGAAAGCAGGCTCAAATTTCTTTAAGTAACTTACTGTTTTATCTGATGCGGAAGTGTTTTCGATGAACGGATATGTTTCAGCCGGAGCATCCTCTACGATTACTTCTTTGATTAATGTTTTGCTGTCTGCTTTGGTATTCAGGTCTATACGGGCTACACCGCGTTTCATACCGACGTTGATTTCCTGACTACTGCGTGTTTGGGGAGTATTTTCCAATTCAACAACTGCAGCCATAAAATCAGGAGCTGAATTATCGTGCAGTCCTTCGCCGATGGTCATATTGCGGAATTCTTCTTCGGTAATGTTTCCTTCCTGAACCGGAAGTGTCACTCCGGTGAGGAAGTATAGCCGTGATCCGCTGAGTGCGGAAATACTGGACTGACCATTGGATTCGGGAGTCAATTGTTGCATTTTGTACAGGTTACCATCGCTGAACTGGAAAACTGACACATCTCGTAGTTCCTCAGAAGAATCTGAACCGGAAGTCGTAATACCTTTTACCACTAATGAATAAGTTTGCTGTTTACCTTCTCCCTCAGACGGTGCATCGTCTGAGCAGGCGCCTAAAAATAATGTTCCGAGCAAGGCGAAAACGATGATTTTTTTGTAAGGGTGATTCATACTTTTTGTAAAATGTTATATTGAATATTGATAGTTCTTTCGGACTTTTTCCGAAAGCGGGTGCAAAAATATATAATTTTTCAATATGAGGAATTTTCCCTCCTGTAATCTTTATTACTTTCCTTTTGTAATCTCAACTCTTTTTGTATCTTTGTTCTCGGCCCCAAATCTATTACAAAATGAAAGTACTAACTATCCATGATCTGAAAATTATCAGGAAAAGGGCAGAAGGAGCGCTCTTGCTACGCGAAGAAAGCAACGAGGCGGTTACGGAACAATGCTGTGGGTTGGCATTGGGAACCGGGCATCTGCAAATCCTGATCTGTGGTGGTACAGGTTGCAAGGCATCCGACAGCCACATCATTGCTGAACGTCTTCAGCAAGCACTCGAGAGAAATAATATTGCCGACAAGGTGG
>OLGD01002400.1_pt1 | contig 21608 bp, 17 predicted proteins | sample 1605311 | NCBI WGS metagenome assembly OLGD01 (sample SAMEA3888917, study PRJEB22519) | human gut metagenome | biome: human gut; feature: human-associated habitat; material: faeces | place: Denmark | collected 2010
GTCCCGAAGGGACAAAAGGGGTAGGGATGCTGTCACCGAAGGTGACTGAGAGGTTATCGCAAATTTGATATGACCTCTCCGTCTCGGCTGCGCCGAGCCACCTCCCCTGAAAGGGGAGGCTTTGGGGTGCCGCAGCAGGAGATTCACCCCACCTGATTCACGATCCCCGCGAACAGCGGCAGGCCGTCGGCGCCGGTGATGGCGAAGAGGAACGGCTCGTCGAGCGTGAACTCCACGATCTCCTCCGGCGGCATCGCGGCAGTCTCGCAGACCGAGAGGATGGTGTACGCCGCGGCCTCGCAGCCGTCCTCGTCGATCTTCACGCGCGCCGCGTGCTTGGCCTCGGTCAGGGCCAGCGGCAGCTGGTTCGCGGTCGTGAGCGGCGTGAAATCCGCCGCACCGGGCGTCTGCACGTCCGTCATGCCGAGCTGCGCCAGCGCGTCCAGAAGGTCCAGATCCGATGAAACGTCAAACTTCGGCAGGCTGAGGTCGACCTCGGCCTGCTGCGTCTGCGACCAGCTGCCGTTTGCCAGCAGGAAGCCCACCGCGTCCTCGCTTTGCAGCAGATCTTCCGGCGTCACGCCCACGTCCGGCTTCAAAAGCCACATCGACCCGCTGCTGCGCAGCGGAAGCTCCGTCGCCATGAACCCGTCGCCGTAGTACACTGTCCCGGACCGGCTGCTGTGCAGGAATGTCGCGGTCTCGTCGCCCGTGGGCGCGTGGAAGGTCTCCTGCGTGTTGTTGCCCTCGTAAAACTGGTCGCTCCACTGCGCGCTGTAGTAGATCGTCGACACCAGCGCGAGCACGGTCTCGGGCCGCAGCTGCACGCCGCCTGCCTGCTCGGTCAGCAGCCCGCCGGTGTTGTCGTTGAGCCAGCTCTGCAGCTGCTTGTTATAGTCCTCCGAGCCCATTTCCCCGGAAAAGGCCGAGGCGAAAAATTCCTTACCCAGCTTTTTGAGCGTGTCCTCGTTGTATTCGTACCCGTCCTGCAGCCAGATGGAGTTTGCGAGCAGGCTCGTGACCAGCCCGTCGTTCCAGCTGTTCTCCTGCCAGAGCAGCGCGGCGCGCGTCTGCAGCTCATCCAGGGAATCCGCGCCCAGCGCGTCCAGGATCTGCCCCTGCGTCTGCCCGTCTGTCACCGCCGCCAGCATGGCGAGCGCCATGTAGACGTTCAGCGGCGAGCACACGCGGTTTTCATCTCCCGCGCCCTGCAGCAGCACCGGGATGCTGCTGGTGAACCAGTGTGCCACGTCGGCTGGATCCACCATGGTCTGCAGCTTCTCCTGCCAGGCTTCCAGCCAGGCATCATACTCTTTGTCGTAGGCGTCATAGTCGACCGTTCCGTTCTTGACATAGTCCGTTTCCTTCGGATACGGCACCGACGTCACCTCCGGCGGCGCAGCCAGCTGCCCGTCGGCCATCGATGCCTCCGGCAGCGTGATGATGCCGCCCGTCTTCGCCGCGCACGCCGCCATCGATACCGCGCACGCCGCCGCCAACACGATCGCAAGAAGTTTTTTCATGTCTGTCGCTCCTTTTTCATTCAGAATTTGTAAGGTCAAGAGAAGGCACAGTCCAAAGGCTCCCTTGCAGGGGAGCTGTCAGCCGCAGGCTGACGGAGAGGTCGTATCTTCCCGGCACAACCTCTCCGTCACGGCTTCGCCGCGCCACCTCCCCTGAGAGGGGAGGCAGGGGCATATGCCCCAACCAGTCCCTTCCTCTCTACAGACGCAGAAAAACAATAGAAGTTGCGCCCTCTGATTTTATTCAATTTGCCGACTTGCCTTTTTCCATGATTTGTGTAAAATACGAAGTAGAATGAAACCAAAAGGAGGCCGTTTTATGGCTGTCGATACGAAAAAATCCCTGCGCAATCAGGTCCTGTATTCCATCTACGTCCGCAATTACTCCAAAGAGGGCACCTTCGCCGCCGTGCAGGCCGACCTTGACCGCATCAAGGCCCTCGGCACGGATATCATCTGGCTGCTGCCTATCCATCCCACCGGCGAGAAAAACCGCAAGGGGAGCCTCGGCAGCCCATATGCCATCCGTGACTACCGCGCCGTCAACCCCGAGTTCGGCACGCTCGACGATTTCCGCCATCTGGTCGACGCCATCCACGCCCGCGGCATGAAGTGCATCATCGACGTCGTCTATAACCACACCTCGCCCGACTCCTGGCTGGCCGAAAACCACCCCGAATGGTTCTACCACAAGCCCGACGGCTCGCTCGGCAACCGCTTCGGCGACTGGTGGGACGTGGCCGATCTGGACTACAGCCACCTCGAGCTCTGGGACTACCAGATCGAAACGCTCAAGACCTGGGCGCGCCTCGTCGACGGCTTCCGCTGCGATGTCGCGCCGCTCGTCCCGCTGGAGTTCTGGAAGCGCGCCCGCGCAGAGGTCGCGACCGTCCGTCCCGGCTGCTTCTGGCTGTGCGAATCGGTCGAGCGCGGCTTCCATGTCGCCGCCCGCGCACAGGGCTTTGCAAGCCTGTCCGACGCCGAGCTCTATCAGGCGTTTGACGCCGCCTATGACTACGACGTCTACCCCTACTTCCGCGACTATCTCGAAGGCACTATCACCCTCGCGCAGTATGCCGACCGGCTGGACGCCCAGGAATGGCTCTATCCCGACAACTATGTCAAGCTCCGCTTCCTTGAAAACCATGACCGCGCCCGCGCGGCCCACATCCTCCCGGAGGAGACCGTGCGCCGCAACTGGACGGCCTTCAACTACTTCCAGCGCGGCCTGACCCTCGTCTACGCCGGGCAGGAGGTCGACGATCCGCACGTGCCGTCCCTGTTTGACAAGGACCCGGTCCACTGGCAGACCGGCCGCGACCAGTCGGAGTTCCTGACCCGCCTTGCCGCCATCAAGCGCGATCCGATCTTTGCGGAGGGCAGCTACACCCTCACGGCCCTGCCGCACGACGTGCTGCTGGCCGTCTATGAGCAGAATGGCCGCCGCGTTGCGGGTCTGTTCAGCCTCCGCGGCGCGTCTGCGCTCGTCCGCTTCCCGGCGCCGAACGGCGTTTATCATGACAGCATCACCGGCCGCCCCGTCGAGATCTACGAAAACCAGCTCGCGACCGACGGCCAGCCGCTGATCCTGGAGCTCTGATCCGGATTTCCCGGAACAAACCGGAAAAATCAACGTCTAAATCCATATCAATGAATCAATGAAATGAAATGGAGGAACTTCTGATGAAGAAATTGTATAAAAGCAACAATCGTATGCTCTGCGGCGTTTGCGCCGGCGTGGCCGAGTATTTCGGCATCGACCCGACGATCGTCCGCCTGATCTGGGCGGCCTTGGCCTTGAGCGGCACAGGCATTCTCCTGTATATCGTCGCCGCCATCGTCATGCCAGAAAACCTGGACGTGATGTAAGCGAGAAAAACAAACCCCGCCCGCTGCAAACGCAGCGGGCGGGGGATTTCTTTTCTCAGGGCAGCGTCCGGATGCAGTCTTTCAGGATCTGCATGAATTTCTCGCGGTCGAGGTGCAGGAGCACGAGGGCGTTCTGCACGCCGAATTTTTTGTCGCTCTGCAGGTCGGTGACGGTCTTGCCGAGCGTGACTGCGCCCTGCGTCTCGACGAACACGCCAGCCATCCGGCCTTCGAACAGCTCCGGGTGCGCCAGATACATCACGGGGCAGGAGTCATGCTGCGCCACGCCGGTGAGTCCGACGGTCTGGATCGTCTTCCACGCGCAGGCGAACAGCTCCTTGACGAGTCCGCCGCAGCGGTTGCCATATCCGGCCATCTCGTCCCAGTCCGCAGGGCGGAGCTCAGCCTGCATCGTCACATCCAGCCCACACATGACGAGCGGTACGCCGGATTTGAACACGATCTGCGCCGCATCCGGGTCGTCGTAGATGTTGAACTCCGCCGCGGGCGTCACATTGCCGCCGACGGCCGCGCCGCCCATCAGGGCGATGGAGTGCAGAAGTCCATGCAGGTCCGGATACTTGGTCAGCGCAATGGCTACGTTGGTCAGCGGGCCCGTGGCGACGAGCCGCAGCTCGCCCGGCATCCGCTTTGCCGCGGCGTACAGCGCGTCCCACGCGGGCGTCTGCTCCGGGGCAGTGTCGGGCAGAGGCAGCTGCACGTTTCCGAGGCCGTTTTCACCGTGGAACGCGCCCGCCACATGCGGCTCGCGCACGAGCGGCCGCTCCGCGCCGGGGTAGACGGGGTAGTCCGCCCCCAGCAGATGCACCACGCGCCGCGTGTTCGGGAACGTGTTGCACAGCAGGCTGTTGCCCGCCACGGCGGACAGGCCGACGATCTGCAGCTCCGGCAGCGCGTGCGCCAGCATGATGGCGACGGTATCGTCCGTGCCGGTGTCGCAGTCGATCCAGATGGGAATTTGTTTTGTTGTCATGCCTTTGCCTCCCCATAGAATCCGATGGCCTCGACCAGCAGATCCGCAAAGCGGCCGCGGTCCACGTCCATCAGCACGTCGGCGTTCGGCGCGTGGCCGGAGAAGCCAAGCAGATCGCCCACGGTCGTCCCGCGGCAGTATTCGCCGCCGGTCTCGACCTGGACATACATGGGCCGGATCGTGAAGATCTCCGGATGGATGAGCGCCATGACGGCGCACGGGTCATGCATCGGGGCCCCGGCGTAGCCGATGGACCGGTGGAACTTGTAGAAGAACTCCAGCCACTGCGCCACGATATCGCTCACCGGGTTGCCGAGCGCGCGCACGCGCGCAAAATCCTCCGGCAGGATCAGCGCCTTTTCCGTCACGTCCAGCCCCGCCATCGTGATGGGGACGCCGGAGGTGAAGACGATCTTCGCCGCCTCCGGGTCGACCAGAATGTTGAATTCCGCGGCAGGGGTCCAGTTGCCGGTGGCGATGCCGCCGCCCATGAGGCTGATGCGGGCGATCTTGCCCTTCAGCTCCGGATGCGCCAGCAGCAGCGCCGCGACGTTCGTCTGCGGGCCGGTGGCGACGATGGTGACGGGCTCTTTGGCCTCGCGCAGGACCTTCGCCATCAGCTCCGGCGCGGGAAGCTCGGACGGGGCGAAGGCCGGCTCCGGCAGCGCCGGGCCGTCGAGGCCCGATTCGCCGTGGACCGAGGGCGCGTTCATCACGTCGTTCAGCAGCGGATGCGGGCAGCCCTTGCCGACCGATGCGTCCAGCCCGATGAGCGTGCAGACGCGCAGGGCGTTGTAGGTGGTTTTTTCGATCGTCTGATTGCCGCAGCACGAGGTCACGGCGAGAATGTCGAGCTCCCGGCTCGCCCGGGCCAGGACCCACGCGATGGCGTCGTCATGGCCGGGGTCGCCGTCGAGGATGACGGGGATCTTTTTCAGTTCGGACATACAAAGCTCCTTACTTGAGCGCCGCAGCGGAATGCAGCTTTTTGGCCCGGCTGCGCCGCACGAGCGAGAAGATGACAAGGCCGATGATCGTCACGGCGTAAGGGATGGGGGAGGCGAGGTTCGAGTCCAGGCCGACAGCCGAGAACTTGATGCCGAGCGCCTGCGCAAAGCCGAACACGAGCGAAGACAGCATGCCGCCCAAACATTCGCCGCCGCCCATGGCCTGCGCGGCCAGCGCGATGAAGCCGCGGCCCGCGACCATGTCCAGCGACCAGCCGGCCGCGTAGTACATCGACATGAATGCCCCGCCGAAGCCGCACATGAGGCCCGAGAAGCCGATGGCGATGTACTTGATCTTCAGCACCGACACGCCGACCGAGGAGGCCGCGTTCGGGTTTTCGCCCACCGCGCGGATGTTGAGGCCGAGGCTCGTCTTATAGAGCATCACGCTCGTCAGCGCGCAGCAGGCAAATGCGATCCACGTCAGCAGATTGTGGCCCGAGATGATGTCGCCCAAAAACGGGATCTTGCTGATGAGCGGAAGATTGATGTTCGGGATGAGCAGGTTGGAATTGATCAGGCCCGTGGACGAGGCCATGGCCGTGCCCTCGGTCAGGTTTGTGATGACCTTGCAGAGGAACAGCGTGCCGCCCGAGCCCATCATATTGACGGCGATGCCGACGAGCGTGATATCCGTCTTCAGCTGGAAGGCGAAGAAGCCCATCATCAGGCTCATAAGCACGCCGATGGCCAGCGCCGCAAGCAGACCCCAGACCCAGCTGTGCGTGTAATACGACACCAGCGAGCCCGTCAGCGCGGAGAACATCATGAGGCCCTCAAGACCGATGTTGCAGAAGCCAGCCTTTTCGACCACGATGGCCGCCAGCGTCGCAAACAGGATCGGCGCGGAGATGCGGATGATGGAGAAGAAAAACTCCGGCGTCAGCAGCAGCTTCAGAAAATTAAGCATGTTCCGCGCCTCCTTTCTGCGCTTCGAGCGCGGCCTTGGCGGCCAGCTCCTCCTGCGCGGTCTTGACGACCAGCTTCTGGCGGTAGCCGGACAGGAACTGCTCAGCCGCGAAGAACAGGAAGATGACGCCCTGGATGATATCGATCAGCTGCGAGGGCACATTGGCGTAGGTCGCCATCAGCTCGCAGCCCTTCGTGAGATATGCCATGAAGAACGAGGCGAACGGCACGAACCACGGGTTGTTGCCCGCGAGAATGGCGATCGTGATGCCTGTCCAGCCGTAGCCCGGCAGCGAGCTCCACGAGAAGGTCGGGTAGCGGCCGAGCATCTCGATACCGCCGCCGATGCCCGCGAGGAAGCCGCCCAGCACCTGCGACAGAACGATGACCGTCGCGACCTTCATGCCGGAATACTTGGCGAACGCCTGGTTGATGCCGATCATGCGGATGGTGTAGCCCCAGCGGGTATTGTATATGAAAAGCCCGATGAGCACGACGCACGCGATGGCGACGACGAAGCCCCAGGAGAGCTTCGAGCCGTTGTCGATGAGAGGCGCGATCTTGGACGTTTCGAGGAATTCATACGACTGGATCTGGCCCTTGGTCTTGTCGGCCAGGTATGTATTCATCAGGTACTTGATGAAGTACATGACGATGTAGTTGAGCATCAGCGAGCAGACCATCTCGCTCACGTCGAGCTTGGTCTTGAGCAGCGCCGGCAGCAGCATCATCACCGCCACGGCCAGACCGCCCGCCAGCACGCCGACGATCGGGTGGATGGCGGCCGCCATCGGCACATAGACCGCGACCATGGCCGTCGAGAACGCGCCGAGCATGATGCCGCCCTCGGAGCCGAGGTTAAACTGGTTGGCCGAGAACATCACGCAGACGGACAGGCCCGTAAAGATGATCGGGATCATCGAGGCGAGGATGTCGGTCAGGCGCTTGAAGTCGAATTTCGTGCCGCTGCGGCCCATGCGGAACAGCGGGCCGACCAGCAGCTGCTTGAGCGCGCCGCCCGTGGCCGCGAGCTTTTCGGCAAAGCTATCGCCGTCGGCAGAAAGGAAGATCAGCAGCGTCGCCACCAGCAGTGCGATCAGAATGGCGAGCAGACCGCGGATCACCGAAAACAGGATCTGACGTTTCTTAGTCATGGCAAACCCTCCGGATCTCTTCGTCGCTCTGGTGCTTGAGCCCGAGCATGTATTCGCCCATCACATCGTCGGTGAGGGTGGAGGTATCTTCAAAATAGGCCGCGATCTTACCGCCGTGCATGACGATCAGACTGTCGGACAGCTCCATGACCTCGGCCAGATCCGCCGAGATCAGCAGCACCGCGATGCCGGACCGCGACAGCTCGACGAGCTTCTTGCGGATGAACTCCGTCGCGCCGACGTCGATGCCGCGCGTCGGCTGGTCGGCAAGGATGAGCACCGGATCGCCGGAGAACTCACGCGCGACGACGACCTTCTGGATATTGCCGCCCGAGAGCATCCCGACCTGCTGCTTGCGCGATTTGCAAAGGACCGTATAGTCCTCGATGAGCCGGTCGGCCTCCTCATGGATGGCCTTCATGTTAAAGAGAGGCCCGTGGTTCAGCCGTTTTTCCGCCGAGCGGTCGGAGATGAGGTTTTCCTCGATCGAGGCGGAGGCGGCGATGCCGTAGAGCATCCGGTCCTCCGGCACGAGCGAGATGCCCTTGCTGCGCAGCTTCTGCTGCGGCAGGCCGAGGATGTTCTCCTCCTGCACCGTGACGCTGCCCGCGTTCGGCGTCAGGAAGCCGAAGAGCATGTCGACCAGCTCCTTCTGGCCGTTGCCCTCGACGCCCGCGATGCCGAGGATCTCGCCCCGGCGCACGTCGAAGGAGATCTTGTCGAGCATTTTCTTGTGCCACTCGTTGACGTATTCCACGTCCCGCACGCGCAGCACCACGTCCGTCGGCTGCGCCTTGTCCTTCTGCACGTTCAGAATGACGTCGCGGCCGACCATCAGCCGGGAGATCTCCTCTTTTGTCACATCGCAGGTGTTGTACACGCCCATCGAGCGGCCGCCGCGCATGATGGTCAGTCGGTCGGTGATCTCCATGATCTCGTTGAGTTTGTGGGAGATGAAGACGATCGTGTAGCCCTGCTCCTTCAGATTCCGCAGCTCCTTGAACAGCTCGACCGTCTCCTGTGTGGTCAGAACGGCCGTCGGCTCGTCGAGGATGAGGATCTTCGCGCCGCGGACCAGCGCCTTGAGGATCTCGACCTTCTGCTTCATGCCGACCGGGATGTCCATGACCTTGGCTTCCGGCTCGACGTGCAGGTTGTATTTTTCCGCGTATTCCTTCGTGATGGCGACGGCCTTCGCGTGGTCAATGAAAAGACCCTTGCGCGGCGCCATGCCGAGCACCATGTTTTCCGCCACGGTCAGGCTTGGCACGAGCATGAAGTGCTGGTGCACCATGCCAATCCCGTGGGAGATGGCGACGGTAGGGGAGGTGAGCGACAGCTTTTCGCCGTTCACCCAGATCTCGCCGCTCGTCGGCTGCTCCAGACCAAAGAGCATCTTCATGAGCGTCGATTTGCCGGCGCCGTTTTCGCCCATCAGCGCGTGGATCTCGCCTCTGCGGAGGAAGAAGTCCACGCCCTGGTTGGCCGCGACACCGTTGGGATACACCTTGGTGATCCCTTTCATCTGGACGACATACTGCTCGTCCGGACGGCCGGTTTTTTCGTCTGGCATACGATATGTTCCTCTCTTTCTTCAGAAAAAGTTGTGCGCATAAAAAGCAATAAGTAATAGTGAATCCTGAAGAAGCGACAAAATTGCCGCGCTGAATGCGCCACGTCGCTTGTTCCTTATTCACTATTACTTTTTACCGCATGTTCCGGGGAGATTCAGAGAGTCTCCCCGGAAAGAACCGAAATTACGGTCTGACAGAGTCGCGCAGCGCGGCGACGTCAAAGCTGGCGTCGAACGCGGTGTCGACCTTGGTGCTGCCGTCCATGATACCGGCCTGTGCAGCCTCAACGGCGGCCTTGGTCTCGGCGGAAGCGTACTTGTCGTAGTTCTTGTCGGTCACGATGCCGACGCCGCCCTCGGCCAGGCCGAGCTGGACTTCGGTGCCCCAGTAGGTCTTACCGGCATCCCACTGGTCGAAGATCCAGATGATGGAGTTGCCGATGTTCTTGAGGCCGGAGGTCAGCGTCAGCGCTGCAAGGTCGGAGGAGAAGGTCAGCTCCTGGTCGGAGTCGACGCCGATGAACCATGCCTTGCCGGTCTCCAGAGCAGCCTCAGCCGCGCCGTTGCCCGCGTTGCCGGCAACGCCCCAGATGATGTCGCACTTGTTGTCGTTGATCATGGAGTAGCCGAACTCCTTGGCGATGGCGGTGTCAACGTAGTCGTTGGTGTAGCGGGTGTCGACCTTGATGTCGGGGTTGACGGCCAGAGCGCCCTCAATGAAGCCAGTCAGGAAGTCGTTGATGACCGGGGAGTCAACGCCGCCGACGAAGCCGATGACTGCGTCCTCGTTGATCTTGTCGAGGTTCGTGTCAGTGGTCATGCAGGCGGCGTAGGTGCCGACCAGATAACCCATGTCGTTCTGCTTGTAGGTGATGTTGACAACGTTGGAGTTGTTGCCGGCATAGGTGTTGTCGTCGAAGATCAGGTAAAGCTGATCGGGATACTGCGTAGCGACTTCCTTCAGGTAGTCAGGCATCTGGTAGGTGCCGCAGATGACGAGGTCATACTCGCCGGACTCGGAAACGTCGTACAGCGTGGACAGCCACTTCGGCTGGTCTTCGTCCAGACCGCCAAGCTCGATGGTGTCGCAGGTGATGCGGCCGTCGTCGATCAGCTTGTTGATGCCGGCCTGCGCGGAGTCGAAGAAGGACTTGTCGCCCAGGTTGCCGTTGACGATGTAGACCACGTGCTTCACGTCGTCCGCAGCGGGAGCTTCTTCCTCAGCGGCCGGGGTCTCTTCCTCGGCAGCGGGGGTCTCTTCAGTGGTTTCCGCCGGTTCCGCTGCAGACTCGGCAGTGGTGGTATCGGTGGCGGGCTCCGTCTTGGATGCGCAGGCAGCCAGACCGAGCACCATGATCGCTGCAAGCAGCAATGCGATGATCTTTTTCATGTTTGTTCCTCCATCATGTTCAATCTGTATGATTGTGGGGATAAAAATCCCACTGTTATTGTACAGGACTCATGAAGACCTGTCAATATGTCTCCCGGCAGCAGACAAAATTTTTTTTTGCGCCGGCTGAAAGATTTTTGCACGCCGCCCGGCTCAGTCGTCGACCTTCTCCGAGTCGATGATGGGCCCGCCCATATACATGTGCAGCTTCTGCCGCGCCTCGCGCACGCGCTTGGAGAACGCGAGCGTCGCAATGAGGTCGAACACGCCGTCGACGATCAGCGAGATCCCGGCCAGCAGCATGATCGAGTCGAATTTGCCGAACAGGATCACGCACCCGAGCGCGATCGTGATGACGGCCAGCGCCGCCAGCACCCACCAGCCGCCGAGCTTTGCCCGCGCGCAGTCAATGCCGTCCTGCAGCGTGACCATGCCGTCGATGACCAGAAACACGCCAAAAATGACGGTCAGCAGCCCCTGGATGACCTCCGGCCGCAGCAGGCAGAACACGCCGCACACCAGCAGCACGATGCCAGACACCAGCGCGTACGACCCGAACAGCCGCCCCGAGGCCAGATAGCTCACCACCGCCGCAATGCCGGAGGCCAGCAGCAGAATGCCCGCCACATAGCAGATAACGTCCGCCGACGTCTGCGGCGTCAGAATAAACAGCAGCCCGATCAAAATCGCGCTGAACGCGATGATCAGACTGCGCCACTTCAGGCACTTGAAATAACTCCGGATGGATCCCATAAAAAAGCTTCCTTTCATTCTTTATAATAATATTATGCCGCGCCCCGTCCCAAAAAACAACAGTCATTTTCCCACCCCTGCCCGACCACCACCCAAAGGCTCCCCTTGCAGGGGAGCTGGCGTACCAATCCTGGCATAAACTACGCGCCTGAGGGGTGAACCCGCCGCAGCGGATGGCTTCCCCTATGAGGGGAAGCTGTCGCCGTAAGGCGACTGATGAGGTGGACAGTGCCTCGCAGACAGAAGTGCCTCCACCTCATCCGTCACGGCTACCGCCGTGCCACCTTCCCCTCATAGGGGAAGGCACCAGGATACGCCGCACCAAAGGCTCCCCTTGCAGGGGAGCTGGCGCCGCAGGCGACTGAGAGGTTGTCTCTTCCTGGCACGACCTCTCCGTCCCGGCTTCGCCGAGCCACCTCCCCTGGAAGGGGAGGCTTTGGATCTGCGCCCCATCTCCACGCTCCTCGCATTCTATGATTGCATTTCCCGCAGAAAAATGCTAAAATATCATGATAGAATAAATTGGAGAGGTATCCGCGTGTATCTGAAATCATTGGAGATCCAGGGCTTCAAGTCCTTCCCGGACAAGACGCTTCTGCAGTTCGGCAGCGACTGTACCGCCATCGTCGGGCCGAACGGCAGCGGAAAATCGAATATATCCGACGCCATCAGCTGGGTCCTCGGCGAGCAGAGCACCCGCGCCCTGCGCGGCGCGAAGATGGAGGATGTCATCTTCGGCGGCACCGCCAAGCGCCCTGCCGTCGGCTACGCCGAGGCCACCCTCGTCCTCGACAACTCCGACGCCAGCCTTCGCATCGAGACCCCCGAGGTCATGATCACCCGCCGCTATTTCCGCTCCGGCGAGAGCGAATACTATATCAACAAGCAGCTTGCCCGCCTCAAGGACATCAACGAGCTGTTCATGGACACCGGTCTTGGCCGAGAGGGCTATTCCAACATCGGCCAGGGCCGCATCGACGAGATCCTTGCCCTCAAATCGACCGACCGCCGCGAGATCTTCGAGGAAGCCGCCGGCATCTCCAAATTCCGCCACCGCAAGGAGGATACCGAGCGCCGTCTGGCCAACACCGAGGACAATCTTCTGCGCATCGGCGACAAGATCTCCGAGCTGGAGCTGCAGGTCGGCCCCCTGAAAGAGCAGGCGGAAAAGGCGCAGAAATATCTGACGCTCCGCGGCGAGCTCCGTGGGCTCGAGGTCACGGTCTGGCTCGAAAACCTCAAAAAGATCGCCGAGACCGCCCGCAAGGCCGAGACCGACTACGCCTCCGCCGCCTTCATCCTCGAGCAGGCGCACGACGAGCTGACCACCCTCTACAGCCGCTCCGAGCAGCTGAGCCTGCAGTATAACCAGCAGACCCTCCAGCTTGACCACCAGCGCGAGACCATCGGCCAGCTCGAGACCGCCCGCCAGCAGACCCAGAACGATATCACCCTCCTGCAGTCCGAGATCCAGCACCACCGCACCAACATCGCCCGCGTGCAGCAGGAGCTGCAGGACCAGCAGACCCGCAGCGGCGGCATCGCCGGGCAGATCGCGGCCGAGCAGGAGAAGATCGCGGCAAATGATCAGGAGCTTTCCGAGGCCGAACAGGCTCTCGTGCAGGCGCAGACGCAGGCGGACGCCCTCTCCGGCGAAGCTGCCGCGGCAGGCCAGAAGCTGACCGCCCTGCACGCCCAGCAGGCGCTTTTGCAGACGCAGAGCGCCTCCACCCAGGCGCAGATCGCCTCCATGGAGGCTTCCATGGAAGAGGTGCAGGCCCGCAAAGCCGTCCTCGAAGAGGACCTGACCGCCGCCCGCGCCCGCAAAGCCCAGATCGCTGACCAGCAGTCCGCCTGCAAAAAGAGCCTTGCCCAGGCGCAGGAGGACGCGCAGAGCGCGAAAAACACCATTGCCGGCTACGAGCTCCGGCTCAGGACCCGGCAGGACAAGCGCGACGCCCTGCAGAAGCAGGCGAGCGCCGCCGGCGTCCAGCTCGATACCCTCGATTCCAAGATCCGCATGCTGCAGGAGCTTGAGCGCGACTATGAGGGCTTTTCCAAGGCCGTCCGCCTCGTCATGCAGGACGCGGGCGCCGGACGCCTGCGCGGCGTCCACGGCCCGGTCTCCAAGCTCATCCGCGTCGAAGACCGCTATACCACCGCCATCGAGACCGCGCTCGGCGCGGCCATGCAGAATATCGTCGTCTCCTCCGAGGAAGACGGCAAAGCCGCCATCCAGATGCTCAAGCGCCGCGACGGCGGCCGCGCGACCTTCCTGCCCCTCACCACCATCCGGCCCCAGACGCTGCAGGATACCGTCTGCCAGCGCCAGCCGGGCTTCATCGCCATCGCCTCCAGTCTCGTTTCCTGCGACGCGCAGTACCGCGCCGTCGTGGAAAACGCCCTCGGCCGCACCGTTATCTGCGACACGCTCGACCACGCCGTGCCCATGGCCCGCGCGAGCGGCAGCCGCGTGCGCATCGTCACGCTCGACGGGCAGGTCATGAACGCGGGCGGCAGCATGACCGGCGGCTCCGCCGCCAAAAGCGCGGGCGTGCTGACCCGCGCCAATACGCTCTCGCGCCTCGCGGAAGAACGCAAAGCGCTCGCCGCCAGCGCCGAGACCCTCCGCCAGCAGGCAGCCGAGGCCGCCTCGCTCGCCGCGAAGACCGAGTTTGAGATCACCGCCGTCCAGGGCCGCCTCCGCGAAGCGGAGGACGAGGTCCTGCGCCGCACCGAGGAAGCCAAGCAGGTCCAGCTCCTGGCCGCGACGGTCGAGGAAAACCTGCAGAATCTCGAAGCCGAGTTCACCCGCCTCACCACCCGCACCGGCGGCGAGGAAGGCAAGCTCCAGACCCTCAAGGACCAGCTGCGGCAGCAGACGGATGCCCAGTCCGCCCTTGCGCAGCAGGAAGCGGCGCTCGACGCGGAGCAGTCCTCCATTTCCGCCCGCCAGCAGCAGTCCGCGGACGAGATGACCCGCCTGCGCCTGCAGGCCGCCGCCATCGAGGCGGCCCGCAGCGCCTCCGAGACCACCATCGCCCAGCTGCAGGCCCTCAGCGAGGCCATGCAGGGCGACGTGACCCAGAAAACGAACCTGATCGCCGAATACGAGGCGCAGATCGCCGCGCTCGAGGCGCAGATCGAAGAAAAGACCACCGCGCTCGCGGCGGGCGAGCGCGAGCTGGACGAGGCTCAGCAGACGCTCAAAGCCGCCGTCGACGCCCGCGCCCAGCTCGAGGCCAAACGCAACCAGACCGAAAAGCAGGCGCAGGAGAAAAACCAGTCCATCCTCCAGCTCGAACGCGAAACGGCCCGTCTCGAGCAGAAAAAGGCCACCAGCGAGCTCGAGGAAAAGCAGATCGTCGATCGCCTCTGGGATTCCTACGAGCTGACGCCCGGCACCGCCGAAAAGGAGATCGTCGAGATCGAAAATCTCCCCGCCGCCAACAAGCGCATCGGCGAGGTCCGGCGGAAGATCTCCGCCCTTGGCACGCCGAACCTCGGCGCGATCGACGAATACGCCCGCGTGTCCGAGCGCTACGAATACCTCACCGCCCAGCGCGACGATGTGCAGCACGCCAAATCGGAGCTGGAGACCATCGTCGCCTCCATCACGACTGAGATGACGGAGATCTTCGTGCGCGAGTTTGCCCGCATCGACGAGTATTTCGGCAAGACCTTCGCCGAGATGTTCGGCGGCGGCAAGGCCTCGCTCATTCTGGAAGATAAGTCCGCGCCGCTCGAATGCGGCATCGAGATCCGCGTCCAGCCGCCCGGCAAGCAGGTCAAGACCATCACGCTGCTCTCCGGCGGCGAGAAGGCCTTCGTCGCCATCGCACTCTATTTCGCCATCCTCAAGGTCCGGCCCACGCCGTTCTGCATGCTCGACGAGATCGACGCCGCGCTGGACGACCGCAACGTCGAGCGCTTCGCCAGCTATCTCCATACCCTCAGCGACAAGACCCAGTTCATCGTCATCACCCACCGCCGCGGCACGATGGAAGCCGCCGACGTCCTCTACGGCGTCACCATGCAGGAGCAGGGCGTCTCCAAGATCCTCCGCCTCAGCCTCGACGAACTCGCCAAACAGCTGGGCATCACGGCGTAAGACGGATATCACGTTCCAAAGCCTCCCCTCCCAGGGGAGGTGGCCCGACGAAGCCGGGACGGAGAGGTCGTTTCAAATTTGCGACAACCTCTCAGTCAGCCTGCGGCTGACAGCATCCCTCCCCCTTTTGTCCCTTCGGGACATTTCCCCCTGATAGGGGGAATCGGCCCCTGAAAGGGGGGCCTTGGGCTTTGCCTTTTCCACTGCCAAACCATCCAGAAAGGATTCAGATACATGGGATTTTTTGAAAAACTCAAGCAGGGGCTGAGCAAGACTGCCAGCTCCATCAGCAGCGTCTTCACCGCCAGCGAGCTGGACGACGACTTCTACGACGATCTGGAAGAGAGCCTCATCGTCTCCGACCTCGGCATGGACACCACCGAGACCGTCATGGACCGCCTGCGCCAGACCGTCCGCGAGCAGCACATCAAGACCGTCGACGAGGCCAAGATCGCCCTGCGCGCCATCCTCGCCGACATGCTGAACGTCGGCGACTCCGGCCTGCGGCTCGACACGAAGCCGTCGGTCATCCTCGTCATCGGCGTCAACGGCGTCGGCAAGACCACCACCATCGGCAAGCTCGCGCACCAGCTGCGCGACCAGGGCAAAAAGGTCCTCCTGTGCGCGGGCGACACCTTCCGCGCCGCCGCGGCCGACCAGCTCGAGATCTGGTCGGAGCGCGCCCACTGCGACATCATCCGCCAGCACGAGGGCGCCGACCCCGCCTCCGTCGTCTATGACGCCATCGCCGCGGCCAAGGCCCGCGGCAGCGACGTCATCATCTGCGATACCGCCGGCCGTCTGCACAACAAGCAGAACCTCATGAACGAGCTGAACAAGATCTCCCGCATCCTGGACCGCGAGCTGCCGAACGCCAGCAAAGAGGTCCTGCTCGTCCTCGACGGCACGACCGGCCAGAACGGCCTCCTGCAGGCCAAACAGTTCCAGGAGTGCGCGGGCGTCACCGGCATGGTGCTGACCAAGCTCGACGGCACGGCCAAGGGCGGCGTCGTCATCGCCGTGGCGCAGACGCTGCAGATCCCGGTCAAATTCATCGGCGTCGGCGAGCAGATCGACGATCTCATGCCCTTCGACGCGAAAAGCTTCGCGGAGGCGCTCATATGAAAGTGATCCTGGCCAGCAAAAATCAGCATAAGCTCACCGAACTCTCGGCGATCTTGTCCGGCCTCGGCTTTGAGATCGCGCTCGAGTCCGAATACGGCCTCGATATCGACGTCGACGAGACCGGCACGACCTTTGAGGAAAATTCCCTTCTCAAGGCCGAGGCCGTCATGAAGGCCAGCGGCCTGCCCGTCCTGGCCGACGATTCCGGCCTCATGGTCGATAGCCTGGACGGCGCGCCGGGCGTCTATTCCGCCCGCTACGGCCACAAAAACTCCGATGCCGAACGCATCGACTATCTGCTTGCAAACCTGAAGGACGTTCCGGCGGGCAGCCGCGCGGCGAAGTTCGTCTGCGTCATCACCTGCCTGTGGCCGGACGGCCGGAAGATCGTCGCCCGCGGCGAATGCCCCGGCGAGATCCTCTTTGCCCCGCAGGGGACCGGCGGCTTCGGCTATGACCCGGTCTTCTTCCTGCCGGAGCTCGGCAAGACCTACGCCGAGCTCACCCCGGCGGAAAAGAACGCCATCTCGCACCGCGCACGGGCCCTGCAGGCCTTCTGCAGAATCTATCAGGAGGAATTGGAACATGATGACAAGTAAAGAACGCGCCGCGCTGCGCGCGCAGGCCAATCCGCTGGAGGTCACCCTGATCGTCGGCAAGAGCGGCATTTCCCAGACCCTTCTGGACGAGGCCGTCATCCTGCTCGACAGCCACGAGCTCGTCAAGGGCCGCGTCCTCGAGACCGCCGGACTCACCGCCCGCGAAGCGTCCGACATGCTCTGCGAAGCGCTCGGCGCTGAGGGCATCGCCTGCGTCGGCACGAAGTTCGTGATCTGGCGCAAGTCGGAAAAGCTCGCGCAGGAAAAGAAAAAGGCCGCGGCCAGAAAGCCCGCCAAAAAGAAGCCATCCGGCAACGACAACCCCGTCAAGGCCGGCCTGCGCGCCCGCAAGCAGGCGGCCGAGCAGCAGCGCAAGCAGCGCAAGCAGTACTTCCACGACAAGGCGGTCGCCGCCGCGATCGAGCGCAGCCGCCAGCAGAAAGAGGAACGGGATTAACAACGTGCAGGGGAGGAGCTGGATATGAGACGGATCGGCATTTACGGCGGCAGCTTCAACCCGCCGCATCTGGGCCACGTGCTGGCGGCGCGGAACGCGCGCGCGCTTCTGCAGCTGGGCGAGATCCTTTTCATCCCGGCGGCCATCCCGCCGCATAAGGCCGTGGCCGGCGGCTCGCCGGACGGCGAAACGCGCCTCGCGCTCACCGAGCTTGCCATTGCGGGCGAGCCCGGCATGTCCGTCAGCCGCATCGAGCTCGACCGCCCCGGCCCGAGCTATACCGTGGATACGCTGCGCGCGCTCCGGGAAAGCTATGGACAGGACGAGCTGTTTCTGCTCATGGGGACCGACATGTTCCTCTCCTTCTTCCAGTGGCGCGAGCCGGAGACCATCGCAAAATTAGCGACGCCTGTCTGCATGGCCCGCGTGCGCGCCGATGCCGCGCTTTCCGCCGCCCTTCAGCAGCAATCGCAGGCCGTTGAGACCGCCTTCGGCGTCCGCCCCATCGTCCTGCAGAACGAGTGTCTGGAGATCTCCTCCACCGAGACCCGGCGGCTGCTCTTCTTCGGCATCGCGGACGGGCTTCTGCACCCGGACGTGCTGGCGAAGATCGAGCGGGAAAAGCTCTACGGCGTGGGCGGCGACTACCGCGGCCTGCCGTTTGAAGACCTGCGCCGCGTCAGCCTCTCCCTCCATAAGGAAAAGCGCCGTGCGCACACGCAGGGCGTATCCGACACAGCCGTGCAGCTCGCGCAGAAATACGGCGCAGACACGCAGCTGGCCGCCCGCGCGGGCATCCTCCACGACGTCACCAAGGCGCTCACGCCCGGCGAACAGCAAGCGCTCATCGGCCGCTGGCAGCTGCCCGTGACAGAGTTTGAGCGCGCAAATCCGCAGCTCCTGCACGCCAAGACCGGCGCGGCAGCCGCCCAGAGCATCTTCGGCGAAAGCGACGCCGTTGTCAGCGCCATCAAGTACCATACGACCGGGAAGCCCGATATGACGGCGCTCGAAAAGATCATCTATCTGGCCGACATGATCGAGCCGAACCGCACCTATCCCGGCGTGGACGCCATCCGCGAAGCCGCGGCGCGCGATCTCGACGCGGGCGTGCTGCTCGCGCTCGAGCGGACCATCGCCTTTTTGCAGGAAGAGCGGGCGGCCGTGTGCGAGACTTCCATCCACGCGCGTGACTGGCTCCTGCAAGCCCGAAAGGAACTCTGAATGAAATTGTTTGGCAATCGCCGCCGCGCAGCCCATGCCGCGCCGCGGCAGAAGCTCCCGCGCGGCACGCGGGCGGCGATCATCGCCGTGTGTGTCGTGCTGGCGCTGACGGGCGGTGTGTTCGCCGCCTGGAAGCTGCTCGTAAAGCCCGTGCAGCGCCCCAGCCTCTCCCAGCCGGATCCGGAGCCGGTATCCGAGCCGGACGAGGCCGAACCCTCCGTCATCCATGTCACACCGCATGAGACGGAGCAGCCGGAGGAGGAACCCGAGCCGGACGTCCCCACCGAGCAGCCCAAGGCCCTGCAGGACGGCGTCTACAACATCCTCATCTGCGGCACCGACGACGACGGTACCCGCACCGACACCATCATCATCGCCCATCTCGACGCGAACGACCATACGGTCGCGCTCCTGTCCATCCCGCGCGACACGCCGGTCGCGACCGGCGGCGGGGGACTCATGAAGATCAACTCCGTCTACGCAGGCGGCGGCAAGGACGGCATGGAGCGCCTGGCCGCCAGGCTCAAAGACCTGCTTGGCTTCCCGGTCGACGGCTACGTGCTCGTGGACCTCGAGGCGTTCCAAAAGACCGTCGACCTTGTCGGCGGCGTCGAATTCGACGTGCCGATGGACATGAACTACGAAGACCCCTCGCAAAACCTCTATATCCACCTGCAGAAGGGCCTGCAGACGCTCGACGGCGAACAGGCCATGGGCCTCGTCCGCTTCCGCAAGGGCTACGCTACGCAGGACATCCAGCGCACCCAGACCCAGCAGCAGTTCCTCAAGGCGCTGGCCAAGCAGTGCCTGTCCGTCAGCAGCCTGACGAAGCTCAGGGAATTCGCGGATATCTTTTCCCAATACGTCACCACGAACCTCACGACCGGCAACATGGTCTGGTTCGGCAAGGAACTGCTCAGCTGCGATTTTGACAATATGAAGACCTACACCGCCGAGGGCGAGGGCGCGATGATCAATGGTGCGTCCTATTACCCCCTCTACGCCGGAAAGCTGCTGAGCGTCGTGAACGAAGCCTTCAACCCCTACGATACGCCCATCAGCGCCGGGAGCCTGACCGTCGTCACGCCGGAGACGGCCTATTCCTACCAGAAGCAGGCCGACCCCGCCCCGGAGATCCCCGAAACGCCGGAAACCACCGAAGCTCCCGACGAGATCCCGGACCTTCCCGCGGAAGACCCCGCGGAGGACCCCGCCGACCCCGTACAACCCGAACAGCCGCTCCCGGACGACCCCTTCGCGGGCGACGCGCTCTGGGAAGACACCGATCCTGAAGAATAGAAAGGAAGCAAACTATGCTCAGTGCAAAAGAAGTCGCCGCGCGCGCGGCAAAGGCGCTCGACGCCAAGATGGGCGAGGACATCCGCCTCATCGGCATCACCGACATCTCGACCCTCGCCGATTATTTCCTCATCTGCACCGCTACCAGCTCCACCCACGTCAAGACGCTCTGCGACGCCGTCGAAGAGACCATGGACGAAGCCGGCGAGCCGATGCTCTCCCGCGAGGGCCATCGCGGCGGCACGTGGGTGCTCATGGACTTCGGCAGTCTCGTCGTCCACGTCTTCACGGCCGAGGCCCGGAAGTTCTATGATCTCGAACGCCTCTGGCAGGACGGCCATCAGGTGAATCTTTCGTCCGTCCTGGGCGAAAACGCTTGACAAATCCGCGAAAAGTAGTACAATAACCCGGTAAAAGGCAAAGAAGGGGAATGCCCCGCGCGAATTTCTCAGAGACCCGGCGGCCGGTGCGAGCCGGGAAGGATGCGCGGACGGCTCTCGCCCCGGAGCCGCTGTTCCGAACCGCAGTAAGGACAGACGGATGGCCGCGTTAGAGGCCGCTTGAGGGCTGCGTCTGCAGCCGAAGCAGGGTGGTACCGCGTAGTTTACGCCCCTGACCGGATGGTCAGGGGCGTTTTTAACGTCAGAATTATCAGACAAAGGAGTTTGTTATGAAATACGATTTTGCAGCCATCGAGAAGAAATGGCAGGAAAAGTGGGAGCAGACCAAGCCCTACGCCGCTGTCACCGGCGACAAAAAGCCCAAGTTCTACGGCCTTATCGAGTTCCCGTACCCCTCGGCCGCGGGCCTGCACGTCGGCCATCCGCGCCCGTTCACCGCGATGGACATCATCTGCCGCAAAAAGCGGATGCAGGGCTATAATGTCCTGAACCCGATCGGCTTCGACGCTTTCGGCCTGCCGACGGAGAACTTCGCCATCAAGAACCACATCCATCCTGCCATCGTCACCAAGCGGAACATCGAAAACTTCACCCGCCAGCTCAAAATGCTCGGCTACAGCTTCGACTGGGACCGCGTCGTCGACACCACCGACCCCGAGTACTACAAGTGGACGCAGTGGATCTTCCTGCAGATGTACAAGCACGGCCTGGCCTACAAGACCACCATGCCCGTCAACTGGTGCACGAGCTGCAAATGCGTCCTGGCCAACGAAGAGGTCGTCGAGGGCGTGTGCGAGCGCTGCGGCGCGCCGGTCATCCGCAAGGAAAAGAGCCAGTGGATGCTCCGCATCACCAAATACGCCGACCGTCTGATCGACGATCTGGACGATTTGGATTACATCGAGCGCGTCAAGACCCAGCAGCGCAACTGGATCGGCCGCTCCACCGGCACCGAGGTCACCTTCCACACCAACACCGAAGACGATATCACCGTCTACACCACCCGTGTCGACACCCTCTTCGGCGTGACCTATACCGTCATCTCGCCCGAGCATCCGCTGCTCGCCAAGTGGAAGGACAAGATCGCCAACTGGGCCGACGTCGAGGCCTACAAAGAGGCTGCCGCCCGCAAGTCCGACTTTGAGCGCGGCGAACTGAACAAGGACAAGACCGGCGTCCGCCTCGAGGGCATCGAGGTCACGAATCCCGCCACCGGCAAG
>OLGD01002412.1_pt1 | contig 21521 bp, 17 predicted proteins | sample 1605311 | NCBI WGS metagenome assembly OLGD01 (sample SAMEA3888917, study PRJEB22519) | human gut metagenome | biome: human gut; feature: human-associated habitat; material: faeces | place: Denmark | collected 2010
CCGCAGACCTTGCGGGGCTGAAAACCATACCGGCCATCGTCCGCAATCTTGACGACGACGAGGCGGTGATCCTCATGGTGGACAGCAATTTGCAGCGGGAAACCATCAGCCCCATGGAACGGGCGCAGGCGTACAAAATGAAGCTGGAAGCGTTGAAGCATCAGGGAAAACGGGTGGATTTGGAGGGAAAATCAACTTCCCGACAACTCGTCGGGAAGTTGGAAACAGCAGATAAAGTAGGTGAATTAGCTGGCGATAGCGGTCGCCAAGTGCAACGCTATATCCGTCTCACCGAGCTTCTGCCGGAGGTGCAGAAAAAGGTGGACAGCAAGGAGATCGCGTTCAGCCCCGCCGTGGAGCTGTCGTATCTCACCCATGACGAGCAGAAGCAGTTTCTGGACGCAATGGACTATTCCCAGAACACGCCCTCGCTTTCCCAGGCGCAGCGGCTCAAGAAGCTCAGCCGGGAGGGAAAATGCACGAAGGAGGCCATGCGCTCCATCATGTCCGAGGAAAAGAAGGAGGAACAGGAGCGCATCACGCTGAGCAGCGATACCCTCCGCAAATACTTTCCCCGAAGCTACACGCCCCTGCAAATGCAGCAAACCATCATCAAGCTGCTGGAGCAGTGGCAGAAAAAACAGCAGCGCCGGAACGAGCGCTGAGAAAGGCAGGTTTATCCATGAACGTAACCATCAACATCTACGGCGACGTACACATCCACTGCGACTGCTGCGACGAGTGCGGCGTATATGACGACGACCTTGAGAAAAGTCCAGAAGCCCCATATGAAGATGCACCCGATACGGAGGATGGCAGCGAAGAAATCGAGCTGTCCATTGCGGAAGCGGAAGCTGTGGTCAAGGCGGTGGCGGAGCTGCTCTTTCCCTTTCTTCCGGCTGAAATTGACGAGGGAGGCGGCGCGCATGAAGGAATTTGACGTGACCATCACCGAAACGCTGAAGCTCACCGTGTCCGTGGAGGCTTCTTCCAAAGAGGAAGCACAGCAGATGGTAAGCGACCAGTGGCACGCCGGGGATCATATTCTGGATGCGGACAATTTTGTGGAGGTGGAGTTTGAGAGCAATGACGGCAAGGAAATCTCCGCCGAAAGAGCACCGGACGATACCATCGAGGTGCTCATGGTGGAGCCGGGACAGTACCCGCGCATGGAGCGCATCGGCTCCGACCTTGCCTCCTTGCAGAAGGCGGTGGACGGCTATATCGAGGCGGTCTACCCGTATGACGACCCCGTGGCGCTGATATGCGGGGAGGAAGCCAAGCTGGAGGGCAAGCCCCTGAACCGCGCCCTGCGGGACGGGGACGGCGATATCTACGATATTGTGGCCGGTAAATTCTTCCTCTGCGGTCTGGGGGATGAGAACTTTGCGTCTCTGCCGAAGGAGCTGCAACAGAAATACGAGGAAAAGTTCCGTCAGCCGGAAGCCTTTTTGAAGATGGGCAGCAAGATCATGGCGATCCCCACCGAGCCCGCCAAGGCTGCGGGCAAGGGCAAGACCGCTCCGGTGACAGAGCGATGATACCATCACTCCCAATGCGAACGGAAGGAGGAAAAACTCATGCAGGAAGAAATTGAAAACAGAACTGTCACTCTGATCATCTCCGCCGTCAAGCTGACCGCACGGGAGCTGAAGGCCGGGATGGATAAATATCTTTCCGAAAAGAAGAGCAAAGCCATGGAAAAGGCGCGTGCCGCGCCCGAAAAGCCCAGCGGCAAGCAGACGGTGAAGCAGCTCATAGGGCAGAATCAGGGCGTATCCAACATTGAGATCACTAACAGCAATATCAAAGGCTTTGAGCGCATAGCCCGGAAATACGGCGTGGATTTTGCCGTTAAGAAAGACCGCAGCGTTTCACCGCCGAAATACTTTGTGTTCTTTAAGGCGAGGGACGCGGACGCACTGACGGCGGCGTTCAAGGAATACACGGCATATGAGCTTAAACGCGCCGCCAAAGCGCAGAACCGTCCCTCCGTGCTGGCGCATCTGCAAGCACTCAAGGCGAAGGTTCAGGCCATTACGCCGGGTAAATCCCGAAATCAGAACAGGGGCATCACGATATGAAGAAACCTCTGAATATCAAGAAGTTCCTGCTGCCCAATATCCCGTATGTCTTTATCGCCCTCTTTGCCACCAAGCTGGGGCAGGCGTGGAGGCTTGCCCCCGGCATGGATTTCTCGGGAAAGGCGCTGCACCTCATGGAGGGCTTCGCCGCCGCGTTCCAATCGGCGCTGCCCAGCTTCCACCCCATCGACCTGTGCGTGGGCGTCGCTGCCGCTCTGCTCATTCGTCTTATCGTGTACGTCAAGGGCAAAAACGCCAAGAAATTCCGCAAGAATCTGGAATACGGCTCTGCCCGTTGGGGCAAGCCCGAGGATATCGCCCCTTACGTCGATCCGAAGTTTGAGAACAACGTCATTCTCACCCAGACTGAGCGGCTCATGATGTCCAACCGTCCCAAAGACCCCAAGACGGCGCGGAACAAAAACGTGCTGGTGGTGGGCGGCTCCGGCAGCGGCAAGACGAGGTTTTTCATTAAGCCAAATCTCATGCAATTACACAGTTCATACGTTGTCACCGACCCGAAGGGCAGCATCGCTGTGGAGTGCGGAAAGCTCATGCTCCGTAATGGCTACAAGGTGAAGATATTCAATTCCATCAACTTCAAAAAGTCCCACCACTACAACCCCTTTGCGTATATCCACAGTGAGAAGGATATTCTGAAGTTGGCCACGACCCTCATCGCCAACACCAAGGGGGACGGGAAATCCGGGGACGATTTCTGGCAGAAGGCCGAGACGCTGCTCTACACGGCGCTCATCGGCTATATCCACTACGAAGCCCCCGAGGAGGAACAGAACTTCGCCACGCTCATCGAGTTCATTAACGCCATGGAGGTGCGCGAGGACGATGAGACCTTTGAGAACAACGTGGATCTGGCCTTCAAGGAGCTGGCAAGCCGGGAGCCGAATCACTTCGCCGTGCGGCAATATAAAAAATACAAATTAGCGGCGGGCAAAACAGCTAAGTCGATCAATATTTCCTGCGGCGCGCGCCTTGCGCCCTTCGATATCCAGGAGTTGCGGGAGATCACCATGTACGACGAGCTGGAGCTGGACACCCTGGGCGACCGGAAAACGGCGCTGTTTCTCATCATGAGCGACACCGACAGCACCTTCAATTTCCTCATTTCCATGATTTACAGCCAGTTATTCAACCTGCTGTGCGAAAAGGCCGACGACGTGTACGGCGGCAGGCTCCCCGTCCATGTGCGCTGTCTCATCGACGAGTGCGCCAACATCGGGCAGATACCGAACCTTGAAAAGCTCATGGCTACCATCCGCAGCCGCGAGATTTCCGCCTGTCTGGTGCTGCAAGCCCAAAGCCAGCTAAAGGCTTTGTACAAGGACAACGCCGACACCATTATCGGCAACTGCGACAGCTCCATCTTTTTAGGCGGCAAGGAGCCCGGCACGCTGAAGGAGCTGAATCAGGCGCTGGGGAAAGAGACCATCGACACCTTCAATACCGGCGAGAGCCGTGGACGGGAGGTTTCCCACAGCCTGAACTATCAGAAGCTGGGCAAAGACCTTGCCACAATAGATGAGCTGGCGGTGCTGGACGGCGGCAAGTGCATCTTGCAGCTTCGGGGCGTGCGCCCCTTCCTCTCGGATAAGTACGACATCACCCGTCACCCCAATTATAAGTATCTGTCGGACGCGAACCCAAGGAACGCCTTTGATATCGAGAAATACCTCTCCACAAGGCTGGTGCCGAAAGCGGATGAGGTCTATGAGGTGTTCGACGCGGGCCGCGTCTGAGCGCACAAGCCCGCCGCCCTCATGCGGCGGCTTTTCATATAGATACGGATGAGAAAAGACGCTTCCTCGCTTGCAGGGTCGGAACGAATCCACGAACGAAAATTTGAAAGGAGAAGCCGGAATCGGGGCTGCATCGCAGCTTTCGCTCCGGCTCCTGCTGTATCTGCGAGATTTCAACACAACCAACACCCAATGATTCCGGCAACACAAATATGGAATTTTTCAACTCTGCTGTCGGCGTTCTCCAGACCCTCGTCATCGCCCTCGGTGCCGGCCTCGGCATCTGGGGAGCCATCAACCTGCTGGAAGGCTACGGAAACGACAACCCCGGTGCAAAAAGTCAGGGCATGAAACAGCTCATGGCGGGCGGCGGCGTGGCGCTCATCGGCGTCATTCTCGTACCCCTGCTCTCCGGCCTGTTCGGTTAATCGCCCGCACAAATCCTTCGCGGCGTCCGCCCCTCGGGGCGGGCGCTGCGGGAAAGGAGGGTAAAGCCCATTGGATTTGATATGGCAGAAATTCACCGAATGGCTGAAGGAGCTGCTGATCAGCGGCATCATGGACAACGTGAACGGACTGTTTGACAACGTGAACAGCCGCGTGGCGGGCATCGCCGGACAGGTGGGCGCTACGCCCCAGGGCTGGAACAGCAGCATCTACGGCATGATCCGAACGCTGTCGGACAATGTGATTTTGCCCATCGCGGGCGTGATCCTCGCATTTGTCATGACGCTGGAGCTGATTCAGCTCATTACGGAAAAGAACAACATGCACGACGTGGACACCTGGATGTTCTTCAAGTGGATATTCAAGACCGCCTGCGCCGTGCTCATCGTCACCAACACATGGAACATTGTCATGGGTGTGTTCGAGGCTGCTCAGAGCGTTGTAAACAGCGCGTCGGGCATCATCATATCGGACACGTCTCTGACGTTCAACGAGCATATCGCGGGATTTGAAGCAGCGCTTGCGGAAATGGAGGTCTGGTCGCTGCTGGGGCTGTGGCTGGAGTCCGTGGTCGTGCATCTTTCCATGTGGGCGCTGACCATCTGCATTTTCATCATCTGCTACGGCAGGATGATCGAAATCTACTGCGTGACCTCCATCGCTCCCATCCCCATGGCGACCATGGCCAACCGGGAATGGGGGCAGATGGGCCAGAATTATCTCAGAAGCCTGCTGGCGCTGGGCTTTCAGGGCTTCCTCATCATCGTCTGCGTGGCGATTTACGCGGTGCTGATCCAGAACATCGTGGTGGAGAGCAGCGTCTCGGCGGCCATATGGACGTGCATGGGGTATACGGTGCTGCTGTGCTTCACGCTGTTTAAGACGAGCTCCCTTGCCAGGAGCCTGTTCCACGCTCACTGACGGAGGTGATGAAATTTGGCATACGTTCCCGTACCCAAGGACTTGAACGCGGTGAAAACCAAGGTCATGTTCAATTTAACAAAACGGCAGATTCTGTGCTTTGGCGGCGGCGCGCTCATCGGCGTACCGCTTTTCTTTCTGCTCAAGGGGCATATCGGCATCAGCGCGGCGGCTCTTTGCATGATGCTGGTCATGCTGCCCTTCTTCCTGCTGGCCATGTACGAAAAGAACGGTCAGCCGCCGGAGAAGCTCATCCGCAACATCGTGCAGGTATGCTTCCTGCGCCCCAAACAGCGCCCGTACAGGACGAACAATTTCTACGACCTGCTGAACCGGCAGGATATTTTGGATAAGGAGGTCTACGCGATTGTCCACAAACAAAAACCCCGCAAGAAAGCTCACACGAGCCGAGCGAAAGCAGATCGACGCGGCGATTGCAAGAGCAAAGCGTCAGGATAAGCAAAAGAAGTCCGCCCAGGACAGCATCCCCTTTCAGCGGATGTACCCCGACGGCGTGTGCCGCGTGACGGACAATTACTACACGAAAACCGTGCAGTTTCAGGATATCAACTACCAGCTCAACCAGAACGAGGACAAGACCGCCATTTTCGACGGCTGGTGCGACTTCCTCAACTATTTTGATTCCTCCATCCGCTTCCAGCTCTCCTTTATCAACCTCTCCGCCACGCGGGATACCTACGCCCGGCGCATCGCCATCCCCTTGCAGGGCGACTGCTTCGACAAGCTCCGCACCGAGTACACCGGGATGCTGCAAAGCCAGCTTGCACGGGGCAACAACGGGCTTATTAAGACCAAGTACCTGACCTTCGGCGTGGAGGCGGACAGCCTGAAAGCGGCAAAGCCCCGATTGGAGCGCATCGAGACGGATATCCTCAACAACTTCCGCCGTCTGGGCGTGACGGCGGAGAGCCTGAACGGGATGGAGCGCCTGCGCCTGCTGCACGGGATGCTCCACATGGACGAGCCGCAGCCCTTCCGCTTTTCGTGGGACTGGCTGGCTCCCTCCGGGCTGTCGGTGAAGGACTTCATCGCGCCCAGCGCCTTTGAGTTCAAGACCGGCAGCAGCTTCGGCGTGGGCAGCAAGACCGGCTGCGTATCCTTCTTGCAGATTTTAGCGCCGGAGCTCAACGACCGGATGCTGGCGGATTTCTTGGATATGGAAAGCTCCCTTATCGTCAGTATGCACATCCAGTCCGTGGATCAGGTGAAGGCCATCAAGACCATTAAGCGCAAGATCACCGACTTGCAGAAAATGACCATTGAGGAGCAGAAAAAGGCGGTGCGCTCCGGCTACGATATGGATATTATCCCCTCCGACCTCGCCACCTACGGCACGGAGGCGAAAAAGCTCTTGCAGGAGCTGCAAAGCCGCAACGAGCGTATGTTCCTTTTGACCTTCCTTGTGGTGAACGTGGCGGACAACAGGCAGCGCCTCGGCAACAATGTCTTTCAGGCGGGCTCCATCGCCCAGAAGTACAACTGCCAGCTCACGCGGCTGGACTTTCAGCAGGAGGAGGGCTTCATGTCCGCGCTGCCGCTTGGGTATAACCAGATCGAGATCCAGCGGGGGCTGACCACCTCCAGCGTGGCGATCTTCGTGCCGTTTACCACCCAGGAGCTGTTTCAGGACGGCAAGGAAGCCCTGTACTGCGGGCTGAACGCCCTTTCCAACAACCTCATCATGGTAGACAGAAAGCTGCTGAAAAACCCGAACGGGCTGATCTTAGGCACGCCCGGAAGCGGCAAGTCCTTCTCCGCCAAGCGGGAGATCGCCAACGTGTTCCTCGTCACAAACGACGATATCATCATCTGCGACCCGGAGGCGGAGTACGGGCCGCTGGTGGAGCACCTGCACGGGCAGGTGGTGAAGATCTCGCCCACCTCCACCGACTACCTGAACCCCATGGATTTGAACCTGAATTACAGCGACGATGAAAACCCGCTGAGCCTGAAATCCGACTTCATCCTGTCCCTGTGCGAGCTGATCGTGGGCGGCAAGGACGGCCTCATGCCGGTGGAAAAGACCATCATCGACCGCTGTGTGCGCTCTGTTTACCGGGAATACCTGAGCGACCCCCGCCCGGAAAAGATGCCTATTTTAGAGGACTTGTACAACGAGCTTCGCAGGCAGGATGAAAAGGAAGCGCAGTATATCGCCACGGCGCTGGAAATCTACGTCACCGGCTCCCTCAACGTGTTCAACCACCGCAGCAACGTGAATATCGAAAACCGCGTGGTCAGCTTCGATATCAAGGAGCTGGGCAAGCAGCTCAAAAAGATCGGGATGCTGGTGGTGCAGGACGCGGTGTGGAACCGCGTCACCGTCAACCGGGAGCAGCGCAAGTCCACCCGCTACTATATCGACGAAATGCACCTTCTTCTGAAGGAGGAGCAGACCGCCGCGTATACGGTGGAGATATGGAAGCGCTTCCGCAAGTGGGGCGGCGTTCCCACGGGCATCACCCAGAACGTCAAAGACCTGCTCTCCAGCCGTGAGGTGGAGAACATCTTTGAAAACTCCGACTATGTGTATATGCTCAACCAGGCTTCCGGCGACCGGCAGATTCTGGCGAAGCAGCTCAACATCTCGCCCCACCAGCTCTCGTATGTGACCCAATCCGCCGAGGGCGAGGGGCTTTTGTTCTACGGCAGCGTGATCCTGCCCTTCGTAGACCGCTTCCCCAAGGATACGGAACTGTACAAAATCATCACGACAAAATTGTCCGACCTCTCCGAACAAACCGGGGAGGAAGCGAAGGACGCAATTACAGTGTAAGGAAGAAGAAAAGACTATGGATAACCACCTTATGATTTTTGAAAGCGCAGATTTTGGTCGGGTACGTTCCGTGCTGAAAGACGGTGCTCCTTGGTTTGTTGCGGTTGATGTGTGCAAAGCTCTCGGATTGAACCAGGTTACGCGCGCAATGTCCAGATTGGACTCGGATGAAGGTGGGTTACTTGAAGTACCCCACCCCCAGAACGCCGATAAGACGATTGAAATAAATGCAGTAAGTGAAGCCGGACTCTATCATTTGATCCTTTGTTCCAAAAAGCCGGAAGCGAGAGCCTTCAAGCGCTGGATCACCCATGAGGTCATTCCCTCCATCCGCAAGCACGGCGCGTATATGACGGACAGCCTGTTGAATGCGCTGGAGGCGCACCCCGAGGCCGTGCCGGAGTACCTGAACCGCCTGCGCAGCGAAAACGCCCGAAACCGGGAGCTGACCCGCCGTCTCCGGCTTGCCCTCCCCAAAGCGGAGTATTACGACGCCTTTGTTGACCCTGCGGACTGCACCAATATCCGCACCACCGCCAAGGAGCTGGGCGTTCCCGAAAAGCAGTTTACCCGGTATCTGGAGGAAAAGAAGTATCTGTTCCGGGACAAGAACCGCAAGCTCTTTCCCCGTGCGGTCAAAAAGAGCGCCGGTCTGTTTCTGGTGAGGGACTTCTACACCGAGCGCGGCAAGCTGGGACACTATACCCTCATCACCCCGGCGGGCAAGCGGCATTTTCTGGAGAGAACGGATGAAATTCTGTTTGAATAACGCTTTTAACCCATCAGCAGTCCCATCAGGAGGTGATGAATATGGCAAAACGCTCGCCAAGGCTGATTTTCACCGAGGAAGAACGCGCCCTGCCGGAGCTGGAACGAGCTGTCCGCAAGGCGGACAGGGCGGCGGTTAAGCTGGAAAAGGCCGAAGCGAAAATTCCCAAGAAAACCGTTAAGGTCAAAAAGCGCGTTGTGGACAGTGAGAGCGGCAAGGTCACGACGCGCCTTTTCTTTGAGGAGGCGGACAAAAAGCGTCCGCCCTCCAAGCTGGCGCACGCCGCAAGGAAAGCGCCGCTGGATACCGTCCGCAGCGCAGTCCACCGCAAGCTACGGGAGGAGGGCGACGACAACCCCGGCACGGAGGCGGCGAACACCCTGACCGAGACGGCGGAGCGCACCTGGCGCATTGCGGAATCGGCGCACCGCTCCCATGCGGAAAAGCCCTACCGCAGGGCGGACAAGGCGGAAGCCGCCGCAGACAAAGCCAATCTCAAGGCGCTGAACAAACAGTACGAGCAGGAATACGGCAGGGCTTCCAACCCCTATTCCCGTTGGCGGCAGAAGCAGGCCATTAAAAAGGAATACGCCGCCGCAAAAGCGGGGAACGGCGCGAGGAATACCGTCAAAGCGTCCGAGACCACCGCAAAGGCGGCCAGGCGCGCCGCCGAGGGAAGCAAGGAACTCGGCAGCTTTTTTGTCCGGCACAAGAAGGGCTTCCTCATCGCGGGCGGCGTCGCCGCCGCGATACTGCTGCTCATGACCTGCATTTCCTCCTGCTCCACGCTGTTTCAGGGAGGGCTGTCCGGCGTTGCGGCCTCCACCTATCCGCTGGAGGATGCGGATATGCTGGCGGCGGAAGCCGCCTACTGCGCCATGGAGGACGAGCTGCGGGAATACCTGAACAGCTACGAAAGCACCCACGATTACGACGAGTACCACTTCGACCTGGACGAGATTGAGCACGACCCCTATGTGCTCATTTCCATGATTACCGCCCTCAAGGGCGGAGAATGGACGATTGACGAAATAGGCGGGATTCTGGAGACGCTGTTTGAAAAGCAGTATATCCTAACGGAAACCGTCGCCACGGAAACCAGATACCGCACCGAAACGCATATCGGCTATTACACCGACGAAAACGGCAATCTGCAAAGCTACGAGTACGAGGCGGAGGTTCCCTACACCTGGTATATCTGCCATGTGGAGCTGGAAAACTTCAACCTCTCCCATGTGCCGGTGCATATCATGTCCCACGATCAGCTCTCCATGTACGCCGTGTATATGAGCGTGCTGGGCAACCGCCCCGACCTGTTCCCCGATTCCCCGTATGTGAACCGGTACTACCACACCCAGTATGAGAAGTACGAGATACCCCCGGAAGCGCTGGCGGACGAGCAGTTCGCCGCCATCATCAAGGAAGCGGAAAAGTATCTGGGCTACCCCTACGTCTGGGGCGGCAGCTCGCCCGCCACCTCCTTCGACTGCTCCGGCTTCGTTTCGTATGTCTACAACAACTGCGGCCTGCATTGGAGCTTCGGCAGGCTGGGCGCGGAGGGGCTGCGGGGCATGTGCGCCTATGTCTCCCCGGAAAGCGCCCGTCCCGGCGACCTGATCTTTTTTGAAAAGACCTACGACACCGCAGGCGCGTCCCATGTGGGCATCTATGTGGGCAATAACAGGATGCTCCACTGCGGCGACCCCATTCACTACGCTTCCATCGACACGAGCTACTGGCGAAGCCATTTTCTCCAGTTTGGCAGATTACCTTAACAACAACCATATCAACGCAAAAAGGAGGATGTTATGAACCCGCGACTTGAAAAGCTGCGTCAGGAGCGCGAGAAGCTGGCAGAAAAGCTCACATCGCTGACCGCCCGGCTCAAAGCCCTGGACGAGCAGATTCTGAAGCTGGAAAACACGGATATTGTGGGCATCGTCCGCGAGAACGGGCTGACCATCGAGCAGCTCGCGGCGCTGATGGAGATGCTGGAAAAGCGTCCCACGGCGGCGCTGCCCGACGAATACAGAAAAACGGAGGAATTTGTGAATGAAGAATAAACGGAGATTTTTTGCCCTGACGATGGCTGTCGTGCTCTGCATGACGGCCTTTTCCGTTACGGCCTATGCAGGCGGCGGCGATATGGTCGATTCGACAATGGGCGACCCGACCATGGAAACCCCAACTGCAACTACACAGCCGGAGAATACGAATACCGGTGAGCAGACCCCAAACGGACAGACCCTGACCGTGCTTGTGACCGAAAATGCGGACGGAAGCCATACCGTGACCATCGGGGATCGGAGCTGGACGCTTCCCGCCAAACGGGAGCAGGCCGGAAAGGTGGTCAACGTCCGCACCTATTTGAACCTGCGCACCGGCCCCGGCACGGACTACACCGTGGTCGGTCGTCTGCTCAACGGCGCGGAGGTTAAGGTGCTGGAGGAAAGCAACGGCTGGTACAAGGTGGTCGTGCCGGAGCAGACCGGCTATGTATACGGCAAATACCTTGAGGTTCTCAACACCTCTGCGGGAGGCGGTGAGAACGATACGGATATGGCGGGACTGCCGGAGCTGCTGCTGCAATATTACGCCGCTGCCGGAGGTTCCGCGCCCCTGACCCCGGACGGCAACCTGACGCTTATGGACGACATCGGCTCCGCTTTCGGCGCAGGCAAGCAGTTCATCACCGTGACGACCAAGGGCGGCAACACCTTTTATCTCATCATCGACCGGGACGATAAGGGCAATGAGAACGTCCATTTCCTGAATCTTGTGGACGAGGCCGACCTGCTGGCGCTGACCAAGGACGGCGAGAGCATCGTCCCCGCCTGCTCCTGCACGGACAAATGCGCCGTGGGCAAAATCAACACGGGCTGCAAGGTGTGCAGAACCAATATGAGCGAGTGCGCGGGCAAGGAAGTGACGGAACCCACGCCACAGCCCGCCGAACCTGCGGAGACCGCGCCCGAAAAGAGCGCCAACGGCGCGGGGCTCATAGTGGTCGTCCTCCTGCTTCTGCTGGGCGGCGGCGGTGCGCTGTACTGGTTCAAGCTCCGCAAGCCCAAGGCCGACACCCGTGGGGCGGACGATCTGGACGATTACGACTACGGCGAGGACGAGGAAGAAGAGGATTACGAGTTTGAAGATGAAAACACTGCTGACAGTGAGGAGGACAAAAACCAATGATGAATACGACCTGTTACCGGCTTGTTGTGTGTGAAAAGCCCTCCGTGGCAAGGAGCATCGCCGCCGTTCTTGGCGCAGGCAGGCGCGAGGACGGCTTTCTTTCGGGTGGCGGCTATCTCGTCTCCTGGTGCTTCGGGCATCTTGCGGAGCTTTCGGACGCAGACGCCTACGACGAAAAGTACGGCAAATGGCGAAGGGAGGACTTGCCCATCCTGCCGGATAGCTGGCAGTATACCGTGGCGAGGGACAAGCAGAAGCAGATGAACACCCTTCGCGCCCTCATGCACAGAGAGGACGTTTGCGAGGTCATCAACGCCTGCGACGCCGGGCGCGAGGGCGAGCTGATCTTCCGCACGGCGTATAATCTCAACAACTGCCGCAAGCGCGTGAAGCGGCTCTGGATCTCCTCCATGGAGGATGCGGCGATCCTTCAGGGTTTTGACAATCTCCGCGACGGCGCGGAGTACGACAACCTCTACGCCTCCGCCCTCTGCCGCAGCAAGGCGGACTGGCTGGTGGGCATCAACGCCACCCGCCTGTTTTCCGTGATGTACCACCGCACCCTGAACGTGGGGCGCGTGGTATCGCCCACGCTTGCGCTGCTGGTGCAGCGGGAAGCGGAGATCAATGCCTTTCAGCCGGAGACCTTCTACACCGTCCATCTGGACTTTGACGGCTTCTCCGCCGCAGGCGGGCGCATGAAGGAGCAGGCAGAGGCGGAACGGCTTGCCGGGGACTGCAACAGCAAAACCGCCGCTGTTAGCTCCGTCGTGCAGACAAAAAAGGCGGAGAAAGCCCCGGCGCTCTACGACCTGACCACCCTCCAGCGGGATGCGAACCGCTTGCTTGGGTACACGGCGCAGCAGACGCTGGATTATCTGCAAAGCCTCTACGAAAAGAAGCTCTGCACCTACCCCCGCACCGACAGCCGCTATCTCACCGACGATATGGAGGGCGGCGTAAACGCGCTGGCGCTGTGCTGCGCGGGCGTCTGCGGCACGGAGCCGCCCGCAGCCGTCTGTTCGGGGCAGGTGTGCAGCAGCAAAAAGGTCAGCGACCACCACGCCGTCGTTCCCACCATGGCAGCGGGCGAAACGGACTTGGAGGCGCTGCCCGCAGGCGAACGGGAAATCCTGCGCCTTGTTTCCCGTCAGGTGCTTATGGCGGTCAGCGCGCCCTTCGTCTATCTGGAGACCGAGGTGAAGCTGGACTGCGGCGGAAATGCCTTTTCTGCCAAGGGGAAAACGGTGGTGCAGCCCGGTTGGAAAGCATATGCGGATGCGGAGCTTACGGACAAGGCCCTCCCGGAGCTTTCCGAGGGACAGTCGCTTCCCGTTTCCTCCTGCGCGGTCAAAGAGGGCAGAACGACCCCGCCCAAGCACTTCACGGAAGATACCCTCCTCTCCGCCATGGAGACGGCAGGAAAAGAGGATATGCCCAAAGATGCCGAGAGAAAGGGATTGGGAACCCCCGCGACAAGGGCAGCGGTCATTGAAAAACTGGTGGCCACGGGCTTTGCGGAGCGCAGAAAGGCGAAGAAATCTGTACGCCTCGTTCCCACCGAAGCGGGCATGTCCCTCATTACCGTGCTGCCCGAACAGCTCCAGTCCCCGCTGCTCACCGCCGAATGGGAGCACCGCCTCAAGGAGATCGAATGCGGCGAGCTGGGCGCGGACGAGTTCCTTGCCGGCATCCGCGATATGGTCGCAGCGCTGGTTCGGGACGCTGCGCCTGTGGATGGCGCGGAGGTGCTGTTCCCCTCCGGCAGACCCGTTGTGGGCAAATGCCCCCGCTGCGGCGCACAGGTCACGGAGAGCAAAAACGGCTATTTCTGCGAGAGACGGAGCTGCAAGTTCGGGCTGTGGCGGGACAACCGCTTCCTTGCCGCCAAGAAGATCAGCCTGACAAAGAAGATGGCTTCCTCGCTCCTGACGCAGGGACGCGCCTACGCCAGCGGTATCTACTCCGAGAAAACCGGCAAGACCTACGACGCATTCATCGTGCTGGAGGACGACGGCGCGCGTTCCTCCTATAAGCTGGACTTCACCAAATGACCCTCGCAGGCTCCCGCACGGGCGTTTCATTCCCCTGCGGGAGCCGCTGTTTTTACCATGATCCAAAGGAGGTATGCACGAAATGGCTGAAAAACAGACCAACAAGGAACGGCTCAAGGACATCACCGACAGCATCGAGACGGGCATAAAGGAGCTGTTTGAGAGCGACAGATACAGGCAGTACCTTGCCACCATGAGCCGCTTTCACAAGTACAGCGTCAACAACACCATGCTCATCTATATGCAGCGCCCCGACGCCACCCATGTGGCGGGCTTCAACAAATGGCGCGATCAGTTCGGAAGAAGCGTCAAAAAGGGCGAAAAGGGCATTAAGATCATCGCCCCCACGCCCTTCAAGAAGAAAATCGAGCAGCAGAAATTAGACCCCGACACCAAGCTCCCCCTGCGGGACGAGAACGGCGATATTATCACGGAGGAAAAGACGGTGCAGATCCCCATGTACAAGCCCGTGGTGGTGTTCGACGTGCAGCAGACCGCAGGCAAGCCCCTGCCGGAGCTGGCGGCGAACCTTACGGGGGACGTGCAGAATTACGGGGTGTTCATGGAAGCTCTGCGCCGCAGCGCGCCTGTCCCCATCTGCTTTGAGAAGCTGGCGGAGAATATGGACGGATACTTCTCCGTGGACAAACAGCGCATCGTCCTCAGAGAAGGCATGAGCGAGGTACAGACGGTCTGCGCCGCCGTCCATGAGATCGCCCACTCCAAGCTCCACAATAAGGACGAAATCGGAGAAAAATATCAGGAGGTCGAGCTGTTCGGCAAGCCCGCGCTGTTCTCCAACGGGCGCATCGACCGGGATAAGCTGCCGGAGGGCTTGTATGTATATGACCTGCGCGGCTCGGATTACGATCCGGGGCTGCCCGTGACCATTCAGGAGCACGTTGTGGTGAACCACGCGGCAACCGTCATCACAGCAGCACCCATTGAGCTGCCGGAGCAGGGCTTTCTGTATCTGGGCGAGGACGGGCTGAACTTCACGGGCGGCGAGCAGACCGTGAAGGAGTTTTTGCACGCACAGTACCCGGAAAAGGCAAAGCTCTCCCGCGCCGCCGAGGAGATTCAGGCGGAGAGCATCTCCTTCGCCGTCTGCGCCTATTACGGCATTGAGACAGGCGAAAACAGCTTCGGGTATCTGGCGACCTGGGCCAAGGACAGGGAGCTGACCGAGCTTCGCGCATCGCTGGAGACCATCAACCGAACCTCATCCTCCCTGATTACGGATATCGACCGCCATTACGCGGAAATCTGCAAGGAGCGCGGGCTGGATAAGGAGACGGAGAGCCTTGCCGCCCAGCCTGTGCAGGAGATCGCCGTGCAGGAGCAGGAGCCGGTCACAGCGCCGGACAACGGCTGCGTCCCCGACCCTGCGATTTCTGTTGAGAGCATGAACGCCTACGGCTACACCGATTCCAATATGCTGCCGCTGACAAAGGAGCGTGCGCTGGAGCTCATGGAACGGGACGTAAGCGTGTATATGCTTCACACGGACAACACCGAGGCCATGGCCTTCGATGCGGAGGATATCCGCAGCTTTGACGGCATCTTCGGCGTGGAAGCCTCCGAATGGGAGACGGTCAAAGACCGCTTCGCACCGCCGGACTATGAAAAGGCGTTCCTCGACAACACCGCCGACAGCTTTGCCATCTATCAGCTTCGGGATAATGATAATACGGCGCAGCTTCGCTTTATGAACGCCGAGTATCTGGAGAAGAAGGGGCTTTCCATTGAAAAGGGAAATTACGCCGCCGTCTATGCGGGCAGCCTCGACCGCAGGGGCGATACGCAGGAAAGGTTGGACGAGCTGTATGAGACCTTCAACCTCCGCCGCCCGGAGGATTTTCGCGGTCACAGCCTGTCTGTCAGCGACATCGTGGCGCTGAAGCAGAACGGCGTGGTATCCTGTCATTACGTTGATTCCCGGGGGTTCAAGGAGCTACCGGGCTTTCTCAAGCCGGAAAACTATCTCAAAAATGCGGAGATGGCCATGGAGGACGACTACGGCATGATCGACGGCGTTATCAACAACGGGCCGAAGCAGACCGTGGCGGAGCTGGAGGAACAGGCAAAGTCCGGCAAGCCCATCTCCCTCATGGAGCTGGCGCAGGCGGCGCGCCGGGAACAGGCGCAAGCAGCACGGCAGGAGAAGAAGCCCTCCGTGCTGGCAAAGCTCTGTCCTCCCGTCAACGAGCCGAAAAAGACAGCGCGTTCAAAGCGCGCGGAAAGAGAGCTGCTATGATGAATTTTACCAACGATGAAATGAACCTCATGTGCATCTACCAGAGCGACAGCCGCAGCGGGCTGATTGCCGCCCTCACCGAAATGCGCGGATACCTGGACGAGGACGAAGCCGAGCTGCGGGAGCTGACCGACAGCGCCCTGCAAAAGCTCAGCGAAATCACCGACGAGGACTTCGCAGAGATGGAGTTGGTGCCGGACTTCGACACGGACGAATAAGGCAGATGCGGCGGGAGCGACCTTCGGGTCGCTCCTGCTGTGATTATTCTATTGAAGAAAAGTGCGTGTACCCGCAAAAATTTTCAACAGAGCGCATCACAAAGGAAAAAGTGTCAATACGGAGGCGTATTCTCTCCGGAAAACGCACAGAATGAGCAGGGAGTTTTCGCACTATTTTTTGAAATCACTTGATTTTCACCGGATAGTTGCGTATAATAAGACTGCGAGGTGAAAATATGATAAAGACAACAGCGATGCTATTGGAGGAACTGAAGGAATACGGTTCTCCGAAGTCAAAGCTCGCGCGTATGGCGGAGCGGGGCGAATGCTTTCCCATTACAAGGGGGCTATATGAAACTGACCGGAACGCTCCTGCGTACCTGCTTGCGGGCAGTATTTACGGGCCTTCATACATTTCCTTTGAATATGCCCTCAGCCGCTACGGGCTGATTCCCGAAGCGGTATATGCCGTTACCTGCGCCACCTTTGAAAAGAAAAAGAAAAAGAAGTATGAAACTCCCTTCGGAACCTTCACCTATCGGGATGTGCCGTCCGAGGCGTTCCCGCTGGGGATTCGGCTCGTGCAGGAGGGCGATTATTTCTATCGGATCGCAGAGCCGGAAAAGGCTCTGTGCGACCAGCTCTATACTATGCCGCCCGTACCGAACACACAGGAGCTTTTCCGGCTGCTGACGGAGGATTTGCGGATTGAGGAATCGGAGATTGGGAAGCTGGACGAAAATAAGGTTTGCAAATACAGCGGAGCGTATCATTCCACGAACGTAAAGAAGCTCTGCTCGCTTTTAAGGAGGCTTTGACATGAACAGCGCCATTGAACAGATGCTGAAAAGCTACCATGTAGAGAATATCTACGACAGAAAGAACGCTATGAAGGAGATCATGCAGGAAATTGTGCTCTGCGGCTTGTCCCGCGCGGGTTTCTTCAAAAAAGCGGCGTTCTACGGCGGAACCGCCCTGCGAATTTTCTACGGTCTCGACCGCTTCTCCGAGGATCTGGATTTTTCGCTGGAAGCGGAGGATTTGGACTTTGACCTGACGGCCTACTTTCCCGTGCTGGAGAAGGAAGTGAAAGCCTTTGGGCTGAACGTGGAGATTCAGGAAAAGGAAAAGACAAAAGAAAGCACCATCCGCTCCGCCTTTCTGAAGGGGAACACGAAGGAACATCTCCTGCTGTTCTACGCGGATGAAAAGGTGGCGGGAAGCGTAGCGAAGAATGAAGCGGTCAAGATTAAGTTCGAGGTGGACGTTAACCCGCCCGCCTTCGCCTCATTCGAGCACAAATACCGGCTGCTGCCCGTTCCGTATGAGGTGAAAATGTATGATATGCCCTCCCTGTTCGCAGGAAAAATCCATGCTGTCATCTGCCGTGCATGGCAGAGCCGCATCAAGGGCAGGGATCTGTACGACTATGTATTCTATCTTTCAAGGGGTGCGGCCGTCAATCAAAAACACCTTCAGGCACGATTGATTGATTCCGGATATATTTCTGCCGATGCGGACTGTTCCTTGCCGAAAATCAAAGCGATGCTGGCGGAACGCTTCGACAGCATCGATTACGCACAGGCAAGGCAGGATGTGGAGCCGTTCATTCACGATTCCTCCGTGCTGAATATCTGGAGCGCAGACTTTTTCAAACAAATCACGGAGGGACTGACTGCGGTATAGTCCCCGACTGAAAACCGAATACCGCCCTTACATAGAGCGTCCGTTCCGGGCGCTCTAAATTCATGCCATGAAGGAGGAGCAATATGCCGAGCAAGCTACAAACGTATATGCAGATGGCGGACGAGGCGCAGCGGCAGATCACCGGCAGCTACCGGGGCTGGACGGGCTTTCTCACCACCGCCGCAAGGCTGTACAAATACCCCTACGCCGAGCAGGTCATGATCCACGCCCAGCGTCCGGACGCCACCGCCTGCGCGGAGTACGACTTCTGGAACGAAAAGATGGGCCGGTATGTCCGCAGGGGCTCCAAGGGCATCGCGCTCATCGACAGCAGCGGCGAAAGGCCGAGGCTTCGGTATGTGTTCGATGTGTCGGATACGGGCGGCAGGGAGTTTCCCAAGGGCCGCTACCTCTGGGAATACCGGGCGGAACACGCGGACGCGGTAAGCGCCATGCTGGAAAGCCGCTACGGTGTGGACGGGAAAGGAGGGCTGATAGACCAGCTTGAGCGCATCGCGTCTCAGCTTGCGGAGGAATACTGGCGGGACTATAAGCGGGATATCCTCGCCATCGTTGACGATTCCTTTCTTTACGGGTATGATGAGTTCAACGTAGGAGCGGCCTTCCAAAGCGCCGCCGCCGTCAGCATTGCCTACTCGCTCATGTCCCGCTGCGGGCTTGAAGCGGACGACCGCTTCGAGCATGAGGATTTCCTGAGCATCTTCGATTTCAACACCCCGGAAGCCGCCGCCGAGCTGGGCACGGCGGTGAGCCGGATCAACGGAGAGGTGCTGCGGCAGATCGAAGTCACCATCAAGAATTACGAGCGCGAGAAACTCGCGGAAAGGAGCCATAGCCATGACAGAGCTGACCTACACCAAGAACGGGGACTACCTGATTCCCGACCTGACGCTGAGCGAGACGCCGGAGGACGCGAGACCCCTGGGCAAGTACGGGAGACTGCGCAGGAGCTACCTTCAGGAGCACAGACCGGGGCTGTACAGCCGTCTGGTGCTGTCGGAGAAGCTGTTCCCGCATCTGCGGGAGATCGACGAGACGGCGAACCGGAGATTGGAGCAGATGATGCCGGAGCTGATGAAGTCGGCGGGCGTGACGGAGGAGCTGAAAGCCCGCGACCAGATGAAATGGGTGGGGCTGATGAACAGCCTGAAAGCGCAGGCGGAGGAGATCATCCTCAGCGAGCTGGTGTACAACTGACCAATGACGCGCCGGAAGCGGAACCGGCGCAGCCTCCGATACCGCAGGCATACCAACTGAGCCTGTTCCCCACGGAGGAAGAGCAAATCGCATATATCGCAGAAGCGGAGAGCTACACGCCCTCCGCTTTTTCCATGTCCATCCCGCAGTCGGATATCGACCACATTCTGCGCATGGAGGGCAACGCCGACTATGCCCGAATGAAGATCGCCACGGAGTTCTCCAAGGGCAAGAGCGTGGAAGAAATCGCGGCGTTTCTTCAAAGCAGCTTCCACGGCGGCAACGGCGTCGTCACCGAGAGCGGCAGATATTCCGCGTGGTACGCCGACGACGGCATCCACATCGCCAATGGGGACGCGGCAAGATACCTGACCTCCGCAAAGGTCGTAAGCTGGCAGGAGGCAGCGGAGCGCATCGGGCAGCTTCTCACTCAGGGCGAATACGCCGCCAATGTGGAGCTTGCGGAAGCACCGGGGCACGAGCGCACGGAGCTGGCGCAGTCTATCTGGTATCTCCGGCAGGATTTAAGTGAAAAGGCGCGGGCGCAGGGCTACCTCTCCTGCCTGTCGGATATGCGGGGCGGCGGTTTCCCGGAGGAAACGGCGCGGCTTGCCGAGCGGCTGACAGACCCTGCGTTCCGCGAAGTCCTCATGGACGATTTTGCACAGCTCCGATCCGACTGCCGGGAGGACAGGAGCCTGCTGCGCTTTCACTACCACAAGCCGGACAAAATCGAGCAGGGTTTGCGGGAGCTGTCCCTGCCCCGCAGGGAGTACCGCACCGAAATGGCAGAAATCCCCGCCGTGCAGCGGTTTATTACGGAGGACGAGATCGCCGCGACCCTGACCCGCGGCAGCAATATTGAAGGGAGCAAGGGGCGCATCTACGCCTATTTCAAAGAGAAACACAGCCCCAAAGAGCAGGCGGACTTCCTGAAAGACGAATACGGCATTGGGGGACGCTCCCACGCGGTATCCGGCGCGTCCCACAGCGGTGAGGATCACAGCGGCAAGGGCGTCAGCCTGAAAAAGCAGGACTGCCCGGAAATTCAACTGAACTGGGCGAACGTCGCCAAGCGTATCTCCGAGCTGATCCGCAAAGACCGTTTCCTGACCCCGGAGGAAAAGACACAGTACGAGCAGCTTCAGCGGCAGACCGCAGCGCGAAGTGCAGCATGGAATGACTACAACGCCGTAAAGGAAGCCCACCCGGACGACCTCGTGCTGTTTCAGGTGGGGGATTTCTTTGAGCTGTATGGCGAGGACGCAAAACAGGCGGCGGAACTGCTTGAAATCAATCTCACTACCCGCAACATCCCCGGCGCTGGCCGTGTTGCCATGTGCGGTGTTCCGGCACACAGTCTGGAGAGATATATAGAGGAATTGCGGGACAAGTACGATGTGACCATTGCCGCAGCACAGGAAACCGGCACCGAGCGTCGCGTCTATACCCTGCGCTCCGTTGACCATGAAGCAGAGGCCGCCATCAACGCATACGAAGCCGAGTTTGGCGCAGACGGCACGAGGGTGTTCCGCGATCCTGCCGCAGAGCAAGTTCAGCCCACGGTGCAGGAGCTGTTCGAGCGATACCGCCTGAGCGTGGGAAACGCGCTTTCCAAGGATGAAGCGTTTATCAACGCCTGCCGAAACTCCGACCGTCAGAACGCCTATCTGGAGGGCGCGGCGGCAATCCGGCGCATCGTCATGGCGTCTGAGGATTTGCAGCTCACGCGCCTCTATTTCGATATGCCCTCCTTCCACAACCGGCTCCATCAGGAGCTTTTGGACGAGCTGTATCCCACGCTGGCGACCACGATAACGCCCTCGCCCTACAAGGTGACGCAGGAGGACATCGACGCTGCCTTGCAGAGCTGGAACGGAAAAATTGAGAGCAAGCAGGCGGTTGTTCGGTATATGGCACAGCACGGGCGTGAACGGGAAGCCGCCGCATGGCTGGCGCGGGAGTACGGCTTGAAGGATCCCTCTAAACCGCTGCAAATCTCCGTGGGCAATTCCGAGCCGGTCACGCTGTCATGGGCAAAGGTGCAGCGGCGACTGGCGCAGCTCATCCGCGAGGATAAATTCTTCACAGAGCAAGAAAAGTCTGTGTTGGAGCAGAACC
>OLGD01002419.1_pt1 | contig 21486 bp, 28 predicted proteins | sample 1605311 | NCBI WGS metagenome assembly OLGD01 (sample SAMEA3888917, study PRJEB22519) | human gut metagenome | biome: human gut; feature: human-associated habitat; material: faeces | place: Denmark | collected 2010
GTGTTTATAAGGCGGCGCATGTCCGCCTTATAAACTTATTCTATTTGCAATTCTTGTCTTTATCGGCAAGCTTGCCCGGACAGTTGACTGTCCGGGCTTCATTTTGCTTTTTCGTTCGCCGTACACACAGGATACACCGACATTTCACAAAAAAAGGAAAAAAATTCTTGCCATTGGGTGATTGTTTGTGCTATAATATGGACAATCTGAAATAGTATAAAAGTTCTTCCGAAAAGTTTTTAGCGGCAATGATGTCGCAAAACGCGGCTTTGGCCACGGGGGACTTTTTCTGTATCCGGAGCAAATGACGAAATCTGTGCTTTTTTGAAAAAGGGGGTTGAAAGCTTGCTGAGCGATACTCTAAAGGCCGTACAAGAGGCGGAAGAAGCCGCTGATGCGGCGGTTGCGTCGGCGCGCGCCGACGCAAAGGCAAAAGTCGGCGAGGCGCAGCGGCAAAGCCGTGCGGCGCTCGCCGCGGCGGAGCAGCGGGAGCGGGAAAAATACGAGACCGCGCGCCAGACGGCGCAGAGCGAAGCGGATCGCAGGGTGCTTGACGCCAAAGGCATGGCTAAATCGGCGGTACAGTCCACCGAAGAATTTTTAAAAACCAAAATCGCGGCCGCGGCGGATGAGGTGCTCGGAGGGATCAGACTAAAGTGGCAGTAAGTAAAATGAAAAAGCTGTCCGTCTTTGCCCCGCGCGGGGATCTGAACGCGGTGATCGCCGAGCTTATGGAACTTCGATGCGTGGAAGTGGCGGAAGCTTTGCCGGAAGATTTGGCGGCGCCGCTCAACGATAACGCCCTGCCGGTCGAGAAAAGCGAGACCGAGCGGCGGATCGCGTCCATCCGGGAGGCTCTGGCGCTGACGCATAAATACGCAAAGGATGTCAAAAGCCTGCTCGACCCAAAGCTTGCGGCCGATCTGCGGCGTTTTGACGACACGCCCGAATACGGCGAGGCCTGCGCGCTGCTCTCAGACGTGATTGCGGCGGGACAAAGACTGACTGAAATCAAAAACGAAGCGGCAAGGGAGGACGCCTATCTTGCTTCGCTTGCGCCCTGGACGGCGCTGGACGTGCCGCTGTCTTTTACAGCCACCGAAAAGACCGATTGGTTTTTGGGCAGCTTCGGCGGCGGCGTCCGCGCGGATAAAGTGCGGGACGCGCTCTCGGAACTTGACGCGGAGTTTATTGCGCTGAGCGAGGGCGCGACGCTGTACGGCGCGGTGATCTGCACCCGCGCGTCCGCGGAGGCGGTCGGCGGCGCGCTGCTTCCGCTCGGCTTTATCCGCGCGTCGTTCCCCCCGGAGGCGGGAACGCCCGCGGAGGAAACGCGCGCCTGCCTGAAACGGCGCGAGGCGCTTGATACCGAGCGCGAGGCCGTGACCGAGCGGCTGCGGGCGTACGCAAAGCAGACCGCGCTGCTTGAAATGCTGAACGACTTTGAAAAAACGCGGCTGACCGCGCTCCTCGCGCTTGAAAAGACCGGCGGTACGAAGTATACCGCACTGATCTGCGGCTACGTGCCCGAACGGACGCAGAAGGCGGTCGAGCGCGCGCTCGACCGCTACGACTGCGCGTATTCGTTTTCCGAGATCCCGGAGGGCGAAGACGCACCGGTGGAACTGCGCAACAACGCCTATGCGCGCAGCTTTGAATGGGTGCTCGGTATGTATTCCTATCCGGCCTACGGGACGTTTGACCCGACGGCTGTGATGAGTATCTTTTATTTTATCATTTTCGGCCTGATGTTTGCGGACGCGGGCTATGGGCTTCTGCTCGTTTTGTGCTGCTTCGGCGGCATCCGCTTTCTGCATCCGAAGCCCGGTATGCGCAATTTTTTGGCCATGTTCGGCTGGTGCGGATTTTCGTCTATTATCTGGGGCGTTTTGCTCGGATCGTATTTCGGCGATTTCCCGCTTGCTTTTATGAAGAACATGACCGATCTTGCGGTTATTCCGAGTACGCTCGCCGTCTGGTTCGATCCGCTGCAGAATCCGATGAATTTCCTGATTTTGTCGCTGGCGGTCGGCGCGGTGCATCTGCTTGCGGGCATGGCGGTTCGGTTTTATACGCTTTGCCGGGCGGGCAAGGCGCTTGACGCGGTGTTCGACGTCGGCTCATGGTGGGTGCTCTTTGCGGGCATTGCGCTGCTTGCGCTGGTACCCGCTGTCGGAAAATGGGTGGCGCTCGCGGGTGTTTTGATGCTTGTGCTCACACAGGGACGCGATAAGAAAAATCTGTTCATGAAGCTGTTGTCGGGCGTCGGCAGCCTGTACGATCTCATTTCCTATGTGTCCGACCTGCTTTCTTATTCGCGCATCCTTGCGCTCGGACTGGCTTCGGCGGTCATCGCGCAGGTGGTCAACATCTTAGCCACGCTCGGCGGTCCGTCCGTCTTTGGGTTTATCGCCATGGTTGCGGTTTTTGCGCTCGGTCATGTGCTCAATCTCGCAATCAACGTGCTCGGCACGTTTGTGCACACATCAAGGCTTCAGTATATCGAATTTTTCGGAAAATTCTTTGCGGACGGCGGACGCCCCTTCCGACCGCTTGCGCCGACTGAGGATTATACGTATCATCGCAAATCGTAGTCTTCGCGCCGAATCGGTTCGGACTGCGGGGCGCGCTTTTGAGCGGCGGATTCATTTTGACGCCGGAGCGCAGCGGGGAGGTCCCGGAATGCTTATTTGGCGCGGGACAAGTCCCCGGATTCAAAATAAAAGGACAAAATAATTAAAGGGAGATAGAACAATGACTTTCACAGAGCTTCTTTCGATGCTGTTTACGGGAAACAATCTTGCGCTGCTCGGCGCGGCCGCCGCGGTAATTTTTGCGGGTATCGGTTCTGCAAAGGGCGTCGGCATCGTGGGCGAGGCCTCAAGCGGCCTGCTTTCGGAGGATCCGTCTAAATTCGGTAAAGCGCTGATTTTGCAGGCGCTGCCCGGCACGCAGGGGATCTACGGACTGATTACCGCGTTTCTGATTATTTTTAATATGGGCATTCTCGGCGGCGAACCGGTTGAACTGACGGTAGGCCAGGGCATGTACTATCTTGCGGCCGGACTGCCGATTGCGATTGTCGGTTATTTTTCGGCGATTGCGCAGGGAAGAGTGGCCGCAAGCGGCATCAATCTGCTTGCAAAGCGTCCCGACGAGGTTGGTAAGGCCATCACCTCCGCCGCGCTGGTTGAGACCTACGCGATTTTCGCGGTGCTGGTTTCGCTGCTGCTCGTCCTGTTCGCATAAGGCCGGAGGGCGTTATGACGGGCATTGAAAAAATATTGGAGAAAATCCGGTCTGAGGCTGCGGCGGAGATCGAAGAAATCCGCGCGGCCGCCGATGCGGAATGCGGCGCGGTTCTGACGGCTTCGCAAAAGGAGATCGCCGCGCTCGAAGCCGCCGGCGCCGAGCGCATTTTGCGCGAGCAAACCGAGATCGCGGCGCGCGCCGCGTCCGCGGCTGAAACTGCGCGGCGATCGGTGATGCTGGAGTTCCGGGCGAAAGCGATTGAGCGCGTGTATGCCGAGACCGCGCGGCGGCTTCAAGCGCTTGCGGGAGACGAGCGTTTTTCGTTTCTTTCGGGCGTTCTGCGCGCGGCGCTCGCCGACTGCCACAGACGCGAGGCTTTGGCGATGGAGACCTACGGCGAGGACATTCGTCCCGGCGCGTATGCGCTCCTTTTATCCGCGGCGGACCGCGCGGCGCACGGCGAAGCGCTTGTGCGCGCGGCGGGCGAGCCGCTGACCCTCGGAGAGGCGGCTGACATTTCCGGCGGACTGATTCTGAAATGCGGCGAAGTAACGGTCAACTGTTCGCTTGAAATGATCCTTGCGGACGCGCGGGAGCAGACGGAGGCGCATGTGTACGCGCTTCTGTTTGACTGATTCCGGAGGGACGGCTATGGCGTACAAGGATACGGATTATATGTACAGTTCGGCGCGCGTGCGCGCGCTGGAAACCAAGCTGCTCGGCGCCGAGCAGTATGCGCGGCTGATAGACGCGCCGGCCGGCGCGGACGCCGGGGCGCTCCTTTCGGACGCGATGCCGCCGGTGTATGACGCGGAGGGGCGTTTTGATTTAGAGGCGACTTTAGACGCATTTCTTTCGCAGACGTTTGATTTGGTCGAATCCATTGCGCCCGACCGTTCGCTGTTTTGCTTTTTGCGCTATGACTTTGACGTAAACAATCTGAAAGCGGCGATCAAGGCGCGCTTTGCCGGTATACCGGCTGAGGACATGCTTTTTCTTTGCGGAAGCGTACCGGCAGAAAATGCGTGCTTGGCGGTGCGGGATAAGGATTTTTCGGCCTATCCGCCGCATATGGCCAAGGCGGCGGCCGCGGCGATGGACGCTTTGGCCGCTTCGGGCGATCCGCAGCGCGTGGATCTGCTTTTAGATCGCGCCGCGTTTGCGGACATGCTGGACGCCGTGCAAGGGGAGCCGCTGCTGCTTGAAACCGTGCGGCGGAAAATCGACACGCTCAATATCCTGACCGCGCTGCGCCTTATTGAGACCGCGCAGTCAAAGCAGATGCGGGAGGCGCTGATTCCGGGCGGGAATGTGCCGCTTGAGCCCTATCTTGCGGCTGACAGCCGAAAGTCTCTTGCCGAGCTTTTGCACTATGGCGCGGCTTCCGATATGGCGGCGCTGCTTGCGGTCGATCCGCCGCTGTCCTTCGCGGCGCTTGAACGCGCGGCGGACGAGATGCAGCTTGAGACGGTGCGCAAGGCGCGTTTTGTTCCGTTCGGACTGCCGGTGCTCTGCGGCTATCTTTTGGCCGCGCTGATGCAGGCGAAAAATCTTCGGATCATTTTTTCGCTGCGCGCGCTTGGCTTTGACGGCGCGGCTATTCGGGAAAGGATGCGGAACGAATAATGGATAAAATCGGAATCATCGGCGGCCGGGACAGCGTGCTCGGCTTCCTTGCCATCGGATTTGCCGTTCGTCCGGCGGCGGACGCGGACGCGGCGCGCCGCGCGCTGCAGGAACTTGCCGCCGAATGCGCGGCGATCTATATCACGGAGGAGTACGCGGAGGCGCTCGCCGAGGACATTGCAAAATACAAGGATAGGCCGACGCCCGCCGTGGTGGTGCTGCCCGGCGCGGGCGGATCGCGGGGACTCGGCATGGAGGCGCTTCGCAGTGCGGCGCAGCGCGCTGTCGGCGCGGACTTTTTGTTCAGAGAAAATTAGAAAGGAACGCAAGGCAAAATGGTTGAGGGAAAGATAGTCAAGGTTTCCGGACCGCTGGTCATTGCCGAGGGGATGCGCAGCGCCAATATGTTTGACGTTGTGCGCGTGGGCGAAAAACAGCTGATCGGCGAAATCATTGAGATGCACGGCGACCGCGCATCGGTGCAGGTGTACGAGGAAACGGCGGGCATCGGCCGCGGCGACCGCGTTGTTTCCACCGGTTCGCCGCTGTCGGTCGAGCTTGGTCCCGGCATCATTACGAATATATACGACGGCATTCAGCGTCCGCTGGAGGCCATGCATAAAAAATACGGCCCCAATATCATCAAGGGCATCGACGAGCCGGCCATCGACCGCGAGGCGCGCTGGTCGTTTGTCGCCACGGCAAAAATGGGCGATATGGTCAGCGGCGGCGATTTTCTCGGTTACGTCGAGGAGACCAAGGCGGTCAAACACTGGATCATGGTGCCGCCCGGACAGCATGGAAAACTGCTCGAACTGCTCAGCGGCAGCTACCGCGTGACCGATACCATCGGGCGGCTGCAAAACGACAAGGGCGAAACGATTCCCCTGTCCCTGATGCAGAAATGGCCGGTGCGCGTCGCGCGACCGTATCATGAAAAGCTTCCGCCGGCCGAGCCGATGATTACGGGGCAGCGCGTGATCGACGCGCTCTTCCCAATCGCCAAGGGCGGCACGGCCTGCGTTCCCGGCCCGTTCGGTTCGGGCAAGACGGTCGTGCAGCATCAATTGGCTAAATTCAGCGATGTGGACATTGTTGTCTATATCGGATGCGGCGAGCGCGGCAACGAGATGACCGACGTTCTGCGCGAGTTCCCCGAACTGCGCGACCCCCGCACGGGCGAATCGCTGATGCAGCGCACCGTGCTGATCGCCAATACCTCGGATATGCCGGTCGCGGCGCGCGAGGCGTCGATTTATACCGGCATCACGATCGCCGAGTATTTCCGGGACATGGGCTATACCGTCGCGGTCATTGCCGACTCGACCTCCCGCTGGGCCGAAGCGCTGCGCGAAATGTCCGGCCGGCTTGAGGAAATGCCGGGCGAGGAGGGCTATCCCGCTTATCTGACCTCGCGGCTTGCGCAGTTCTACGAGCGCGCGGGGCAGGTTGTATGCCTCGGCAGCCGGCGCGACCGTGTCGGCGCGCTGTCGGCTATCGGCGCGGTTTCCCCGCAGGGCGGCGATATTTCCGAACCGGTCACGCAGGCAACGCTGCGCATCGTCAAGGTGTTCTGGGGGCTGGAGGCCAATCTCGCCTACCGCCGCCACTTCCCGGCGATCAACTGGCTAAATTCTTATTCGCTCTATAAGGACCGCCTGGAGGACTGGTACGCGACGAACGTCGCGCCCGACTGGTCGGCGCTTATTTCCCGCATTATGGATATTTTGCAGAGCGAAAGCTCGCTGGACGAGATCGTCAAGCTGGTGGGCATGGACGCGCTCTCGCCGTCCGACCGCCTGACGCTGGAGGCCGCGCGCAGCGTGCGCGAGGACTTTTTGCAGCAGAATGCGTTTGAGGAGGGGGATATGTATACCTCGCTCGAAAAACAGCATGCGCTGCTCACGCTGATTCTGTCTTTCTACGACAAGGCCGCGGCCGCGCTTGCGCGCGGCGCGGATATTCAGAAAATCGCGGATTTGCCGGTGCGGGAGCGAATCGGCCGCGCAAAATCGGCGGACGACCGAAAGTACAAAACCATTTACGCTGAGATCGAGCGCGAGGTTGAACGCTCGCTGGAGGCGCTTTGCGAGGAGGCGCGCGGATGATTCGGGAATATAAGACGATTGAAGAGGTCGCCGGCCCTCTGATGCTGGTCAAACGGGTGGACGGCGTGAAATATGACGAACTGGGCGAAATTGAGCTTCCCGACGGGTCGCTTCGCCGCTGCCGCGTGCTGGAAGTCAACGGCAGCGACGTGCTTGTGCAGCTGTTTGAGAGCAGCGCGGGACTGAACCTTGCCGAAAGCAAGGTTCGCTTTTCCGGCCACGGCGTAGAGCTTGCGGTCAGCGAGGACATGCTTGGCCGGGTATTCAACGGCATGGGCGAGCCGATTGACGGCGGCGCGCCAATTCTGGCCGCGAAATCGCTTGACATCAACGGCACGCCGATCAATCCCGCCGCGCGCAACTATCCGTCTGAGTTTATTCAGACCGGAATTTCCACGATTGACGGCCTGAACACGCTGGTTCGCGGGCAGAAACTGCCGATTTTTTCGGGTTCCGGCCTGCCGCACGCCAACCTTGCGGCGCAGATCGCGCGTCAGGCGCGCGTGCGCGGATCGGATACGAAATTCGCGGTCGTGTTCGCCGCCGTCGGCATTACGTTTGAGGAAGCCGACTTCTTTATCAGCGATTTCAAAAAGACCGGCGCGATCGACCGCACCGTGCTCTTTGTCAACCTTGCGTCCGACGCGGCCATCGAGCGCATTTCCACGCCGCGCATGGCGCTCACCGCGGCCGAGTATCTCGCCTTTGAGTGCGGAATGCACGTGCTGGTTATCATGACCGACATCACAAACTACGCGGAGGCGCTCCGCGAGGTGAGCGCGGCGCGCAAAGAGGTTCCGGGGCGGCGCGGCTATCCCGGCTATCTGTATACCGACCTTGCGACCATGTACGAGCGCGCGGGGCGGAAAATCGGTTCGGACGGCTCGATCACGATGATCCCGATTTTGACCATGCCGGAGGACGACAAGACGCATCCGATTCCCGACCTGACCGGCTATATTACCGAGGGACAGATTATTTTGTCGCGCGAGATGTACCGCCGCGGCTATCTGCCGCCCGTGGATGTGCTGCCCTCGCTCTCCCGCCTCAAAGACAAGGGCATCGGCGAGGGAAAGACCAGGCGCGACCATGCCGGCACGATGAACCAGCTGTTTTCAAGCTACGCGCGCGGGCGCGAGGCCAAGGAACTGATGGTGGTGCTCGGCGAGGCGGCGCTGACGCCGCTCGACCGGCTGTACGCCAAATTCGCGGACGAATTTGAAAAGCAGTATATCAATCAGGGCTTTACGGAGAACCGCAGCATTGAGGAAACGCTGGATCTCGGATGGAAGCTGCTTTCCATCCTGCCGAAGAGCGAGATGAAGCGCATCAAGCCGGAGATTGTTGAAGCGTTCTGGCCGCTGAAGGAAGAGGCGTAAACATGGCCGAAATCAGAGTCAATCCCACCCGGATGGAACTGAAAAACATCGGCGCGAAGCTTTCGACCGCGCGGCGCGGGCATAAGCTGCTCAAAGACAAGTGCGACGAACTGATGCGGCGCTTTCTCGACGTTGTGCGCGAGGACAAGGCGCTGCGCGCTTCGGTTGAAGAAAGACTTGCCGTGGTACACCGTTCGTTTGCGGTCGCCGCGGCCGAGCAGAGCCCGCGCGCCATGCGCGAGGCGCTGATTCTGCCCAAGCGGCAGACCTCTCTTTCGGTGGAATACAAGAATATGATGAGCGTCACCGTGCCCGAATTTACGCTCGCCGTGCGCGGAGGCGCGTCGGGCGCGCCCTACGGCTACGCCTATACGTCGGGGGAGCTTGACCGTGCGGTTTCGCTGCTTTCGGATATGGCGCAGGACATGGCGCGGCTTGCCGCGCTCGAAAAGACGGCGCAGCTGCTTGCCGGGGAGATCGAACGCACCCGCCGGCGTGTGAACGCGCTGGAATATATCATGATTCCGCGCTATGAGAGCGCTATGAAAACCATATCCATGAAGCTGGACGAAAACGAGCGGGGGAATACGACCCGGCTGATGAAGGTCAAGGATATGATGCTGCGCGCGGCCATCGAGTCGCGCCGCACCGAAGAAGAACTGTGAGAAAACACAGGTCGCCTTTTGATTTATGCAAGAGTCAAAAAACCAGCGTGAAAGCTTATGCTTTCACGCTGGTTTTTTATATGCAATTTATTTTTTCAAACTGCACGCAGATTTCCTCTTTTGGCGGCGAGCTTCAAGTCTTTTCTAAATTGGTTTGAGGGGACTATCTCATACTTCACCTAAAATGTCCTCCATCATATTATCCACATTGCTGTATCTCTTATACTGTTCGGGAGACTTTAACATTTCCTGCGCTTCCTGCATTGCGGCGAGCGTTATTTTGTTCGGAATTTCTCTTGTGATAGCGAACGGGAACGAACCCTCGTAAATCATTTGCTTCAAAAAAATATTAACAGCGGTAGATAAGTCCATTCCAAAATCGGATAGCAAAACCTGAGCCTTTGCTTTTGTATCGGCGTCTATGCTGATATTCGTTGAAACCTTAGGCATAAAACCAACTCCTTCCGGTATCATTATAGCATATTATACACATATTGTCAACATATTATGTGGTATTTTCTATTTTATAAATCTATTTATGCGCATATTACGTTAAATTATCAACATATAAATATCGCGGCTGCGATGTTTATGAGACATAAGATTGGTCATTTTATTTACTAATGGGTGAATTATTTTTGAGCATTTCCATATTCCCTTTTCATAGCTTCAGCCGATATAACCCATTGCTTTCCGAATTTGCACACATCGACGCCATTCACCAATTTTCCGTAAATTATTGCCTTGCGCAAAGTGCTGTCGTTAAGTCCCCATAATTCAGTTGCGTCGCCAAACGACATTAAACCGTCAAACGGCGTCTCAACAACAACGCCGTTTTCCCAAAGCTCATCGCAGGAAAGATCAAGGTCATCATTCCAGATAATTCCATAGCCTCCGGCATCGACGGCCACACCGGTAAATGCTTCAGCATTTTCAAATAAAGATTTAAAAACCGGAATCTTTTCAAACAATGGCTTGACATCATATATTTTTGTTGTACCTTCGGAAAATTGAACGCTTAATTTGTAATCGGGCAGCGGAGCAACGCTTTTAATTTTATGAAACATAATACCCCTCCTTCGTATCGGTAATCATATCATATCACGATACCGTGATATGATCAATAGTATTTTCTAAACTATGCAACAGAAAGCAGGGCTAATATAAAGAGAAAGTTTGAAGCATTGTAATACGCAAAAAGGGCGTTTCCGCCCTTTTTTTGAATTTGCGTATTTACCTTAATTCCAAGACAGCTGTAATTGTTTATGATTCGCCGCACAATCAGCAAGATATAAGCTGATAAGCGTTTGATATGGAATGCCTGAACTTTCCGACTGCATTTTAAAATATTCTATTGTGTCGTTGTCAATGTTGATCTTAATTTGTTTTTTCAGTTTTTTCGCATAGGGGTTTTTTCTTGCGTCTGTAAAATCATATTCTGCTTTCAAATTCATCACCTATTCATAATATTGCTTTGCTTCGTTCTTTGCAGTTTTTAGTTTCTGTTCGCCCCTCCGTTGTGAGCGGGCGCGATGTTGAGATAGTCCATAAGCGCCGCCTCTAAAAGCCGTGAATAATTTACACCCTGCTTTTCGGCGACATCTTTCAGCCAAGTAGGAAGCGTTACATTCGTTTTAATACGGCGGTTGTCAAGCTCATTACGGACAATATCAGGAAATACAGATACGAGCGAAACAAGATAGCCGGGAGCGGTTGCTTCGTCTATTTGTGGATTTTTAGAGGGAGAGGGAATTTCGTCCCCGTCCTTTTCCATTCCGTACAGATGAAGTCCCAGAGCGTCCTCAGCTTCTTTCTGTGCTTCTTCGTATGAATTGCCGTAGCTGATACAGCCGGGAAGGTCAGGGAAATACACGCTGTACCCCTCTCCGCTTGGTTCAAATACCGCAAGATAAGATAATTTACGCATAGTAGGTTCTCCTTTCAATAGCGGTTATTTCAAACCCGCTTGTTTCAATATACTGTTGAGTGTTCCGGCAGGGATGTCGCCCGAATGATTAGGCACCGTCACCTTTCCGGGCTTTGTAGGGTGTTTTAATTGTATGTGCGACCCTTTTGTGCGGTTCGGAACTTCCTGCCAACCGTCCCGATGCAATGCCTTTAATATCTCTTTTACCGTTTGCGGCATTCCCTCACCTCCTGATTACACTATTATTATACGCCTTTTTTATGCGCATGTCAATGGTTTTGTGCGCATTTATTATACGTAAATGTAAATATTTTATGCGTAAAAATCTACACGCAAGAGGGCAAGACGATTGGATTTAATAGATATTTCAAAGCGCGGCGAGGTAATACGCAAAAAAGGGCGTTTCCGCCCTCTTTAGCCGTCATATACCACGCACCTGTGCCCAACGGTTAGCGCAAGAATAATCAATTCATTATCCTTGATTTCGCAAATCAATCTGTAATCGCCTATTCGGTATCTCCATTGCCCTTTTCGGTTTGCGGTCAGTCCTTTTCCATGCTGTCTCGGATTTTCGCAGCCGGACAAATTTTTGTCTATCCACGAAAACAGCATTTGACGGGTGTACCGATCCAACTTTTTCAATTCCCTTAATGCTCGTTCTGAGTACTCCACTTTATACCCTGTCATAAATCCAAAAGAGACCTCGCTTCTTCGTGAGAATAGGTTTTCGGATTTTCAAGATACTCTTTATACGCTTCATCGGCTACGGCTATGTCAAATTCATCTTCGATTTTTTCAAACAAAGCTCTTTTGAACGCTTCGCCGAGCGACAAGGAATGCAGCTTCGCATAGCTCTCCGCCAAGCTTTTTTCTTCCGCCGTCATTCTGATTGAAAAGCTCATACGTTCAACCCCTTTCTGTAGTACATTGTATTGCATATTTTAAAATTTGTCAATAGTTTTCGTATTTTTAATATTTTCATGCAAGATAAATATGCAGCACAGCATTTTACACGCTTAATGATTAGCCGGAATAAATTCAAGTTTCAATTGCATACCCATGCCGGCGGCTAACCTTTGAAGTGTTTTCAAGGACGGATTTGCACTGCCGTTTTCCAATTTGCTGATGTCTCCTTGTGCGATTCCCGTTAAATCGGACAATTCTTTCTGCGTCATTCCCGAAGCACGTCTTGCCTCGATCAATGTCTGGATAATATCGTCTGTTATGGCGACATGGGTTGCATTATTCATCGGTTTCAATGCTTTCCCAGTCTATTTCATCCGCGTCTACATAACCGCTCTTTTCCGCATCCTCTATTCTTTGGGCTTCATCGGGCGTCACTTTTGTAAAATCAGGATCCCCAGCAAGAACCAATTTTTTGATAAACTCATAAGCAAGCGCCTTGTCTGCTTCAGGCAGAACGTCCATCAGGCGCGCAGCTTCAATCACAATACTTGACATAAAAGAAATATTCTCCATAAAAATAAATGTTTTAGCTTATATTTCTATTGTATAGAATTTATCCTATTTGTCAAGAGCGTTTGACAACAGTTTTTATACGCAAGAATAAACCAAAACGGTGCAGCCTACTATGAGGTTACACCGTTTTTTGTATATTGCAGACCCATAAAATTCAATGTAAAAGCTGCCTGACATTTTTTTAAAGGTCAATCTTCTGTATCCTCCATATGATCTAATGCATACCGACAGCATTGTAAAACCAATAAATTTAAAGAAACATTTTTTTTAAAGGCAATATTGGACAATTCGTCCGCCAATGGTTCGGTGAAACGAATTGTTTTCGGTACATTTGCATTTTGAAATTCATTATCTACCTTAAACATAATTTTCCTCTAAATGATGACTGATTTTACAATGCTGTCAATAGTTAAAAAACATGCATGATATTATGCTTGAAAAACCGAAATTGGTTATATTTTTCGGAAATCTTATCGTGTATACTCGTATTTAACGATGTTTGCTTCAATATTTATTATAAAAGATTCATGGTGAGAAAACTATAACCATAATCGGTGGTTTATTTGGTGTCGATTTTGGTTGTACTTTTGCATATTATAGCAAATATTTTGTTAATATTTACTTTACATAGATGTATGTCAAACATTCAATAAATTTTCGGAGCATAAAAATGCAATCAAATGAAGAGAAAAAGGTTATGTTAAAAGATACGCCGTACAGTGTGCTGAAAAAAAACGCGCGCGCATACGAAATTATGCTGATGCGCGAGCAGGAAGAATGTTCCTTTTCCGATATTGGAAGAAAATTACATATATCACCAGAATATGTAAGGCGAATATATCATGAATTAAAATATAAACAGCTTCGGCTGTATGTCAAGCATATCGCGTTTACGCTGGGGCATGAGAGCATCGCGCAGATCAGAGTGATTTTGAATCAAGCGTTTGATTGCTATCAAGACGGCGCGTATGTGAGCGCGTATTTTGAAAAAATATACGGGTATATTTTGACCGAGTACCGCGCGGGAGAACCGGGCGCGCCCGAAAAGCTGATGCAAACGCTTCCGCCGTTTCACCACGAGTTGAGCCGGGACACGGTTTTGCGCGTGGTCGAACTGCATGAAGCGGACGGAAAGCCGTATGCCGGCATCGCGAAGGAATTGAATATCACGCAGGCAAAGGCAAAAAGTACATACGACGCCTATTACTGCGAGTTGCTGAGCGAACTGGTCGATTTTTTGCAGGATCAGGCGCGCACGCCGGAAGAAAGGGAATCAATCCGTTCCTATGTTTACGGCGGAAACAAGTCCTATAAAACGCGGTATGAACTGCTGAAAGAAAAATACTCGATTTGAACGTCCGCGCGGCGAGCAGGGCGAAAAGCGGCGCACCCTATACGTAGGGCGCGTCGTTCTTTTTATGCTTAAAACCGGCAAATTACATTCAATTTTTTTATAAATTCTGTTGTTATGATTCCGATATTGTGCTATACTTTATTTGTCGTGTATATCCTCAAATCAGGAGGTGTGAAAGTTGGAATATTTAACAGTTACGCAGGCGGCGGAAAAATGGGGCGTTTCCGCCCGCCGTGTTCGCCTGCTCTGCGCCAACGGAGAAATAGACGGCGTTATCCGCCAAGGCAATTTATATAGGATACCCGCCGAAACGGAAAAGCCCTTGGATAAACGCAAATTGCCAAACAAAAGAAAGCGCGGCGAATTTGCAGATATACTCAAATCAATCGATCTGAAAAAAGTAAAACTGGACGGTATGCGCCCGCTTACCGCAGGCGAAACACAGCGTTTGCGCGACGAATTTATGGTTGATTTTACCTATAACTCAAACGCCATCGAGGGCAACACGCTCACGCTCAAGGAAACCGCTATGGTGCTCGAAGGTATGACGATCGACCGCAAGCCTTTAAAAGACCACCTTGAAGCGGTCGGGCACCGTGACGCTTTCCTTTATATCGAGGATATAGCGAAAAATAAGGCGCGTTTGCGTGATTCGGAAATCAAGGCGATCCATTCGCTCGTGCTGATAAACAGACCGGACGATAAAGGCGTTTACCGCCGTATTCCCGTTACGATTGCGGGCGCGTATGCCGAACCCGCACAGCCGTATCTCATAGAACCAAAGCTGGCAAAGCTGCTTGCCGAAAATGAGGAAAGAAAAAAGACGATGCACCCGATAGAACGCATTGCCCGTTTTCATCTTGAATTTGAGGTAATACACCCGTTTATCGACGGCAACGGCAGAACGGGGCGTCTGATTTTGAACCTTGAACTGATTCGCAACGGCTATCCCGCGATCAATGTTAAGTTCTCTGACCGCAGACGCTACTATGACGCTTTCGACGCATATTATCGTGACGGTAATGCCGGCGATATGGTTTTGCTTGTCGCTGAATATGTAGGCGAACGGCTTGACCGATATTTGGAGATCGTGAAAGGACAAAGCGACAAAAAGGGCGCGGATTGGACGCGCGCTGAATTTGAAAGGTGAAAACAAAAAATACCGGGAAAAACCGTAAAAAGTTTTTCTCGGTATTTTTTTCTGATTGCGCTGCAATGCCCGATTGTTCAGTACATTTTATGTTCCAAAAATTGCTTTTTTATCATGGCCAGATTATGCTTTCGCTTTGATCGCCGGAAAAAGGTTTCCCGGCGATGCTTTTTATTCCTCATATACGGCGAGGGCGTACTCGCCGTCGGATTCGGTATAAAAGGACAGCGGGCTGGTGTCAAGCTCGGCGGGGCGCACAATGCCCGTGCCGCGCTGCTTGAAAAAAGCTTCTTTCTTTGTCCAGATTTCGTAAAACCGGCTGAGCAGTTCGGCGCTCTGTTCGGATTTCGGCAGGTCAAAATCCGCCGGCTCCGGCGCGTGGCCGAATACATAGCTTTGCTCGCGCGGCGCAAAGAACCGCTTTGCTACGCCCAAATTCAGCGGGCGAATTTGTTCGATGTCCGCGCCGATCGGCCGGTCGGAGGCGGCGAGAATCACAAAATCCGCGCTGTGGCTGACGCTGTAGCACAAGGGAAGTTCGGTAAAATAGGGCTTGCCCGCCGGTGTTCGCGCGATCACCGGGTCGCTCGCGCCGCAAAACTCTCTGGCCGCGCCGAGCGCGAGCAGATACCCCGCAAGCGAACGCTTTTTGTCCCCGAAATGCGCCGTTTGGTCAAGCTTTTCGAGAAGCGGCTGCGGCAGGGTCAGCGCAAGGCAGGCAAACGTCTCGCGGTCCATCTCGGAAATGTCATAGCGGTAAAGTTTCAGCATCCGTTTCTTCCTCTTGTTCGGGTTCCTCGTATTTTTTATCGTGTATGCGCTTGATAAGGCCGCCCGCCTCGTAAATAAACTCGGTGTTTGCGCGCTTGATATGCCCTTCGTCCAGATTGGACATGAAAACGACGATATAGGGGTGCGCCTCGTTCAGCGCCACCGCGCCGTCGCAGTAGGAACCTACGTCCCAGCCGTATTTGTGCGCGACCTTTTCGGGTTTCAGCGCGTTTTTCAGCATGACGGTCTGCGTGGAGCGGCACATCAGGCCGCAGAGCTTTTCGCCGTTTTCGCTGCCGGATGTGAGGTAGCCGTACAGCACTTCAAAAAACTGGCCGTACTGTCCGACCGGCGTGCGCCACCAGTTCCGATAAACCGAGGGAAGTCCGGCTTCCTCCATCGCGTCGGTAAAGAGCCGGTAGCCGTACAGGTTCAGCAGCATGCCGTAAGCGGTATTGTCGCTGTAAACGACCGCGTGTTCGATCAGTTCCCAGACGGAAAATTCCGTCCCGTCCGCGACCGAGGCAAAATTGCCCGAACCGGTCTGATACATCTTTTCGGCGTTGTATATCACGGTTTGGTCAAGGTCGGCTTCGTCCTTGTCGGCCGCGGACAGCAGCGCGTAGATGTAGACGATTTTAATCATGGACGCCGCGTATTGAATTTCGTCCGGATTGAAAACCAGTGTTTCCCCGTCGCGAAGGTCCTTGTAATACAGCGAAACAGACCCCTCGGCGTCCATATAGCGCGCCGGGATTTTGATTTCCACGGGCGCTTTCGTGGTTTCGGCAGAGGTGGTTTCGGCAGGGGTGGTTTCGGAGGTTTGGGTTTCGGCTGAAGATTCGGATGGAATTTCATCTGCCGCCGTATCTTCGGTTGGCGTTTGTGCGGCTGTTGCTTGTGTGGTTGTGGTTTCGGCGGCTGTATTTTCTGCGGGAGCTTCGGCGGTTATGTTTTCGGCGGGGGTATTTTCTGCGGGAGCTTCGGCGGTTATGTTTTCGGCGGTTGTATTTTCGGGGAAAACTTCGGAAGTAGCGGTTTTTTCGGAATCATCGGCGTTTTCCGCGCGCTCGCTCTCTTTGGAAGCGGCGGCGTTTTCGGCTTTTGCCGCGTCTGTCTGCCCGGCGGTTTCTTGATTTGTAGCGCCTGCCGCCGGTTCCTCCTCCGGCGTTTCTGTGTTTTCGGGGGCGGCGGCCGGTGATTCCGAGGCGGCGGTTTGTGTTTCAGGCGCTGCGGTCTGCGTCTCTGATGCGGCGGTCTGTGTTTCCGGCACGGTCGTCTGCGTCTCCGTCGTTTGTTCGGTAACATATAGGATTTTTTCCGGTTCAATCAGGATGCGGATGGAGGGAACGTCTTCCATCAGCAGCCATGCGAGCTTGTATTCGTCGCTGTCCTTCGGCCAAAGCAGAAAATTTTCAATCCGCCGCACCGGGGGAATTTCCTCGACAAGCAGGGGAAGCGAGACCGATGCGGAAGTTTGTTCTTCTGCGGAACTCGAAGGATCGCCGCTTTGCTCAGAAAAGCCGGACGGCTGCGTAATGGTATGCTCGCTTTCGGAAGATGCGCTTGACGGATCGGTTTGTCTAGATACCGAAACGGTCATGCTGGCCTCGGCGGATGAGGAGGCGTCAACGGGTTCTTGCGCTTTGCGCGTCGTGCGTATCACAAACAAGCACAAAAGCGCCACGGCAAAAATTACAGTGGCGCAGAGGATAATCAAAGAGGCGGAGCCTGTTTTTTTTCGTTTGGATCTATATTGTCGTTTCTGCATGTCTTGTCACGTGGCAGTTGATGTTCACCGCCACAGGCAGTCCGGCAATGTGCGTCGGGCAGGCGGCGACCTTTACGGAGAGCGCCGTGGTGTCGCCCGAAAAGCCCTGCGGGCCGATGCCGGTTTGATTGATTTCGTGCAGCAGACGCGCTTCCAGCGCGCGGTAGCGCGCGTCGCTGTTTTCCGCGTCGAGCGGACGGCAAAAGCATTCCTTGGCCATGGCGGCGCACCGCTCAAAATCGCCGCCGATGCCCACGCCGACCGTGATCGGCGGGCAGGGATTGGAACCGGCCTTGATTACCGTGTCCACGACAAAGCGAACAATGTCGTCCTCCGTGGCCGCGGGTGTCAGCATTTTCAGCGCGCTCATGTTTTCGCTGCCGAATCCTTTGGGAAGCGCCACGATCCGCAGCCGGTCGCCCGGTACCGGGCGGATGTGTACGACGGCGGGGGTATTGTCGTTTGTATTGGCGCGGTCATACAGGGGATCGCGCACGACCGACAGCCGAAGCGCGCCGTCCACATACGCGCGCCGCACGCCCGCGTTGACCGCGTCAAGAATGCTGCCCGCGACATGCGCTTCGTCGCCGATGTACAGAAACACTACGGCAAGTCCGGTGTCCTGACAGACGGGTACGTCGATCTGTTTTGCCGCGTCCACGTTGTCAAGGAGACGGCAGAGCACGCGCTTTGCAAGCGGGGAGCGCTCGCTGTCCGCGGCCTTTTGGATACAGCCGGTCACGTCTTTGGTCAGCGTGTAATTTGCCCGCACGAAAAGCTCCGCGACCGCGTCTTCGATCACCTTGGGTTCTATGATGCGGATTTTTTGTCCGTTTGAGAGAATTGTTTCCATTTTTTATTCGTCCAAATCGCTGAAATAGATGATTTCGCCCGGCATGCAGTATCCGAGCGCGCGGCGCGCTACCCGGCGTACATACGCCTCGTCAAAGGGCGCGGCCAGTTCTTTTTTCAGCCGTTCGTTTTCTTCCTCGGCGGCCAGCACCTGCTTTTCGAGCGCCTCGGTTTGCTTTTGCATTTCATTGTAGCGCATACTGAATGAGCCGATCAGAATCAGGCTGAAAATGACAACCACCGCGAGGATGATCCGAACGGAGACCGGCGTCGTGCGCATTTTTCCGATATTCAATTATCTGTCCCTCTCGTCGATCTGATTTCGGCATACGCTGCCGCAATGCTTCATACGCGCGCGGCGAGCCCGCCGCTGGCGTTCCGATGTATATTCATTATACCGCATTTTCACGCGGCTGACAATAGGCTGTGTAATTTTTCGGAAAAATTGTCCGAGCCAGGAAAAAAACCGGCGAAAGGGCGTAAACAAAAACCGAAGCGCGCGCCAGATCCAGCGAAAAACCGTGCGAATGATCCGTTTGACAAGGTTTGACAGCCATTCGCAGATGCCGATAAACAGTCTGCCCACCGTGTTGTAGTAAATCAGAAAGCCGAGAAACGCGCCGAGCAGCGGGAATCCGCGCACGCGGCCGTCTCCGGTGAGGAAGAAAAAGACGCACATTAGGACGGCGCAGACGGCGAAAAATAAAAAATCGGTGAGCACGACAAACAGAAATTGAAAAAGCGCGCCGTGGCGGCGTTTCTGTTTGCACGGCGCGGCGCCGGGCGGTATTTTGGCCTCGGCCGCGCGTCCCGCCGCGCTTTTTACAGCGCCCTTTTCCGCGTTTTTCCCCGTGCCTTTTTCCGCGCGCCTATGCTTGCCCTTGACGCGCTCGGCGCGCAAGGGCGCAAACGGATTGGAGACGCGGACCGAAAAAACCACCCGGACAAAACGAATTACGTCGTACAACACGCCGAACAGTACGCCGACAAACAGCGACAGCAACAGGGCTGTCGCCTGCATTTTCATCGAAACTTCCATTTATTTTGCCGAGCGGGAGAAAAGTCCCTTTTTGCCGCCTGGCTTCGCCGCGTAATAGACCCCATCGATTCTGCCCGTGAGGACAAAATCGCCGCTTTCGGAGGACATGCTGATGATTTTCATTCCGCCGCCCTCGATTTCCACTTTTCCGAGTCCGGTTTCGACCGATACAAAATCCTCGTCAAAGGTCAAAACCTCGCTCACGCCGGTCATCGTAAGGAATTCGCGGTTTTTGATTGTGATAATTCCGCCTGTTTCCATAGCTGATGCTACCTCCCTTGCCGGTTGCGCTGTTCCAAAGGTATGCAAAAAGCGGGGAAAATAGAACTTGCCTCGCCGGAACCGCGGGGCCTTCCGGCAAGGGAGGCGGATACGCGCCGCCGCGCCGGCAGGCGGTTACAGAACCTCGTACATTTCGGCGGCGTCGGCCTTGCGCACGCCCTCGCGCACGTCTGTGACGCGCACGCGCAGCGTCCGCTCGCCGAAGGCGACTTCGATCACGTCGCCGGTTTGCACGTTATAGGAAGCTTTGACGACCTTTCCGTTTACGCTGATATGACCGCCGTCGCAGGCGTCGTTTGCCACCGTGCGGCGCTTGATGAGGCGCGAAACTTTCAGATATTTATCCAGACGCATAGAGCTCCTCCTGACAAAAACGCTCCGGTCATCCCGGAGCGTTTCACATCGTTCTTATTTGGAAACCGCGTCCTTGAGCACCTTGCCCGCCTTGAAAACAGGCACGCGCGTTGCCGGGATCTCGATCTCTTCCTTGGTCTTGGGGTTGCGGCCGATACGGGAGCCGCGCTCCTTGATGTCGAACACGCCGAAGCCGACGAGCTGCACCTTTTCGCCGACCTCGAGGTTTGCGGCGATGGTGTCGAACGCCGCGTTGACGGCCTTCTCACTGTCCTTCTTGGACAGACCGGTCTTTTCAGCAACTGCAGCAATCAGTTCTGCCTTATTCATGATGGTAATCCTCCTACTTCATGTTTGTGTTGGCATATGCCATTTTATAGAATCCCGCACGGGTCTCTCACTGCCGTGCAGATTTCCTGCTTTCCTGTTCCGCACTGACGGTCTGCTTTGCCTGCTGCCAGAGCGTGAGCATCTGCGCAAGCGTGCACTGTTCAAGCGCCGTACCGTCGTTTGCGGCCGCGGTCTCCATGGCGGAAAACCTGCGGATGAATTTTTCGCACGCGGCGTGTGCCGCCTGCTCGGGATCGATGCCCGCAAAACGTGCAACCTTCACGGCGGCGAAGAGCAGGTCGCCCAGTTCGTCACCGATCGCCTCCGTATCGCCGGAGGCCACGGCTGCGCGCAGCTCGCGCGTCTCCTCATCGACCTTATCAAGCGCCGCATGTACATCCGGCCATTCAAAGCCGGTCTTGGCGGCCTTGGCCTGGATCTTATCGCAGCGCCAGAGCGCCGGCAGGCTGCGCGCCACGCTGTCCATCGCCTCGGCGGTGGTCGTCTGCGCGCGCTCGCGCTGCTTGATCGTGTCCCAGTCCGGCGCATCCGGCTCGTCGCGCCGGAACACATGCGGATGCCGGTAAACGAGCTTTTTGCAGGCAGCGTCTGCCACATCGTCAATATCAAAATGCCCGGCCTCACGCTCAATATCCGTGTGAAACAGCACCTGCATGAGCACGTCGCCCAGCTCCTCGCGCATATGCACAAGGTCTCCGGCGTCGATCGCCTCACAGGCCTCATACGTCTCCTCGAGGAAGTTGCGGCGGATGCTCTCGTGCGTCTGCACCTGATCCCACGGGCAGCCATCCGGCGAGCGCAGGAACGTGATGAGCGCCACAAAGTCGCGCAGGTCATAGCTTTCTTTGCAGAGAAAATCTAACACAATTTTGCTCCTTCTGCAACCCTTTTTTGAAAAAACCATTGAAAATTCAGGGTTTTCGGTGTTATGTCATCTGATATGCAGGACTTTTGCGAGCTTTTCACCGCGCGGGATCAGCTGCATATCCGCAAGCGTGATAGCGCGCGTTTTGACCACCGCAACAAGATACGTCACGACCGCGCAGGCCATCGCCGCGAGCATGGCCAGCGCCATGCGCTTCCAGCTCAGGTCGCCGCCCATGACAGCGCTGAGCCCGGCATACAC
>OLGD01002422.1_pt1 | contig 21465 bp, 19 predicted proteins | sample 1605311 | NCBI WGS metagenome assembly OLGD01 (sample SAMEA3888917, study PRJEB22519) | human gut metagenome | biome: human gut; feature: human-associated habitat; material: faeces | place: Denmark | collected 2010
GCGATCTGTTCAGCACCGCCTGCGAGGTGGTGCCGGACAAGCAGGGACGCATCCTGCTGCCCGCAGAGCTGCGCGCCTACGCCGGGCTGGAAAAGGACGTGACCATCATCGGCAACCGCAACCACGCCGAGATTTGGGCCACTGAGGTCTGGAACGCCCGCCGCGCCGCCGTGACCAACGACCAGCGCGCCGAGCAGCTGCGCAAGCTGCACCTCTGATGCAAAAAATTAAACCGAGAAAGGAGGCCGTGCCAATGGCCTTTGAAGAACAGCAGCCCTTTGACCCGGCCTCGTTTGAGCATATCCCCGTTTTGCTGAACGAGTGCCTGACAGGGCTTGCCATCGACCCGGCGGGCACCTATCTGGACGGCACCGCCGGCGGCGCGGGACATTCCCGCCAGATCGCTTTGCGGCTGGATGCCGCTAAGGGCGGCAGACTCATCTCGCTGGATCAGGACCCGGACGCGGTGCAGACCGCGCGGGCGCGTCTTGCCGGGCTGCCTGCCACCGTGGTGCAGATCAATTTCCGCTATGCGGGGCAGGCGCTGGAGCAGCTGGGCATTGAAAAGATCAACGGTGCACTGCTGGATCTTGGCGTTTCCAGCCACCAGTTGGACGATGCCGCCCGGGGCTTTTCCTACCGGGCAGACGCACCGCTGGATATGCGCATGAGCCAGCAGGGTGAGACCGCCGCAGACCTTGTGAACACCGAAAGCCGCGAGGAACTGGCCCGCATCTTGCGGGATTACGGCGAGGAACCCTACGCATGGCAGATCGCAGGAAAGATCGTGGAGGCGCGGGAAACTGCTCCTATCCTGACCACCCTGCAGCTGGCAGATACCGTAGCAAGCGCGATGCCCCCGGCAGAGCGCCGCAAAAACAAGAACCCCTCCCGCCGCACCTTTCAGGCACTGCGCATTGCAGTGAACCATGAACTGGATGCGCTGGAAGAGGGCTTGGATACCATTTTCGATCACCTTGCACCGGGCGGCCGGTTGTGCGTGATCACCTTCCACTCTCTGGAGGACCGGCTGGTCAAGAACAAGTTCCGCCGCTGGTCCACAGCCTGTACCTGCCCGCCGGAGTTTCCGGTGTGTGTATGCGGCGGCAAGGCAAAGGCAAAGCTTATCACCCGCAAACCCATTGAAGCTGATACGCAGGAACTGGAGGAGAACCGGCGCAGCCGTTCCGCCCACCTGCGTGTACTGGAAAAATGCTGAGATGCCGGAAGCACCGGCATCGTGAGGAGGAGAGGAATCATGGGTCAGCCAGCATACGATCGTAACGCGGTGCGCCGCCGCAGGGCACCGCAGCCGCAGCGCAAAGCAAACCTGCGGGTAGCAAAGGGCGGCAAGCGGCGGTTGAACCCGCTGCAGGCCGCCGTACATAACGCCATGAATCTGGTGGCGGCAGCACTGCTGGTGGGCTTTGCCATCAGCCTGCTGTGGAGCGAGGCACAGCTGGTGGAGCTGAACGACCAGATCCAGGCCACTAAGGCGCAGTTGGTCAGCGAGCAGAGCCAGTATACCTACTATAACAGCACCCTGAACAGCAAGACCAACATTGCCAGCGTGGAGGAGACCGCAGGGCGGCTGGGTCTGATGAAGGTAGACCCCAGCCAGATCACCTACATCCGCCTGGGCGAAAGCGGCGCACTGGTGCGCCGGGAGTCCACCGTGCGGCAATGGACCGACTTTTTGTACACCGGCGCGGTGAACATTCTGGGCACCGTGAGATAAACGGAAAAAGCGTGCGGCGGCGCACGCTTTTTTCGGTTTATGGACACCGCAGTCTGAACAAATAACAGCGCAGGGCGTGCGGAATGCAGTGCACGCCCCGCAGGAGAGAACCAATGCAAGAACCTTTCCGTAACAAAAAAAGCAGGGGCTACCGCCTGCGTCCGGCTTCTGGACGGGATCGGCTGGACAGCCGGGTGCGGCGGATTTGCAGCCGTCTGGGCATCCTTGCGGTGGTGGTGGCAGCCGCCATCGTCATCCGCAGCCTGTATAATATCCAGATCGTCCACGGGGCAGAGTACCGCCAGTACGCCGCCCAGCAGCAGCTGCTGGATACCACCATCAAGGCTACCCGCGGTGAGATCTACGATGCTTCCGGCATCACCCTTGCTTCCACCAGCGTGGTGTGGACTATCTGGGCAGACCCCAGTTACAGCAGCATCCTTTATACCAGCAAGACCAATGATGACGACACCGTGACCAAAACGCTGGACCCCGCCATGTGCGCCGAGGTGAGCCGGGAGCTGACGTTGCGTCTGCTCTCCGGGGACGGCGAGAGCTTGGACAGTGTGGACACTTCTTCGGCAGAGTACCAGCAGCAGTACCAGACCGTTTACGATGCACTTTCCCGGCTGGATTCTGCCTACGTCACCCTTGCCACCAAGGTGAACAACGCGGTGAAGCTTTCCATTGAAAAATACGTTACCAGCTTCAACAAGACGCACAAAAAGGCTACCGACACCTCCCGCAAGGGGCGCATCTCAGTGTCCTCGGAAAAGAGCTTCCAGCGCAACTACCCCTACGGTGCCTTTGCCGCAGCGGTGCTGGGCTTTACGGATGCGGACGGCGTCGGCACCTACGGACTGGAAAAATCCTACCAGTCCACCTTGGCCGGTGTGGATGGCCGCACCATCACCCAGCGCAACGCGGTGGGCAACGCCATTGCAGACGCCAACGCCACTACCTTTGCCGCCAAGGACGGCTCCAATCTGGTGCTGTCGCTGGACGTGAACGTGCAGGAGATCGCGGAGCGGTACCTGAACGAAGCCATTGCAGCCAATACGGTGGAAAACCGCGGCTGCGCCATTGTGATGAACGTCAAGACCGGTGCCATCCTTGCCATGGCTTCCAAGCCGGACTTTGACCCCAACGACCCGCTGAACTACACCGCCAACGAGGCTTATCTCAACGAGCTGGTGCACGCAGAGCCGGAGCTTTACGGCGTCTATAAAAAGGACGCCGACGGCAACTACATCACCGATGAACAGGGCAACAAAATTCTGGACGAGGAAGCGGACTATTCCGGCTACTACCGGGATATCCTGTGGAAAAACAAGGCCATCACCGAACTGTACTACCCGGGCTCTGTGTTCAAGGTCATCACCTCCGCCATGGGCATCGACTCCGGCGTGGCGACCATGAACACCACCTTTACCTGCTCCGGTGCCTACGGTGTGGCCAAGGAGACCTACCACTGTGCAGGGCGCAAGGCGCACGGCCTGCTCAATATGGCCGAGGCGCTGCGCAAGAGCTGCAACATCTACTACATCCAGCTGGGGCAGCGCGTCGGCTCGCAGCAGTTCTATAACTACTTCGATGCCTTCGGCTTTACCGCCCGCACAGGCGTGGACCTGCCCAGCGAGACCAACTTTATGCAGTATTACCGCGCCGACCAGCTGGGCGAGGTGCAGCTGGCTTCCTCCTCCTTCGGTCAGGCCATGGCCATCACCCCGCTGCAGATGTGCACCGCTATTGCGGCCACCGTCAACGGCGGGTATCTGGTCACCCCCCATGTGGTGGATAAGATCACCGATGCCAACGGAAACGTTATTCAGGAGATCGGCGCAAACGTGCGCCGTCAGGTCATCAGCCAGAGTGCCAGCGATGTCATCCGGGAGATGATGGAGTACGAGGTGGGCAACGGCACCGGCGGCGGTAAAAACGCCTATGTGTCCGGCTACCGCATCGGCGGCAAGTCCGGTACATCCGAGCAGCTGAATATGCACCGCCGAGCCGATGGCGACTATAAAAAGGTGGCTTCCTTCGTGGCAGTGCTGCCCGCCAACGACCCGGAAATTCTGGTCTACGTCATGCTGGACGACCCCAACAACGCAAAGACGGACTATTCCTCCATCCTTGCAGCCCCTGTGGCGGGCAATATCATCAGCGAGGTAGCCCCCTATCTGGGCATCGCCACCGACGGCGAGGACCGCAGCGGTACCATCGTTACTGTGCCGAACCTTGTGGGCACCGAGTGGAGCAACGCACAGGTGAGCCTGAACATTCAGGGCCTGAAGCATCAATTGCAGGAGAGCCAGAGCAGCCAGTCCGCTGCCCCGGTCACCTACCAGTACCCCCATGCGGGCGCAAAGGTGCCCTACGGCACCACCATCTACCTGTATACCGATACCTACGAGGGCAGCCGCACCGAGGTGCCGGATGTGACCGGCAAGAGCCCGGATTTTGCCCGCCAGATGCTGAGCGCCGCCGGGCTGAACTGCGTGGTGGAAGGCAGCGGCACGGTGCAGGCGCAAAGCGCCGAGCCCGGCTCCAGCGTGCAGCGCGGCACCATCATCACCCTGACCTGTGGGTAAAAGTGACACGTTGCAAAGGCTTGTTGCGCAGGGCAACGGCCTCGCCCTCTCAGGCGCTTACGCGCCAGCTCCCCCAAAGTGGGAGCCCTTGGCAGTCCACGCAAACTTCATCTTTTTGCCAAGGCCTCTCCCTTTGGGAGAGGTGTCACCGTAGGTGACGGAGAGGGCGAGCCCGCTTAAAAATAGCAAGAAATTCAGTTGATAACAATCGTATGGATTGAGAACTTTTATCAATATAGAGAGGGGATAGAACAATGGAAAAGATTCATGCAAGCAAGCTTCTGGCAGGGCTGGTGCCTGCCGGAAAACTGACCAGTGACCCGGAGGTGGCACTGGTCACCACCGACAGCCGCGAGGTAAAGCCCGGCTGCATTTTTGTGGCCTTCCCCGGCGAGCGGTTTGACGGCCATGATTTCGCCGCCCGTGCGCTGGAGCAGGGCGCGGAGTATGTGGTGGTCAACCATCCCGTGCCCGGTGTGCCGGAGGAAAAGGCCATCCTTTGCCCGGACAGCTACCACGCCATGATGGTGATGGGCGCAAACTACCGCAGCCAGTACCACCCCAAAATGGTGGGTGTGACCGGCAGCGTGGGCAAGACCACCACCAAGCAGATGACCTACGCCGCCCTGAGCGGCTTTGGCGAGACCATCAAGACCGAGGGCAACCAGAACAATGAGCTGGGAATGCCCCGCACCCTGATGCGGCTGGAAAGCAGCACCGAGTACGCGGTCATCGAGATGGGCATGAGCCACGCCGGCGAGATCGACCGTCTGGCGCGGGCAGCACGGCCGGATGTGGGCATCATTACCTGCATCGGCGTGTCCCATATCGGCAATCTGGGCAGTCAGGAGAATATCTGCAAGGCAAAGCTGGAGATCTGCAACGGTCTGCCGGAGGGCGCATCGCTGGTGCTGAACTACGACGACCCCTTCCTGCGCAAGGCGGTGCTGCCCGCCCATGTGCGCCCGGTGTGGTTCAGCCTGAGCGATGAAAACGCCGACGTCTGCGCCCTGTCCATCCGGCAGGAGACTGACGGCATGAGCTTTGTGCTGGAGGATCAGGAGCACGGCACCTTTGTGGTGAATATCCCCGCCATGGGACGCCATAATGTGGCAAACGCCTTGGCTGCCTACTGCGCCGCCACCCGTCTGGGGTGTGACGCCAAGAGGGTCATCCGGGGCCTTTCCAACTTTGAGCAGACCGGACGCCGCCAGAAGGTGGTGGACAGCGAGGGCGTGACCGTCATCGAGGACTGCTACAACGCAAACCCGGACAGCATGAAGGCTGCGCTGGCGATGTTTAAAGATTTCCCCTGCAAGCGCCGCTTTGCCCTGCTGGGCGATATGCTGGAGCTGGGCGAGCTGAGCCGCGAAGCACACGAGGAGCTGGGACGCCTTGCCGCCGAGAGCGGGCTGTACTGCCTGGTCACCTACGGCGAGCAGGCCAAGCGCACAGCCGTAGTGGCTGCGGCCAAGGGGGTAGAGACCCTGCACGCGGACAGCTACCGCGAGGCTGCCGATGCCCTGCTGAGCCGGGTGCAGCCCGGCGATGCCGTTCTGGTAAAGGCCAGCCACGGCATGGCACTGGAAAAAGTGCTGGATATCTTCTACGCAGAGCATAAAGAAGCAGAAGTATAACTATTTGGCGAAATGGAGTGTCTGATCTATGGAGCGTTTCGCCTTGGCAGCGGCGGTGGTGCTGGGCTTTGCCCTTACGGCAGCTTTGTGCAGCCTGTTTGTGCCGCTGCGGCGGGTGCTGGAACGCCGCGAACAACAACAGCAGCCGGTACAGTCTGAGCAGCCCCGGCCTGCACCCCTGCGCGCCCCGCTGTGGGGTGGGCTGTGTGCTGCGGCGGGCACGGTGGCTGCGGTGGGTGTGGGCTGGCTTGCCGCCTGCGTAGGCCAGCCGGAGCTGCTGGGCAGCGAAGGCCGGTTGATGACGCGGCTGCTCACGGCGCTGGCCGGAAGCCTTGCCTTTGGGGCAGTGGGTCTTGCAGAAGATGTTGCCCGGATGCGCAGCCCGGCGGCGCTGGGGCTGTGGCGGGACGTGCGGCTTTTGCTGGAAGCACTGGCCGCAGCCTTTGTCCTTTTGCTGCTGCGGGCAGCGGGCTGTCTGCCCCGGGGGCTGGGCGTGCCCGGGGCGGGGTATGTGCTGCTGGGCAGCGCCGTGCCCTTTTTGTGGGCGGTGCTCATGGTGGCACTGGCCGAGTGTGCCCGCATCGCCGAGCGGGACGAGGGTACGGTGTGCGGTGCGGCCTTTGTGGCCATGCTGGCGTTGATGATGGTAGAGGCCGGTCTGGGCGTTTCCGGGCTGGCGGTGCTGCCCGGAGCGTTGGCCGGGGCGCTGGTGGCACTGCTGCTGTGGGCATTTCCCCCGGCAAGGCTGGGTGCGGGCTGCTGCGGCAGCCTGCTGGCAGCAGGTGCCATCGGCTGCATCCCGCTCAGTCTGGACATGACCAGCCTGACCGTGCCGCTGGCGCTGCCCTTCTGGGCGGCGGGCGGTCTTTTGGCAGCGCAGCTGCTGTGTGCAAAGCGCACCGGCAAGCCCTTGCGCTGCTGGGTAAAAAAGCATAAAATGAGCCCGGAGACGGTGTTCCTGTGCAGCTTTGCGCTGAGCGCTGTCGGCTATGTGCTGGCGCTGGCGCTGCTGCGCTGGTGCTGACCGGGCACAGAGAGGGAAGGGAGCGCAGATGGCGACTATCCGCAAAAAACACAGAGCGCCGGTGTCGGTGTTCCAGCGAGACCCGGGCCCGTGGTCCCGGCTGCTGATCGACTGGCTGGCTACGCTGGCTGTTATTATGATCTTTGGGCTGGTGATGCTGTTCAGCGCCAGCTACACCACCGGTTACCTGCGCATGGGCGACAGCTTCCACTACATCAAACAGCAGGCGCTGTGTATGATGCTCGGGCTGGGCTGTATGTTCCTGATGAGTTATATGGATCATCGCTTTTTGCGCAAGATGGTGGTGCCGGGGTACATCATCGTGCTGGCCATGCTGGCCGTCACCCTGACCATGGCTCCTCTGAACGGCTGCCGCCGCTGGATCCGCTTCGGCGGGCTTACGCTGCAATCCTCGGAGGTGGCAAAGTTTGAAATGATCCTGTTCAGTTCCCATCTTGCGGCAAAAGCGCCGCAGGTGGAGCGGCTGGACCCGGAGCGCCGCATCCTGCTTACCCCCCGGGAGTGGCTGCGGGTGCGGGTGTGGAAGCAGCTGGTGGTGCCGGTGCTGCCCCTTGTACCGGTGGTCATCCTGCTGGCGCTGGAGCCGCATATGTCCGGCATCGTGCTGACGGTGGCGGTGGTGGGCACCATCCTGCTGCTGTCCGGCAGCGGCGGTGTACTGACATGGGCGGGTGCCATCACGGCAGGCGCCCTGCTGGAGACCCTGCTCTCCCATGTGGACTCCATCCCTTACCTGCAAAAGCGTCTGGACGGCTGGACGCAGGATCTGAGCAAGATGACCGACCAGACCGTGCAGAGCCTTTACGCCATCGGCTCCGGCGGGCTGAAGGGACTGGGGCTGGGCAACAGTGTGGAAAAGCAGCTCTGGCTGCCGGAAAGCACCAACGACTTCATCTTCAGCGTGGTGTGCGAGGAGCTGGGCTTCATCGGCGCAGTGCTCATTATCGTGCTGTTCGTGCTGTTTATCGTGCAGGGGCTGCTCATCGCCTATAAGGCGGAGAACCTGTACTGCACCATGGTGGGCATCGGCATCATGGCGCAGATCGCGTGGCAGGTGTTCTGCAACATCGCCGTGGTCACCAATACCCTGCCCAACACCGGCATCAGCCTGCCCTTCTTCTCCTCCGGCGGCACCAGCCTGATTTTGCTGCTGGCAGAGATGGGCGTGATGGTGAACATAGGCCGCAACGGCGAGCGGGTGGCGCAGCAGCGGGAGCAGATGCGTGCCCAGCGGGAAGCCGCCCGCGCCGAGCGGGAAGCGGAACTTGCCCGCAAGACCATTGACTTGGCTTCTGCCCGCGCAGCCCGTACAGAACAGTAAAACCGCAAGCCCGCCCGGCCGCAGGCCGGGCGTTTATAAGGAGGAATCACCATGCGTGTTCTCATCGCAGCCGGCGGCACTGCCGGACATATCAATCCCGCACTGGCCATTGCCGGTGCTCTGAAAAAGGCTGACCCTACCGCCGAGATCCATTTTGCAGGCCGTAAGGAGGGCATGGAGTACCGTCTGGTCACACAGGCGGGCTACCCCTTCCACCACATCGAGATCACCGGCTTCCAGCGCAAGCTCAGCCTGCACAACATCAAGCGCAACATCATCACCCTGTGGAATCTGGCCCTCTCCGGCCCCAAGGCCAAGGCCATGATGAAAGAGGTAAAGCCGGATCTCGTCATCGGCTGCGGCGGCTATGTGTCCGGCCCGGTGGTGCGCTGCGCCGCCAAAATGGGCATCCACACCGCTCTGCATGAGCAGAACGCCTTCCCCGGTGTGACCAACAAGCTGCTGGCCCCGGATGTGGATATCGTGTTTGCCGCCGTGCCCGCCGCTGTGGGAAAGCTGGGCGCACCGGACAAGACCCTTGTGGTGGGCAACCCCGTGCGGCCGGAAGTGTTTGCACAGGCCGCGAACCGCGAGACCGTTCGTGCACAGCTGGGCGCGGGCGACCGCACCGTCATCCTGTCCTTCGGCGGCAGCTTGGGCGCACGCCGGGTCAACGAGGTGGTGGCAGACCTCTGCGCTTGGGAGCAGCACGAGCACAAGCCGGTACTGCACCTGCACGCCACCGGACAGTACGGCGTACAGCTGTTTGAGCAGCTGCAAAAGCAGAAAGATTTTACCCCCGGCGACAGCCTTGTGGTAAAGGAATACATCAACAATATGCCGGAACTGCTGGCTGCGGCAGATCTTGTCATCAGCCGCGCCGGTGCGCTGACGCTGGCAGAGCTGGAAGCCGTGGGACGCGCCGCTGTACTGATCCCCAGCCCCAATGTGGCGGAGAACCACCAGTACTACAACGCCATGGAGCTGCAAAAGGCCGGGGCGGCTGTGGTCATTGAAGAAAAAGACCTGACCGGCGAAAAGCTGGTGCAGACGGTGGCCGAAATGCTGGCACAGCCCGGCAAGCTGGCCGAGATGGGCAAAAACGCCCGCAGCCTGTCGGTGGACGACAGTCTGGACCGCATCACTGCGGCGCTGCTCAAGCTGGTAAAGACCCCGTGATGCAGACCCGGAATAAACAAGAAGGAAGGTGCGAATGATGCAGCAGAACCGTGACCGCAACGGCAGACCCCGGAACACCAGACCCTATGACCTGAACCGGGATGTGGCGCGCACCTCTGCGCCTTCGCAGGATCATACGCCCCGGAGCACCGGCAGCAGCCGCTACGGCTACAACGGCGAGCCGCTCAGCCGCCCGCCCTCCCGCAGCGCCAACGGCAGTGTGCGCTCCTCCCGGGCGGATAACAGCATCCAGTTCCCAACCCAGCCCCAGTCCCAGACCCGCCGTCCGGCGCAAGGGCAGGGGAGCAATACCACCCAGTACCCCGCCGGCAGCCGCCCGGCGGGCAGCAGACCCAAAAACGCAAAGTCCGGCGGCAAACAGCGCCGCCCGGCAAACAATGCCCGCAGCGGGCAGAACAACCGGAACAACCAGAACCACCCGAACGCGCAAAACCACCCGAACCGGCAGCAACCGGCAGGCAGCCAGAACCAGCGTCTGCGCCCGGCGCAGACTGCCCCGCAGCAAAGCCCTGCCCGTCGGGAAAAGCGCAAAAAGCGCAAGGTGACCCGCGCCACCCTGCGCCGCCGCCGGATACTGCGCCGCCTGACCGCCTTTGCCATGCTGCTGTGCGTCATTGGCGCGGGCATCTACCTGACCATGACCATGCTGTTCCGCATCAATTCCATTCAGGTGCAGACCCCGGACGGCAAGCAGGTGACCGAGATCGCGGGCTATTCCGCAGACAGCATTTTGCAGCGGATGGGCGTGCAGCTGGAGGAGAACATCTTCAGCTTTGAGCCCGGCGAAAAGGCCGCTGTGCTGGAGCAGAACTTCCCGCTGCTGGGCTCCATCAAGGTGATCCGGGATTACCCCAACACCGTGGTGGTGCAGGTGACCGAAGCCGTGCCCGCCTACGCGGTGCAAAACGGCAGCAAGTGGCTTGTGATCTCGGACAAATGGAAGATCCTGTCCGAGGAAAGCACCCAGCCCGAGGGGCTTTGCACCCTGTACGGCGGTAAGCTGCAGGATACCGCCCCGGGACAGGCGTTCTGCCTTGTGGAGGATGCGGACGCAGCAAGCGCCTCCGGGTCGGAAGCAGCCGGGAGCGAAAGCACGGCGGACACAGGGGATGCCCGCATGGAAGCTCTGAGCACCTTGGTGAGCAAGCTGGAAGAATACGGCCTGTCGCAGGATGTGACACGGCTGGAAGTGGCAGACACCGAACAGATCGCATTTTTGTATCAGGACCGCATCAGCGTGCTGCTGGGTACGCTGAACGATCTGGATTATAAGCTGGACCGCGCCCGCTATGTGCTGACCAACGCCGATGGCAAGGGCTGCGGCCCCACCGATACCGGGCGGCTGGATTTCAGCCATACCAGCGCCAGCAGCACCCGCAAGATCTATTTTGCACAGGGCGAGCCTACTCTGCCCTCCGGCTATGTGGTGCCGCCCAAGGCCGAGGAACCCGCCCCGGCAGAGGACGCCGCCGACAGCACCGACAGTGCAGAAAGCACGGAAAGCGCGGATACTGCCGACACCACCGAACCGGCGGCTGAAGCGGACACCGAGCAGCTGCCCCTGACCCACCCTGACCGCATGACGGCCAACGAAGAAGAAAACCCCATGTAAAGAAGCTTTTTGGAGGAGACTGTATGAAGCTGGAACAACTGATGGAAGGCGTGCCCTTTACCCTTGTGCAGGGCAGTCTGGATACTGAGATCGCAGATATCATCTACGACAGCCGCAAGGCTGCCCCGGGGCTTTTGTTCGTGTGCATCGTGGGCACCCAGCGGGACAGCCACGCGTTTGCTGCCGACTGTGCCGCCAAGGGGGTCAGCGCGCTGGTCATCCAGCACGACATCGACCTTTCCGCCATGCCCGGGGTGACCGTGGTCAAGGTGGAGAACAGCCGCTATGCCATGGCACTGATGAGCGCAAACCTCTTCGGCAACCCTGCCCGTCAGATGACCATGATCGGCGTCACCGGCACCAAGGGCAAGACCACCACCACCCACATGATCAAAAGCGTGCTGGAGGCCGCAGGCCGCAAGGTAGGCATGATCGGCACCAACGGCATCTACTATATGGGACGCCACAAGGACACCGCCAACACCACCCCGGAAAGCTACGAGCTGCAAAAGACCTTCCGGGAGTTTCTGGATGCCGGCTGCGACACCGCACTGATGGAAGTGTCCAGTCAGGGTCTGATGATGGACCGTGTGGCGGGCGTGCACTACGATGTGGGCGTGTTCACCAACCTTTCGCCGGATCATATCGGCCCCGGCGAGCACAAGACCTTTGAGGAGTACCGCAGCTGGAAGGGACAGCTGTTCAAGCGCTGCGATGTGGGCGTGGTGAATATCGACGACGAGAACACCGCCGCTCTGCTGGAGGGTCATACCTGCAAATTGGTCACCTATGGCCGCGATGAAAAGGCCGACTACCGCGAGACCGGATACGAGCTGCTGCGCACCCACGATTTTCTGGGCGTTGCCTTCCACGTTACCGGCAAGGACGAGATGGACGTCAAGGTGAATATGCCCGGCGAGTTCAGCGTGTACAACGCGCTGGCTGCGCTGGCCGTGGGCAAGGTGCTGGGTCTGCCGGATGCCGCCATCCACGATGGTCTGGGCAAGTGCGTGGTGAAGGGACGTGTGGAGCTGGTGCCCATCAGCAAAAAGTTCACCATCCTGCTGGATTACGCCCACAACGAGGTATCCACTGAGAGCCTGCTTACCACCCTGCGCGCCTACAAGCCCCACCGTCTGGTGGTGGTGTTCGGCTGCGGCGGCAACCGCTCCAAGCTGCGCCGCTACGGCATGGGCGAGATCTGCGCCAAGATGGCCGATTTCTCCATCCTCACCGAGGACAACAACCGCTTTGAAAAGGTGGAGGACATCCTTGCGGACATTCGCGAAGGCATGAACAAGGGCAACCCGGACGCAAAGTTCGTGGAGATCCCCGACCGTCTGGATGCGCTGCACTACGCGGTGGATCACGCACAGGAGGGCGATCTGATCGCCGTCATCGGCAAGGGGCACGAGACTTACCGCGACCGCGAGGGCGTCAAGACTCCCTTCCTTGAGCGGGAGCTGCTGGAAGAGTACGCACAGCAGATCGGGTTGGAATAAGAAAATATTATTATTGCGGGAAAAGCCGCTGCACAAAGCACTGTGCAGCGGCTTTTTTGCGCCCTGTGCAGGGGGCTATATAAAAAGGAAGCAAACTGTGACAAAAGTGTAAAAGATAAAAATATTTAACTAAATCCATTGACTTATCCGACGAATTGGCTATAATGGTCGTGTTCGATACCTCATAACTTTTAGGTAAATAATCAATACAATCATACAACATAAAGGAGAACACTACCATGACTTTCGAGGAAATGAAGAAGATCGTTGTCGATACCCTGAGCTGCGATGAGGACAAGGTGACCATGGAAGCCAGCCTGACCGAGGATCTGGAGGCCGACAGCCTGGACGCTGTGGAGCTGAACATGGCACTGGAAGAGGCCTGCGGCGTGTCCATCCCCGATGAGGAACTGGCAAACCTCAAGACCGTGGGCGATATCTTCAACTACATCAATGCCCATGTCTGAGGCTGACCGAGGCGAAACGCGATGAACAGTATCAAAGACCTGCTGCCGGGCAGTATGCGGGAGCGCACCTTCCAGCTGAAAGCCCGGCGGGATGCGGGTGCCGTGTGGAACGACCCGCAGTTCGTGGAATGCAAAAAGTGCGGACGCCGTGCCACCCGCCAGATCTGGAACAAGGCGCAGTACGTCTGCCCCAACTGCGGGGTGCACCTGCCCATCGGCGGGTACTACCGCCTGAACCTCATCCTGGATAAGGGCAGCTTCCGAGAATTGGATGCCGACCTTGCACCGCAGGATGTGCTGCAGTTTCCCGGCTACCCGGAAAAGCTGGAAGCACAGACCGGCAAGACCGGCCTGAAGGAGGCTGTCATCACCGCCACGGGGCGCATCGAGGGCACCCCTGTGGTGGCAGCAGTGCTGGACAGCCGGTTCTTTATGGGCAGCATGAGCACCACTGTGGGCGAAAAGATCACCCGCGCCGTGGAGCACGCCACCGCAAAGCACCTGCCGCTGATCATCTTTTCGGCCAGCGGCGGCGCCCGGATGCAGGAGGGCATTTTCAGCCTGATGCAGATGGCAAAGACCTCTGCCGCCATTGAGCGGTTCTCCGCCCGGGGCGGGCTGTACATCAGCGTGCTGACCCACCCCACCACCGGCGGTGTGACTGCCAGCTTTGCCAGCCTTGGCGACATCATGCTGGCCGAGCCCGGGGCGCTGATCGGCTTTGCGGGCCCCCGGGTCATTGAACAGACCATCGGCGAAAAGCTGCCCGCAGGCTTCCAGCGCAGCGAGTTCCAGTACGAGCACGGCTTTGTGGACAAGGTAGTGCCCCGTACCGAAATGCGCGAAACACTGGCGCAGCTGCTGCGTCTGCACGCCTGAGGAGGGAGCGCCTTATGATCAAGGACATCTTACAACAGCTCGCACCGCTGGATGAAAAGATTGCCGCCTTGCGCGGCGACCCGGCGGACGAGAATATGACCGATATCACCAACCACGCTGCCGAGCTGGCAGAGCTTTCCGCACAGGAGGACGCTTTGCTGTCCGGCTGCGGGGCACTGACCGCAGAGGACAGGGTCTTTCTGGCACGCCACCCGGAGCGCCCCCACATCGACGAGATCGTGGATGCACTGTTCACCGACTTTTTTGAGCAGTGCGGCGACCGCCAGTGCAAGGAAGATGCCGCCATTCTGGGCGGTGTGGCACTGTTCCATGGCCAGCCGGTCACGGTCATCGGCCACCGCAAGGGCAGCACGCTGGAAGAAAACCTGCGCTGCAACTTTGGTATGCCCGGGCCGGAGGGCTACCGCAAGGCCCTGCGCCTGATGAAGCAGGCCGAAAAATTTGACCGTCCCATCATCACCTTTATCGACACCCCGGGTGCGTACCCCGGCAAGGATGCCGAGGAGCGCGGACAGGGCGAAGCCATTGCCCGCAACCTGATGGAGATGAGCGGCCTGACCGTGCCGGTGATCGCAGTGGTCACCGGCGAGGGCTCCTCCGGCGGCGCACTGGCGCTGGGTGTGGCAAACCGCATCCTCATGCTGGAAAATGCCGTCTACTCAGTGCTGAGCCCCGAGGGCTTTGCCAGCATCCTGTGGAAGGATTCCTCCCGCAGCGGCGAGGCCTGCGAGATCATGAAGCTGACCGCGCAGGATCTGTACAAGGACGGCATCGTGGAAGAAATCATCCCGGAGCCGGTGGGCGGCGCACAGCGTGCCCACGGGGTACTGTTCGGCAATCTGGACGAGGCACTGCGGCGTCAGCTGCGCAGCCTTGACCGCATGAACGGCCGTCAGCTGGCCGAGCAGCGCTACCAGAAATTCCGTCAGATCGGAGAAATGAGGAAAGCATGAAGGGTTTGCGTCTGATCGCCACCGGCGGGGCTTTGCCCGGCCGCACGGTCACCAACGAAGAGCTGAGCCGCACTGTGGATACCAGCGACGAGTGGATCACCACCCGCACCGGTATCCGCACACGGCACTACTGCACCGAGGGCGAAAACGCCGCCACGCTGGCCATTGCCGCCGCAAAGCAGGCGCTGCAGCGCAGCGGTCTTGCCCCGGCAGACATTGCCTGCTGCGTCTGCGCCACCCTTTCCGCGCCGGATGCCACCCCAAGCGTGGCCTGTCAGGTGCAGGCGGCGCTGGCGCTGCCGGAAAACCGCCCTGCACTGGACGTGAACGCCGCCTGTTCCGGCTTTTTGTACGGCACGGCGGTGGCGCGCGGTCTGCTGGCTACGCTGGGCGGGCGGTATGCGCTGGTCATCGGCACCGAGGCGCTCTCCCGCCTGATGGACCCTGCCGACCGCTCCACCTGTGTGCTGTTCGGCGATGGTGCCGGTGCGGCGGTGTTTGAACTGACCGACACCTCCGTGCCTTTTGCCATCACGCTGGGTGCCCGGGGCGATGCCGCCATCCATGCCGGTGGCCCCAGCCGTGCAGGCTCGGCACCCATCAGCATGGACGGCAGGGCAGTGTTCCGCTTTGCGGTGGATGCCCTGCCCAAGTGTCTGCACACCGTGCTGGACGAGACCGGCCTTACGCTGGACGGGCTGGACTGGGTGGTCTGCCATCAGGCCAACAGCCGCATCATCGACCACTGCGTCAAGGCGCTGCACGCCGACGGTGCAAAGTTCTACAAAAACATGGATCGCCACGGCAACACCAGTGCTGCCAGCATCCCGGTGGCGCTGAACGAGCTGGCTGAAAGCGGCCAGCTGCACCCCGGCCAGACCCTTGCCTGCATCGGCTTCGGCGGCGGCCTGACATGGGGCGGCATGATCGTGGAATATAAAGGATAAAGACCATGAAACTTTTAAACGAGATCTTGGGGACGAAATACCCCATCATTCAGGGCGGCATGGCCAACATTGCCACCGGTGAGTTTGCCGCCGCCTGCTCCAACGCCGGTGCACTGGGCATCATCGGTGCAGGCGGCATGAATGCCGATACCCTGCGCCAGAACATCCGCCGCTGCCGGGAGCTGACCGACAAGCCCTTTGGCGTGAACATCATGCTCATGCACCCGCAGGCAGATGAGTTTGCCCAGATCGTGGTGGAGGAAAAAGTCGCCGTGGTCACCACCGGCGCAGGCAACCCGGGAAAATACGTTCCCATGTGGAAAGCTGCCGGCATCAAGGTGATCCCGGTGGTGGCTGCTGCCGTGCTGGCACGGCATCTGGAACCGCTGGGCATCGACGCCGTCATTGCCGAGGGCACCGAGAGCGGCGGCCATGTGGGCGAGATGACCACCATGGCACTGGTGCCGCAGGTGGTGGACGCGGTCAGCGTGCCGGTCATCGCCGCAGGCGGCATTGCCGATGGCCGTCAGCTGGCGGCTGCGCTGGCGCTGGGCGCCTGCGGGGTGCAGGTGGGCACCTGCCTGCTGGCAAGCGAGGAGTGCCCCATCCACCCCAACTACAAGGCCGCGCTGCTCAAGGCCGGGGACAGTGACACCATCGTCACCGGACGCACCGTGGGTGCGCCGGTGCGTGTGCTGAAAAACCGCATGAGCCGGGAGTATGTCCGTCAGGAAAAGGCGGGCGCGGACAAGATGGAACTGGAAAAATACACGCTGGGCAGCCTGCGCCGCGCCGTCTTTGAGGGCGACACGGTAAGCGGCAGCCTGATGGCCGGTCAGGTGGCCGGAATGCTGCACGAGGTGCGCCCCGTGGCGGACATCCTTGCCGACCTGTGGCAGGGCGGGAGGCAGCGCATTGCCGCGCTGAACACCGAATGCTGACCCTTGGCGGCAAGCCCCTGCAAGTACCCATTTTGCAGGGCGGCATGGGCGTGGGCGTCTCGCTGGGCGGGCTGGCCGGTGCGGTAGCGGCCTGCGGCGGCATGGGGTGCATCTCCACCGCCGATGCAGGTTACCGCGAGCCGGATTTTGCCCGTGACCCGGCGGCAGCCAATCACCGCGCCCTGACCGCAGAAATTCAAAAAGCAAAGGCCATTGCCGAAGGCATGGGTCTGGTGGCCATCAACGCGATGGTAGCCACCCGGGACTATGCCGACGCCATCCGCACCGCTGTGGCGGCGGGGGTGGATGCCGTGGTCTCCGGTGCGGGTCTGCCGCTGGAGCTGCCGGGCATCGTGGGCACCAAAGAGGTGGCCATTGCGCCCATCGTATCCAGCGCCCGGGCGGCAAAGCTCATCCTGCGCCGCTGGGCAAAGGGCTTTGACCGCACCGCCGATTTTGTGGTCATCGAGGGCTGCAAGGCGGGCGGGCATCTCGGCTTTGCCGAGGAGGACCTGCTGGCCGACCGCTGCCAGACCTTGGACGAAATTTTACCCGGGGTGTTGGCTGAGGTAAAGCCTTACGAGGAACAATACGGCCACGCCATCCCGGTATTTGTGGCGGGCGGCGTGTACACCGGTGCCGACATGGCACACTTTACAAAGCTTGGCGCTGCGGGCGTGCAGCTTGCCACCCGCTTTATCCCCACCTACGAGTGCGACGCCTCCCAGACCTACAAGGACGTGCTGCTGGCGGCAAAGCCGGAGGATGTGCGCATCATCCACAGCCCGGTGGGAATGCCCGGCCGCGCCCTGAACACCCCGCTGGTGCAGGCGCTGGCCGAGGGCAAACGCTTCCCGCCCAAGCACTGCGCCCGGTGTCTCAAGACCTGCGACCCCGCCGCTGTGCCCTACTGCATCACCCACGCCCTCATCGAGGCGGTGAAGGGCAACGTGGAGGAAGGGCTCTTCTTCTGCGGCGAAAACGTGGGCAGGCTGGACCGGATGCGCACCGTGCGCGAGCTGATGGACGAACTTGTGACCGAATGGAGGCAGAACTTATGAAGCTTGCCGTACTTTACGCCGGTCAGGGTGCGCAGCACCCCGGCATGGGCAAGGAATTTTACGAAGCATCTCCCGCCTTCCGGGCGGCCTTTGACAGCGCAGCGCTGGATTTTGACCTGCACCGCGTCTGCTTTGAGGACCCGGACGGCGTTTTGAACCAGACTGAATACACCCAGCCCTGCATGGTGGCCTTTGCCTGCGGCGTGACCGCCGTGCTGGCGGAAAAGGGTGTAAAGCCCGCCTATCTTGCGGGGCTTTCGCTGGGCGAATACTCCGCGCTGCAGGCAGCCGGGGTGTTCACCGCAAAGCAGGCCATCGAGCTGACCGCCTTCCGGGGCAAGGCCATGGCCGAAGCTGCAAAGGGCCTTGCCTGCGGCATGACCGCCGTGCTGGGGCTGGACAGAGAAAAACTGTCTGCCTGCTGCGAACAGGCGGCAGAGAAGGGCTGTGTGCAGATCTGCAACTACAACTGCCCGGGGCAGCTGGTCATCGGCGGTGAGAAAGCCGCTGTGGAGCAGGCCGCTGCGCTGGCAAAGGAAGCCGGTGCCCGCCGCTGTATCCCGCTGAAGGTCAGCGGCCCCTTCCACACAAAGCTGATGGCTCCCGCAGGGGATGCGCTGGCACAGCGCTTTGCGGGTGAGACCTTCGGCACCATGGAGACACCGGTGCTGTTCAACTGTCTGGGGCATGAAAAGGCCGAGACCGACAGCATCCCGCAGCTGCTGGTAAAGCAGGTGCAGAGCAGCGTCTACATGGAAGATACCCTGCGCCGTCTGGGCGAGTTGGGCGTGGACCACATTCTGGAAGTCGGCCCCGGCAATGCCCTGAGCGGCTTTGTGAAAAAGACCCTGCCCGGGGTGGTCTGCACCGCAGTGGAGACCCCGGAACAGCTGGATGCGGTGCTGACCGCATGGAAGGAAGCAGAATGAGCGAAGAAAAGCTGACCCGCGCCGCCATCGTTACCGGCGGCAGCCGGGGCATTGGCCGCGCAGTGTGCGTGGCACTGGCAAAGCAGGGCTGCAATGTGGTGGTGAACTACTGCCACGGCGCAGAGCCTGCGGAGCAGACGGCAGCGCTCTGCCGCGCCGAGGGCGTGCAGGCGGTGACCGTGCAGGCAGATGTATCCACCGCCGAGGGCTGCAAGGCGCTGTTCGATGCCGCCGCCGAGGCCTTTGGCCGGGTGGATGTGCTGGTGAACAACGCGGGCATCACCCGGGACAACCTGATCTTGCGCCTGACCGAGCAGGATTTTGACGCGGTGCTGGACACCAACCTGAAAAGCGCCTTTCTCTGCTGCAAGGAAGCTGCCCGCCGCATGGTGCGCCAGCGCTATGGCCGCATCGTGAACCTTTCCAGCGTGGTGGCGCTGCGCGGCAACGCCGGGCAGACCAACTACGCCGCCAGCAAGGCGGGGCTTATCGGACTGACCAAGAGCCTTGCCCGGGAACTGGCTGCACGGAACGTGACCGTGAACGCGGTAGCGCCCGGCTTTATCGACACCGACATGACTGCCGTGCTGCCGGAGACTGTGCGCACCGGCATGACGCAGGGCATCCCCGCAGGCCGCGCAGGCCAGCCGGAGGATGTGGCGCAGGCAGTGGCGTTTTTTGCCGCAGAACAAAGCAGCTATCTCACCGGGCAGGTGCTCTGTGTGGACGGCGGCATGGCAATGTAAAGGAGAACCCTTATGGAAAAACGCAGAGTTGTGATCACCGGCCTTGGTACGGTGAACCCGCTGGGCAACAATGTGGCTGACAGCTGGGCAGCAGCCCGTGCCGGTAAATGCGGCATCGGCCCCATCACCCAGTTCGACACCACCGACTTCAAGTGCAAGCTGGCCGGTGAGGTAAAGGATTTTGACCCCGCGACTGTGGTGGACAAAAAGGAAGTCCGCAAGATGGCACGCTTCACCCTGCTGGCACTGGGCGCTGCCGCCGAAGCCATTGCAGACAGCGGCATCAATACGGAAGCCGAGGGCAAAAACATCGGCGTCATCCTGTCCAGCGGCATCGGCGGTCTGCCCACCATTGAGGAGCAGCACGCCCGCGGCGAGGAAAAGGGCATGGAGAAGGTAAGCCCCTACTTTGTGCCCATGGCCATTGCCAACATGGCAGCGGCGCAGGTGGCTATCCGCTTCGGCCTGAAGGGGATGTGCACCTGCCCGGTCACGGCCTGCGCCGGCGGCACCAACGCCGTGGGCGACGCCTTCCACCGCATCCGGGACGGCTACGAGCCGGTGATGGTCTGCGGCGGCGCGGAAAGCTGCATCAGCCCCTTGGGCATCGGCGGCTTTACCAGCATGAAGGCGCTTTCCACCGCCACCGACCCGGACGCTGCCAGCCTGCCCTTTGATGCCCGCCGCGGCGGCTTTGTCATGGGCGAGGGCAGCGGTGTGCTGGTGCTGGAGGAGCTGGAACACGCAAAAGCGCGCGGCGCACACATCTACGCCGAGGTGGTGGGCTACGGTGCCAACTGCGACGCCTACCACTTTACCGCACCGGCTCCCGGCGGCGTGGGCGCCATCGACTGCATGAAGCTGACCTTGGCAGATGCGGATATCGCACCGGAGCAGGTGGATCATATCAACGCCCACGGCACCGGCACCCACATGAACGATGCCTGCGAGACTGCCGCCATTCACGCGGTGTTCGGCGCACACGCAAAGGAGATGACCGTGGTCAGCACCAAGAGCATGACCGGTCATCTGCTGGGCGGTGCGGGCGGCATTGAGGCCGTGTTCACCGCGCTGGCGCTGCGGGATCAGTTCGCCCCGCCCACCATCCACTACGCCCAGCCCGACCCGGAGTGTGATCTGGACTATGTGCCCAACACCGGGCGGCAGCAGGAAATGCAGTACGCACTGAGCAACAGCTTGGGCTTTGGCGGTCACAACGCCTGCATCGCCCTGCGCAGATGGGAGGGCTGACCCGTGGCAGAGCCCCGTACCGTGCGTGAAAACGCCAACACCCTGAGCAGCGTGCAGATCGCGGAGATCTTGCCCCACCGCTACCCCTTTGCCCTCGTGGACCGCATTCTGGACTACGAGCCGGGGCAGTGGGCCATCGGCCGCAAGTGCGTCACCCGCAATGAGGAATTCTTCAACGGCCACTTCCCGGCGCAGCCGGTCATGCCTGGCGTACTGCTGCTGGAAGCGCTGGCACAGACCGGCGCTGTGGCAGCGCTGAGCCTGCCGGAAAACAAGGGCAAGCTGGCGCTGTTCGGCGGCATCAAGAGTGCCCGCTTCCGCAGGCAGATCGTCCCCGGGGATGTGCTCACTCTGCACTGTGAACTGGTGCAGCAGCACGGCGCTGTGGGCGTAGGCAAGGCTTCGGCATGGGTGGACGGCAAGTGCGCCGTCACCGCAGAGCTGACCTTTGTGCTGACCGAAGCAGCAGAATAAAAACAGAAAACGCTCCCGTTCATCCCCTGTGGCGATGAACGGGAGCGTTTGATTTACAAAGCGCTTACAGCTTCTTGCCGGTCAGCAGCTCATAGGCTTCCAGATACTTGGCAATGGTCTTGTCAATGACATCCTGCGGCAGGTCGTAGT
>OLGD01002424.1_pt1 | contig 21451 bp, 20 predicted proteins | sample 1605311 | NCBI WGS metagenome assembly OLGD01 (sample SAMEA3888917, study PRJEB22519) | human gut metagenome | biome: human gut; feature: human-associated habitat; material: faeces | place: Denmark | collected 2010
CCTTCTTTTAGCGTAGGTCAATTAATGGTTGGACTGCAGATAATGAGTATGATTATTCAACCTCTTTTTCAAATTTTAATGCAAACGAATCAATATGCTAATTATCAGTTATTAAAAATGCGATTGGAAGAATTGTTTCAAAATATCGACAAAGAAAATTAAAAAATCATATCTTATTTTTTTACGATAGTTTATAATTATCTTAGGTGATGTAGCAATGTATAAAGAAAGAATTCAACAATTAGTATCTATTTTAAAAGAAAAAAATTTATACGGTTATTTGGTTTTTTCTAGTGATTATCATAGTAGTGAATATATTGTAGATTATTTTAAAGCCCGTGCTTTTTTAAGTGGTTTTACAGGTTCAGCAGGAACGTTATTAGTAACGATTCGTGGAAGTTATTTATGGACAGATGGAAGATATTTTATTCAGGCGGAACAACAATTAAAAGAAAGTGGCGTTCAATTGATGAAAATGGGAGAAGTAAAAACGCCAACACTAATTGAATTTTTAAAACAAGACATGCAAGAAAATGAACATCTCGCTTTTGATGCCAAAGTAGCTACCTATCAATTTGTTAAAAATTTAAAACAAGAAATTAAAGGAATTTCTTTAAAATTAGATGAAGATTTAGTTTCTTTGATTTGGAAAGACCGGCCCAGTTTACCTTTACAACCAATTGTTGAATTAAAGGAAAATTTAACAGGAGAAAGTATTGCAAGCAAATTAGAAAAAGTAAGAACTTGTATGAAGGATATCCAATATCATTTGTTATCTTCATTAGATGATATTGCTTATTTATTCAATTTAAGAGGAAAGGATATCCCTTATAATCCTGTCTTTTTGTCCTATGCTTTAATTAGTCATAGCAAAGCTTGTTTGTTTATAGATGAGCAAAAAGTATCTTTAGAAATCAAACAAAGTTTAGAAGCCCAAGGTGTCACTTTGCTTCCTTATGAAAAGATTTATTCTATTTTAAAAACACTAACGGGTTCTATTTTATTAGATCCAAATAAAATTAATTATGCTTTATATGTATGCATTGATAAATCGGTTAAGATTTTTAAATCTGAAAATCCAACAACTTTAATGAAAGCCATTAAAAATCCAGTTGAAATTGAAAATACAAAACGGATTCATTTACAAGATGGGGTTGCATTTTGTAAATTCATGATTGCTTTTAAAAAACAAATGAAAAATCAAACTTCTTCGGAATTACAAGCCCAAGATTTATTAGAATCTTTTAGAAAAGAACAAAAAGATTATTTAGAACCTAGTTTTTCAACCATTTGTGCTTATCAAGAAAATGCAGCAATGATGCATTATAGTGCAACATTACAAAGTAATAAAACGATACGCAATGAAGGACTCTTATTGATTGATTCTGGGGGACAATATCTTGGTGGAACAACAGACATTACTCGAACTTTAGTTTTAGGTTCACTTTCAAAAGAAGCCAAATATCATTTCACTTTAGCTTTAAAATCTCACATTGCTTTAGCAAGTGTTTGCTTTTTAAGAGGATGTCGAGGAATTAGTTTAGATATTCTAGCACGTAAACCACTTTGGGATGTTGGTCTAGATTATAAATGTGGAACCGGCCATGGTGTCGGATATATGCTCAATGTTCATGAAGGCCCTAATAGTTTTCGTTATAATATGAATCCAAACTTTATTTCTGCTGAATTAAAAGAAGGAATGATTACGACAAATGAGCCGGGAATTTATCTAGAAAATCAATATGGCATTCGACATGAAAATGAAATGCTTACTGTTTTTTCTCATCAAAATGAATATGGAGAATTCTTAAAATTTGAACCGATTACCTATGTTCCTTTTGATATTGATGGCATTGATGCATCCTTACTCACTAGTCAAGAAAAGCAATGGCTCAATAATTATCACCAAATGGTTTATGAAAAAATTAGTCCTTATTTAAATGATCAAGAAAAAGAAACATTCAAAGAATATACAAAGGAATTATACTAATATGGTTGTCATTCATTTTCAAAATCAAACGCATTATCCGGCTAAAGATTATTTAAAAGATTTTGAGGCTATTGCGCAATATACATTATCTTTATTTAAAATCAAAAAAGATGTAGAACTTTCTGTCAATATTGTCAGTAAAAATACCATTCAAGAAATCAATCGAACTTATCGACATTTAGATCGTGTAACGGATGTCATTAGTTTTGAATTTGACGAAGAATTCAAAGAATGGGATGGATATCTTGTTTTAGGAGATTTATTTATTTGCTATCATCGAGCAAAACAACAAGCAAAAGCGTATCAACATTCCGTTCGCCGTGAAATTTGTTTTCTATTTACACATGGATTATTACATTTATTAAAAATGGATCATCTTAATGAAAAGCAAGAGCAAGAAATGATTGCGATGCAAAATAAAATTATGAACCATTTTCAAATTATTCGCTAAAGGAGGATTAATATGAAAGCATCATTAGAACTTTTAGTCAAAAAAGCAAGGGAAGTCATTGAAAATTCTTACTCTCCCTATTCTAAATTTAAAGTAGGAGCAGCTATTCAATTAAAAAATGGGCAAATTATTGTAGGGACCAATATTGAAAATGCCTCTTATGGGCTTACCAATTGTGCGGAACGTTCGGCTTTATTTGCAACCTATAGTTTAGGCTATCGACAAGAAGATATTTTAGCGATGTGTATTGCCACAAAAGAAGAAAAAATGGTTAGTCCATGTGGTGCTTGTCGACAAGTGATGGCGGATTTACTCTTGCCACAAACACCAATTTATATTGTTTATGGTAAAGATGAATCTTTACAAATTTTCCAAACCACAATCAAAGAACTATTACCTTATTCTTTTGGAAAAGAGGATTTACATGTTTAAATCTGGTTTTGTCAGTATAGTAGGGCGACCCAATGTTGGCAAATCGACTTTAGTGAACCAATTAATTGGTAAAAAAGTTTCGATTGTTAGTTATAAGCCTCAGACGACACGCGATGTCATCCGAGGAATTTATCATGATCAAGATTGTCAAATTATTTTTACGGATACGCCAGGAATTCATAAAAGCGAAGATTTATTAGGAGAAATTATGAATACGAATGCTGCTAATGTTTCTTCGGATGCAGAGATTATTATCATGCTTGTAGATGCCTCCAATCCTTCTACAAAGAGCGATAAGTATGTTTTAGAAAAGATAAAAAATCAACAAAGTCCACTTTTTTTGGTTTTAAATAAAATTGACCAAATTAGTAAAAAAGATTTATTAGATCAATTAACTTATTATGGTTCGTTACAATGTTTTCAAGAAATTATTCCCATTAGTGCTTTAAAAAAGGACAATTTAGACCATCTTTTAGAAGTTATCAAACAATATTTACCTGAAGGTCCACAATATTTTCCAGTAGATATGGTTAGTGATCATTCTCAATCTTTTAGGATTGCTGAAACCATTCGAGAAAAGATTTTATTTTTAACACAAGAAGAAGTTCCTTATTCGATTGGTGTTTATTGCGAAAATATCAAAGAAACTGAAAAAAGAATGGCAATACAGGCTATCGTTTTAGTTAATCGTGAATCTCAAAAAGGGATTATTATTGGTGAAAATGGACAAATGCTCAAAAAAATTATTCAATGGACTCAAAAGGATTTAAAAGAACAATTTCAAAAAAGTATTCGTTTAGAAATTTATGTTAAAGCTTATAAAAATTGGCGGAATAATACAAGAATTTTAAAAATGTTAGGATATGAGGTGGAATAATGGATAAAAAAGTGACGGGATTTATTTTTAATCGAACACCCTATAAAGATAATGACTTTTTATTACATATTTTAACAGATCAAGAAAAAGAAGTTTTTATCTTAGCCAAAGGAAGCGCTAAAGTGAGCAGTAAAAATGCCATTTCTACGCAATTTTTTATGATTAATGAATTTATCTATACAGAAAAAAGTGAAGATGGACCTAAAATTTTAAAAAATGTTTATACGATTAAGCCTTACTATGCTCCTTATAGTGATTTATTTGCCTCAGGAATGTTCTTTTTTATTTATGAAGTGATTCAAAAAATTGTGAATCAAATGCCTCTTTATCATTTAACCATCACTTGTTTTGATGCCTTGGAACAAAAAAATGATCCTTACAGTGTTGGAAATTACTTTTTAAAACATGTTTGCCAAGGATTAGGATATCAACCTTCTTTAGATGGTTGTGTTTATTGTCATCGAAAAGATCATTTAATTTCATTTGATTTTGAAAGTGGCGGGTTTATTTGTTCCAATTGTTTTAAGCCAATGATTCACCGTTCTTTTTCTCAAAATCAATTAAAAGAAATTTATAATTTTTTAAAAGAAGATGAAATGATGATGATGAGTGAACCAACCGCAAGTTTTGTCTTTGATTTATATGTTCAATTTTTAAAAGAACAAGCTGGAATTAAAACACTTTCCCATGAATTTTTAAAACAAGCACAAGTTTTTAAAAGATAAAAATTTCAATATGATGTTTTTTACCGAATTACTCTAGTAGGGTTTCATAAATTATTTCTTTTTGTTTGATGAATATTAAAAATCGGAGGAATATATTAAATGAAAAAATTTACAATCTTGGTTATATTTTTATTAGTCACATTCTTGTTTGGATGTAATATATCCAATCAAAAACTAGCTAAGAAAATGATTGAAAAATATTCCGATAATCGAAATTATGTAACTTTGACTGGTGAAGTAATAGAATTCAACGAAAACAATGTAATAATTAAATGTGAAGAATTAAATGATTACCTCAGTTACGAAGACGAACTTTGTGATTACTATATTTACTCTGATCAGTTTGTAGAATTACAAGTTGGAGAAGAAATACAATTTACAACAGTTCCTTTCCATTTTTATAATGGACACAAATTACCAATAGTAGAATTGAAAATAGATGAAAATACTTTATTATCATTTGAAGAAGGTAAAGAGAATTTATTGGATTGGGTGAATATAAATTTTAAATAAATGTGTAAATAGAATAAATAGTAAATTACTTTCACAAGTAAAACGAGATAAGGGTAGACTTGCCTTTTTTGTTGCAGAACAAGCAAGAATCAAATAAAATATATTTGCGATAATCAAGGTCGATTGTTAAAAGAAGATAATAGTACCCATCCTATTCTTTATTTTTATGATGGTGCATCCATTTGTAATATTCAAGTCGATGCTAACGATGGCAAATAAAACTACTTCAAAGATTAATTTATAGCATTTTTGCAAACTGACGCGTCTTCTTGTTTTAACTGGGATCCCAGTTAAAAATTGTAATGGTAAGGTTAACACAGGTGATTATTATCAGTTAAAGATAAAATGAAATTCTTGAACTTCATTTCGATTATCATTTTTTAGGAGGTCAAAATGAAAATATTTTGGGCAAATAGTTTTTATTCTTATGTAAGCAGAATATTTATATATTTTCCTATTATTTTAGGACTTATATCAGTATTTGATAATTTTCAAATTGGTGTTGGTTTTCTAATTGGTGGAATTGTTGTATCATATTTATTATATTTTTGTAATTTTTGTTGGTATTTAGGTTTCTTAAAATTTACAAAGGAGTTTATATTTACTCCGAATGATTTTGTGCCTAAGATTACTAGATTACAATATAAGGAGAAAATATATTATGATGATATTTGCGCGATTGAATTTAAAGATATAGATGGAAATTCTATTGGAAAACCACTTTGGAAAGCAAATAGTGTTAGCTATTTAGAAATAACAACTCATGATAATTGTATCCATAGAATTGCTATTGGAAAATATTCTCACAATCAATGGAAAAAAATTGAAAGAGAAATTACTAATATTGTGCCAAATGTTTTAATATTAAAAAGTGCAGAAGAATTAATTAAATTTAGAAAATATTAAGAAATTCAAACATCTCATTAGCTAGATGCATATACTACATTAATATAGTAGGTGCATCCTTTTTTTGTTATTTTTGTCCCGTATTTATTACTTTAAATGTCTGTTACTATTGACAAGATAAATTTAAATTATTTTTCCAATTACTCCGACACTTTAGTGTTTTTATGTCCGCGAAGATTGAAGAATATGTTTTATTATCTTTAAGTTATTCAATTTGCTTGATTATATTAATTAAAAAAAAGGAGTAAAAATAAAAAATTACTCCTTTTTTTAACTATTATCTTAATTTTTTTATAAATCTAAATCCATTGTACCCATAGCTTGTTTAATAGCATGTTTTTGAGCAACTCGAATCGCAGCTAATGCAGCTAAAGCGCCGACAACATCATCTAAAAAACAATTACATCTTTTTTTATTTCTTTGCAAAATATTGATTTTTCCAGGTTTTGAAACATCAAGGTAACCAAAATTGGTTTGACCAATCGTTCCATAATTGCCAGCAATGGATAAAGCAATCGCTTCATCAATTCCAAAATGACCCAAGTCACTTTTTAAAATGGAATTTAAGGGTTCTGAAAATAAATTTTGTTCAACAGCAGCATCAATATTCGCCGTTAAAATAATAGCATGAAATTGATCTCTTTTTCCTAAAACATCTAACACTGAATTTTTCATTTCTTCAATCGTTAAATCATCTAGATATTTACTTTGGGTTCCATAAGCAAGTTGGGCAATGTCATCAACAGTTACGCCACGTTCCTCTAAAACACGAATATTAATATCACGCATTTCATCTTCGCTATAAAGATTCGATTCACTAGGTACAAAATCTTTTAAACAATTAAGAAGACTCATTTTATCACTCCTTATATTTAATATACTATTTTTTCACGAATTTTACAATATTATTACTACAAAAGGAACAATGTCTATGTTAAAATAAGCATAGAATCAGTCAAAATGTAATTTTAGGAAGGTGAGTCTATGGTTTATGATATCGGCATTATTGGTGCTGGAGTCATTGGTTGTTTTTTGGCACGTGATTTAGCGAAATATCGGCTAAAAGTAGCTGTTTTTGAAAAAAATAATGATGTAGGAAATGAAGCTTCTGGAGCAAATAGTGCCATTATTCATTCAGGATATGACCCTTTGCCTCATACAAATAAAGCAAAATATAATGTTTTAGGCAATCAAATGTATGATCAAATTTGTAAGGATTTAGATGTTCCTTTTCAACGCATAGGATCTCTTACTTTAGCGGTTCAACCATCTGATATCGAAACGCTACAAATGTTACATCAACGCGCAAAAGAAAATCATGTTGAAACACAATTATTATCACAAGAAGAAGTGTTAAAACTAGAACCGAATTTATCAAAACAAGTATTAGGAGGATTATACGCACCAAGTGCTGGAATTATTGATCCTTTTAATCTTTGTGTTCATTTAATGGAAAATGCAATCGATCATCACGTTCAATTATTTTTAAATACTCCGATTCAAGAAATTGAAAAAAAAGAAGATAGATTTGTTTTAAATCAAAAATACCAAGTTAAAATATTAATTAATTGTGCAGGAGTTCATGCCGATGAAATCAATCACCTTCTTGGCATTGATTCCGTTTCTATTATTCCTCGAAAAGGGGAATATTTGGTTTTAGACCATTTTCAATCCGATTGGATTCGACACACCTTGTTTTTAGTGCCAAGTGATCAAGGGAAAGGCGTTTTAATTTCGCCAACAACAAGTCAAAATTATTTAATTGGCCCATCTGCTTCTGTATGTTTAAAAGAAGATAAAGATACCGATAAACCAACGCTTCAAGAAATTAAAAAGACGGCCGCTAAAATGGTAGCTGATATTCCTTTTTCACAAACCATTCGAACCTTTGCAGGAGTTCGTCCTACTCCTAAAAATCATGATTTTATTATTGAAGAAACGACGGTTTCTAATTTTATTCAAGTTGTAGGGATTGAATCCCCAGGTCTTACCGCGGCACCAGCGATTTCTAAAATGGTCATTGAAACCATTTTATCTAAAAAAATTCCTTTACATCTTAAAAAGACTTATCGTCCAACAATAAAAAAATATCTTAAAATTCAAGAATTAAGTTTTGCAAAAAGAAATCAATGGATTAAAAAGAATCCAAATTATGGCGAAATTGTTTGTAAATGTGAAAAGATAACGAAAGGAGAAATTTTAGATTGTCTTTCAAGAAGTTGTCCACCTCATAGTATTAAAGGATTGAAAAAACGATTACGCGTTGGATTTGGAAAATGCCAAGGTGGCATGTGTCAACCGCTCGCTTTAAAACTTTTAGCAGAAAAAAAACATTGTCAACCTAATCAAATTCCTTATGATTCTTTAAAATCTTGGATTTTAGATGATCCATTGGGAGGGAAAGAAAATGAAAACCGTTGATTTAGTGATTATCGGTGGAGGAAGTGCAGGACTAGCAGCAGCTTTGCAAGCCTATGAACAAGGGATAACCAATCTTTTGATTTTAGAAAAAGAAGATTATTTAGGTGGCATTTTACAACAATGTATTCATTCTGGATTTGGTTTACATCAATTTAAAGAACAACTAACAGGACCTGAATATGCCCAAAGGTATATTGATGCGATTCTTGAAAAAAAGATTCCTTATCAACTGCATTCAATGGTGTATCAAATTACAAAAGATAAGCACATTTATTATACGAATCAAGAAGAAGGATGTGTGAAAATCAAAGCCAAAGCGATTATTATGGCTGCCGGTTGTATTGAAAGAACCCCAGGTGCGATTGAATTAGAAGGGGCAAGACCATCAGGCATTTTAACAGCTGGTCTTGCGCAAAAATATATGAATATGGAAGGGTATATGGTTGGAAAAAAAGTATTCATATTGGGAAGTGGCGATATTGGTTTAATTATGGCTCGTCGATGTGTTTTAGAGGGAGCAAAAGTGCTTGGTGTAGCAGAAATTATGCCTTATTCGAATGGATTAACAAGAAATCTTGTTCAATGCTTGCAAGATTTTAATATTCCTTTATATTTATCACATACTGTTAAAAAAGTTATTGGAAAAGATCGTGTTGAAAAAATTGTTTTAACAAAAGTAGATGAAAATTTAAATCCGATAGAAAACACTGAAAAAGTATTTGATTGCGACACTTTAATTTTATCGGTTGGGCTTATTCCTTATAATACTTTATTGACACCTTTAAAGGTGCAGATGCATAGTAGAACCAAAGGAGCAATTGTGGATCAAAATTATCAATCCAGTGTTCCTGGTATATTTAGTTGTGGAAATGCTTTACATGTTCATGATTTAGTGGATTATGTCAGTCAAGAGGCATGCTTAGCCGCAAATGGAGCCATTTCCTATTTAAAACAAAAAAGACAAAGTAAAAAAACGATTTCTATTGTTGCAAAAAATGGTATTTCCTATGTTGTTCCTCAAAAAATTGCTTTTCCATTACAAGATAAAATGGAATTAAAATTTCGTGTTGCACGACCTTTTTCTCAAGTAAGTATTCAACTTGTGGCTCAAAACCAAGTGATTCAAACGATAAAAAAGAGACAATGCGTTCCTTCAGAAATGGAAAAACTCATTCTTTCTTTTCAATCTATACCTAAAAACTGTCAAGAAATTGCTATTCAAGTTTTGGAGGAAAAACAATGAAAACACTGATTTGTATTGAATGCCCACGGGGCTGTCATTTAACGATTGATGAAAATCAAAAAGTAACAGGAAATGGATGTCCAAGAGGAATCCAATATGCTTTAAATGAATTAACTTCTCCGACAAGAATGGTTACAACTACAGTTAAAGTGTTAAGTGAACAATGGTCACGTTTACCCGTAAAAACCAGTCATGAAGTTCCTAAAGATAAAATGTTTGAGATTGTTCAAGCCTTAAGAAAAACAGAAGTGAAAGTTCCCGTTTATGTCAATGATGTAATTGTATCACATATATGTGGTCTTGATGTGGATATTATTGCTACAAGAACGATTTTAAAATAGAATCGTATTTACAAAAATTTATTAAATTTACAACGATTTTGCTCTTGTTTTAAGGGTAGAATCGTTTTTTTTTTTTTTTTTTTTTTTTTAATAAAAAGGAGTAAACACTACTCCTAAAACACAAATTTAGATCTTTTATGGTAGATAGGTTAATAAGTCTGCAATAGAAGCAAACACAAAATCGGCTTTGATATCTTGATTTTGATATTGGTTTAAAGTGGTTTCGCCGCTTAAAACTAAAATAGCAGTAAAGCCATTATTTTTTGCAAAAGCAATATCCGTAGAAAGACGGTCGCCTACCATTGCAATTTGATGCGGTTTTAAATGAAATTTCTCCATAATTGTTTTACCCATAATGGTATAGGGTTTGCCACAAATAAAGTCTGGTGTTCGATTCGTACTTTTTTCTATTAAAGCCATCATTGAACCAATATCAGGTACATAATAAGGAGTGGCAGGACAATTAATGTCTGGATGAGTTGCAATATAAGGTTTTCCTTGATTGAGAAAGGTGGTACATAAAACCAATTTTTGATAAGTTAACGTGGTATCATATCCTAATACGACTAAATCAGGATTTTTATCTTCTAACGGAATGTGATGCTTTTCAAATTCTTCTTTTAAAGCATCTGTTCCAACTAAGTATACGGATTGATGGGGATAATGTTGATTGAGATATTCACAGGTTGCTTGTCCTGAAGTATAGATTTCATCAAGTGAAATATCAATTCCTAGTTTTTTTAACTTTTCAACATAATCCTTGGCACTTTTTGAAGAATTATTAGTTAAAAATAAAATTTGTGCTTGCTTTTTTAGATGAGCGAGGGTTTCTTTTACTTGCGGTAATAGGGTTTGTTCAAGATAAATGGTGCCATCCATATCGAGACAAAATAAGCGAATTTCTTTTAAATCTTTCATATAAATCTCCTTTAAAATTTAAAATTGAAGAAATTTTGATTAAAATTATTACTGACATATAAAGTTTCTAAACATTCTTGTTGATCCAATAAAGCAATTTTTTTATAAGCATAATTTAAACTATCATTTTCTTCAATTTGCACATGAAAATGATCATAAGGAATCAACTTTGTTTTTTTACCAAAAAGATAGACAACAAATCCTGGCATGAAAAAGATTTTTTTACCATGATTAAAATAGAAAGCAAAATAAGGAATATTGCAACTAATTTTTCCATTAAAAATAAAGCCTCTTTTTTTGGGCATGACGAGTGCAAATCCGACCATTTTTCTTTTTTTCTTAGAAGCATTGGGAGTATAAGTAAAATCCACTTTGCCTAAAAATTTTTCATATTTTTCAACATAGGGTCGATAATGTGAAGAATAATAAGTCACACATTTATCATTTAAAGGACTTTTAAGATCTTTAAAATGCCAATCAATTTGAATACTTGGATAAAAAATAAAACCAAATAAAAGATAAAGAAGCGCCCATGAAACGACAAAAACAATTAAAAATAAGAAAAACCAAAAATCTCCATTAGGACGACCAAAAATGCCATAAATTATTGCTCCAATACATAAAATAGCAAAAATTAATTTGGTACATAAGCGACGAATAGCATCTTTTTTTTGAATTTCTTGTTGAATTTTTTGATAAAAAGGTAAAAGTTCTTCTTTTTCAAAAACTTGATATTGATTGTTTACTTTAAAACTTAATTTATTTTTATTGTAATAAATGATTTCATTCTTTTTTTGTTTCTTTGTTTGTTTTTTCATTTGCTTCTTCCTTTCTTAAATGCATCGCACAAACGGCTCCACTTGACCAAGCCCATTGTAAATTATATCCACCACATATTCCATCAATATCGACTAATTCACCAATGAGGTAAAGGGAAGGAATTTTTTTGGATTCCATAGAGGAAAGATCAATTTCATCTAAAGGAACACCTCCAGCAGTCATTTGAGCGTGATCAAAAGAATCAGTTCCTTCAATATGAAAAGTTAAATGCTTTATTGTTTGAATAATCGATGAAATATCTTTGGTTAAAGCTTGTTTATAAACATATTCTGCAAGCATTTTAGGTAAAATTCCTTGTAAAACATTTTCTTGAAATGCTTTTTTTTGATTTAAAATTTGAAACAAAGTTTGTTTATCATAATCAGGCATTAAATCTAATTGAATTTGCATATTGGTAAAGGATGGAACACGATGGTAATAACTGCTCATTTGAAAGATTACAATTCCTGATAACCCATCTTTTTTAAAAAAAACTTCACCATAATCTTTAACAATACATTGTTGATTGTTCCATAAAGAAACTTGAGCTTTACAGCGTAAATTTGCAATAGAGTCTAATTTTTCTTTCACCTTGAAACCCGTTAAAGAAGGATAAAGAGGTTGATAGGTATGGCCTAATGCTTTTAATAAAGCATAAGTGTTGGATTTTTGATAATAAGCTAGACCGCCACTTGCTAAAATGACAATATCAACTTTTTCAATGGAATGATTATTACTTTTTAAATAAAATTGATTGCCTTTTTTTTCAATGTCTAAAATGGGATGGTCGCAAATCATTTTTACTTGTTTAGAAAGTAAAAATTGTCGTAATGTTTCTAAAACAGAAGTTGCTGTTTCACTATAAGGATAAATTCTACCTTCAGCATCGATTTTAGTTAAAAGTCCTAATTGTTGAAAAAAAGAACATGTTTTTTTAACATCAAATTGAGCAATGATGTCAATAGCTTGTGGATGATTATAAAAATTTTTTTGCATATTCATATTAGATAAATTACATTTTCCATTACCAGTTAGTAATAATTTTTTTCCAACACGATTATTTTTTTCATAAATGGTAATCGAAAAAGAGGTGTAGCATGCAAGATAAGCAGCGCAAAATAATCCCGATGCGCCTCCACCAATAATACCAATTTGTCGCATATCATCACCTCATTTACATTATAACATAAATTCAAAAATAGATAAAAAAACCGAAATTTTCGGTTCTATTTCGTAATATATAAAATGCCAATTGTTCTTTTTCCACAATGGCTGCTAATAACACAACCAGCAACAGTTTCATGTAAATGATGAATTTTCTTTTTTAAAGAATCGGGTAGATGCTCTTTAATATATTTTGCTTCTTCAAAGCCCAAAGAATGGGTAATCATTACATGATCGGGGTCTAGTTCGTTTTCATGATCTACAATGTCTTGAATCATGATATCTAAAGCTTTAGAAAATTTTCCAAAGGCTTTATCATCTAAATCTAGAATGCCATCTTTTAGACGAATAACAGGACGAATTCTTAACATACTACCAAAGAAACGTTTGGTTCCACTACAACGTCCACCTTTGTGTAAAAAAGTAAGATTCGGAACGGCAAATTGCGCATGGATTTTTGGAACCACTTGATCCGCTGCTTCTTTAATTTGAGCAGCTGTCATCCCTTGATCACGGAATTGGCACATTTTTAAAACCAAAAGACCAATACCTGTGGATAAACTTAGTGAATCCACTAAAAAAATGCGGTTTTCTTCAAATTGGAGTCGTGCAACATGGGCATTATTGAAGGTGCTTGAAATTTTAGAACCAATTCCTGTATAAACCACATCATAGCCTTGTTCAATATAAGGAGTAAAAATTTTAACAAAATCAGCAGGCGATAAAGCAGATGTTTTAGGAAGTTCATCTAATTCATCTACTTTTTCATAGAGTTGTTCCGTTGTTAAATCAATTCCATCTTTATAGTGGGTTGTACCAAAAACAACATATAAGGGAACAACATGAATATCATTTTGTTCAATTAAATCTTTTGATAAATCACAAGTGCTATCTGTTAATATAATAACTTTATGCATCAAATCATCCACCATGTTCGTCATTGAAATCATTATAGCATAATGATAGAAAAATAAGAAGTATTATTTTAAATACTTTAAAATAATAAAATTTGATAAATAAATGTTTTTTTCATTTTAATTAGTTTTATGATATGATATATACAAGGAAGTGAAAGTATGCTCATTTTAATTGGTCCTAGTGCTTCAGGCAAAACAGAAGTAGCAAAGTATTTAAAAAAAATGTATCACATTGATAAAATCATTACCTATACAACTAGAAATCCACGGGAAAATGAGTTAAAAGATGTCGATTATCATTTCATTTCTTTAGAAGAATTTGCATTGTTAAAAGAACAAGATTTTTTTGTAGAAACGACCTATTATAATCATAATTATTATGGTACTGCAAAAAAAGATATTTTAGATGATAAATGTATTATCTTGGATCCTAATGGTTTAAAATCTTTTTTATCTTTAAATAATCCACGTATTATTTCCATTTATTTAGATTGTGATGAGGATATTCGTTTGCACCGAATGATTGCTCGTAAAGATCCATTACTTGAAGCTAAAAAAAGAATTATTAATGATCGCATTGCTTTTTATGATAAAAATTTAGAAGGAGTGACTTTTGTTATCGATTCTTCAAAAAATAATATTCCTGAACTTGGCGATAAAATATATAATCTTTATCACAATTTATTAATTTCATTGGATAAAAATGGCTAAAACTATCGCGGATTTAGAAATTTATGCAAAGGAAAACCATATTCCGATTGCAAGAAAATCATTTGTGGATTATTTAACGCAACTTGTATTAGAAAACCATTATACAACGATGTTAGAAATAGGAACGGGAATAGCCTATACTTGCATTTGTTTATGTCAAAAAACAAATTTGGATATTACGACCATAGAATATCGTTTGGAACGATACCAAGAAAGTAAAAAAAATGTGCAAGAATTTGAATTTTTAGATCGGATTCACTTATACTATGGGGATGCTTTGTCCATGTCCTTTTCTCAAAAGTATGATATTATTTTTATTGATGCTGCAAAATTAAAAAACAAGGCATTCTTTATCAAATATAGTCCTTTATTATCTTTGAATGGAACCTTAATTATTGATAATATGGACTTACATGATTTTTCTCTAACAGCCAAAAAAGAAAAAGTAGAAAAATATAAAAAAAGTAATCAAGAATTAATGGACTATCTTTTCCATTTAAAAGATTTTGAAGTGACTTATCTTCCCATTGGTGATGGCATTTTAAAAATTACGCATAAAAAATAATCCTTGAGGGATTATTTTTTCGTATAAATGCTTCTTTTTGTCGATATTTTTAAATTTTTATAATTTAAAAGATATAAAATACGTGTATGTAATACAATACTTTGTGCTGCATTCGATTTTGTAAAGTAGAGTTTATGATAACCAAAGTTTTGATTCATTCTTTTTGCAAAAACAAGTGCTACTTTTCGATTCTTTTTAAATAAGTCTGGAACAACATAAAACTCTTTTTGAAAAATCCCTTTTGGTCGACATAATAGATACCTTGGACTGTCTGGATAGGCATAGAGTTGTAAAAACGATTCTGCAAAGATATTTTGTTCATAGGTAGAAGCATTTTTTAAATAACAAATCAAAGAATTTTTATTTTCTTCAATTTTAATTTCAATTGAAGGAGATGTTAAAATACCAATATCTTTTAATGAAAAGCATAATGCTTCAGCAATGTAATACATTTTGCTTTTTTTGCTTTTAAGGCGTAGAATACGTAAAATCAAAAATACAAAATAAGAACCTAATACAATTAATGAAATCATATATAAAAGTAAAGGGATAAAACGATTGAAGTGGAATAAATCAAACATTTCATAGATATTAAAAAATAAAAAGAGTGTTAATATCATTTGAATGATTGTGTTATAAAAAGAATAGGAATGTTTAAAAAATTGTTTATCAAAGATTAATTCATTTTTGATTTGATTGATTTCTTCAGCTTGATTAAGACTGTTTTGCCATTGTTTTGCTACATGATTTCGATTTGCAGCCAAATTTAGCATATTTTGATTACTTTCTTGAATTTGTTTTTCATTTTGTGGAATGGGTGTTAAAATACGTGCAATCCCGTTTTCAATAAGACATTGATCCTTTCCAATTCCGATAAAAGATTCAAATCTTTTTTTTAATAAATCTAAATCGGGATTATTTTCAAGATTATAAGGGTTAATGGTTAATAAATGCCAAATGTTAGATATTTTTTGAGGATAATGTTCATTGATGCGAATTGCTCTTCCACGTGTTTGATTGGAAGAAACATAAGAACCTTGAAAGCTTGCAAGAAGGAGAGTATTGACACAAGGTGCATCCCATCCTTCTCCCAATAATGCCTTAGTACCAATTACGACTTGGAAATATCCTTTTTCAAATAAACGAGTTAAAGCTTGTATGATGATTTTTTTATGAATCGGTAAAACATGAAGTTCACAATAAGAGGTTTGATTTACTTTTTTATAAGTAAATAACTCGTTAGAAACACATTCTTCTTTTAAGGGCTCAACACAAGATAGAGGAATTAAAATAAGACTTCCTGATAATAAACAAAGATTCAAATCATTTATTTCTTGTCGTCTTAATGTTTCAAAAATAGGAAGAATTCCAATTGAAGTCATTTCTTTTTTTAAATTGTTAATGGAAGATTTTGTTTCTTTTTTGATATAGTCAGCTAAAATAAGCATTCTTAAATCTTGTTTTAAATGCGTATATTCAAATTGGGTAATTTCTACAATAGAATGAAGCTTATTTTTACTTTCAATAAGCAATTTTTCATGCCGATCATCTTGTGTTAAATGTACTTGATGATGATGAATCAGTCTTAATGCTATTAATTCTTTTTTTAAACGAATCAAAAAATCATCTTCTTTAAAAGGAAATGTTTCATCAAATAAGATGGTTTGCAATAAAATTTCTAAATGTTGCATTTGAAAAGGTTCAATATCACAACTAAATCGAATAAAAAAGTTAATTTTTTGTTGATTATGATATAAAAATAAGATAACACATCGATAAAAAGACGCGTTTTGATAATATTTTTTTCTAAAATTGGCATATTTTTGATGAATGTTTAACTTTAAGAGTAATTCAATTAAAGTAGCATGATGCTGATATTTTTCAAAAGTTTTAGCTGCATTTTGATAAAATTTTTGAATTTGCTCTTGTTCATCTAAAGTAGGCAAATTACAGTAAATATAGTCTTGATGAAAACAAAGATTATGGTCCTTTACCAATTCTGGGATAAAAATTTCTTCATCAATAGGTCCACAAAGATGAATGTAACGTTTCCATTCTGTAGGCGTTGCATCATAAGGCGGTGTAGCGGTTAAAGAAATGATAAAAGGATCATCTATTTTTTTGATGACGCTTTCTAAAACACGCCACCATTCATTTTTTAAATGATGGCATTCATCTAAACAAATGGTTTTAATTTGATATTCTTTTATCTTTTCATCTAGATTAAATAAAGAGTAATCTTCAACATGGATTTCATCTTCTTGATCTACTTTTTTTTGATATGCGCTGTATAAAGATTGATAGGTAATACAAATAATTGGTGCAGGAATTTTTAAATCTCTAGAAATATAGGATTCATAAGATTCATCATGAACGAAATCTTGAATAAAGCGCTGAATCCATTGTTCTCGAATCGTTATACTAGGAGTTAAGATTATACAAGGTTCATTGACTTGTAAAATTAATTCAATCCCTAGAGTTGTCTTTCCACTTCCTGGCGCGGCCACAAGATGTAATTTTTTTTGAGAAAGTAAAAGAGGCACTTTTTCAAGTATTCTTTTTTGATAGGGTCGATATGTTCCATTAAATTTTAAAGAAGAGGGAAAAACAGCCATTTCATCACCTATTTTCTATCTGCTTCATTATAACATTGTTTTTTGTTTAAATTCAATTTAATTTGATTAGCAAAAAATCACCTAGATATAATATATCTAGGTGTAAAAATTAAAAATGAGACTTAGTCATATTTGGGTTTGAAAAATTCTTATAATAGATTAGGTGAAGACAGTATGAAAAAATATAAAATTTGTGTTTATGCAATCTGTAAAAATGAAGAAAAAAATTTAAAAGGCTGGTTAGAAAATGTGCAAGAAGCCGATAAAATTTTTGTTTTAGATACAGGGTCTACAGATAGTAGTATAGAAATATTAAAACAAGCTAAAGAAAATGTCGTTTTTCAAACCAAAAAGTATCAACCTTTTCGATTTGATGAAGCAAGAAATGATTCATTAAATATGGTGGATGAAGATTGTGATATTTGTGTTTGCTGTGATATTGATGAACGTTTTATTAAAAATTGGCGCAAAATTATTGAAAAGAATTGGACAGCAGATACGAAACTTTTATCTTATCGTTATACTTGGAATTTTAATTCAGATGGAAGTGAAGGAACTGTATTTTTTATCAGTAAAATTCATTCTCGTCATGATTTTAAATGGGTGCATCCTGTTCATGAAGTTTTGCAATATTTAAAAAAAGAACCTTACAAAACAATACAACTTCCAGAATTAAAACTTTTTCATTACGCGGATAATCTAAAATCACGGAGTAGTTATCTTCCTTTATTAGAATTATCGGTACAAGAAGATCCTGAAGATGATCGTAACATGCATTACTTGGGAAGAGAATATATGTTTCATAAAAAATATGACGAAGCTATTAACACTTTAAATCGGCATTTGACTTTAAAATCAGCAACTTGGAAAGATGAAAGAGCGGCCTCTTATCGCTTTATCGGAAGATGTCAATTAGCAAAAAATAATTTTAATGAGGCAAAAATATCTTATTTGAAAGCAATTTGTGAAGCTCCTTATTTGAGAGAAGCATATATTGAATTGGCTTATTTACTATACGAACAAAAAGAATATTATGGGGTGATTTATTGGATTGAAGAAGCTTTAAAAATTCAAGATCATTCTTTAACTTATATTAATGAGGCCTTTGCATGGAATGCAACACCTTATGATTTGTTATCTTTAGCCTACTATTTTATCCATCAAAAAGAAAAAGCATTAGAATATGTAAAAAAGGCTTTACAACTTTCTCCGGATAATGAAAGAATTCAAAAAAACAAAGAAATTTTTGAAAAAATGGCATGAAAAAAACCGCTTTAAAGCGGTTTTTTCATTAATGACATTTTGGTCCCGTCGGTCCAGTAGGTCCCATTGGTCCTGTAAGACCTGTTAAACCTATTTCACCTTGAATACCAGGAATTCCTTGAAGACCTTGTTCGCCAGGAATACCTTGAAGTCCTTGTTCTCCTGGAATTCCAACTAAGCCAGTTTCACCTTGGATACCTTAAACTCCTGCGGCACCAGTAGGTCCAGTCGGTCCTGTAGGCCCTGTAGGTCCGGTTGGTCCAGTAGCACCAGTTTCACCTTGAAGACCTTGTAATCCTTGAATTCCTTGTGCACCAGTAGCACCGGCAGGCCCTGTAGGTCCAGTAGGTCCCGTCGGTCCAGTAGCACCAGTTTCACCTTGAAGACCTTGTAATCCTTGAGGCCCTTGTGCGCCTTCAGCACCGGCAGGTCCAGTAGGTCCGGTAGGTCCCGTCGGTCCTGTAGCGCCAGTAGCTCCTGTAGTACCAATAGGTCCGGTTGGTCCTTGAGGAATCACTAAGTTTAATACAAAATTAGGGGATACACCAGTTATAGTGGCACTAGCTTGTGAACCTGGAGCACCAGTTGTTACAGTGCCGATGGTTAATGTGGCAATGCCACCAGCAGGACCCGTCGGTCCAGTAGGTCCAGTAGGTCCAGTAGCGCCAGTATTTCCTTGAATTCCTTGAGGCCCTTGAGCACCAGTTGGTCCTGTGGCACCAGTTAATCCTTGTAATCCTTGAGGGCCTTGCGCACCAGTAGCACCGGTAGGTCCCGTCGGTCCAGTTGGTCCCGTCGGTCCTGTAGCACCAGTAGGACCTATTTCACCAGTTAAACCGATTGCACCTTGAGGTCCTTGAGGTCCAACAAATCCTTGAGGTCCTTGAGGTCCCATTGGTCCGGTAGGTCCCGTAGGTCCTTGTACACCTTGAGGTCCTTGTGGACCAATTGGTCCTTGAAAGCCTCTTGGTCCAGTAGGACCCGTTGGCCCTACAATGGGATTGGGGCAACAATTTGGAGTTATACAAGTTTGTCCACAGCAGGGGTTGGGGAGAGGAAATAAATTATTTCCACAACAGTTATTGAAACGCATTATATCACTCCTTTATTTTACGTTCCAATTTACCATATGCATGAAACAAAAAAAGATTTAGATTTTTACACAAAAAATATTTTTTTTAATATTGTTTTAAGGAATCAAAGATATATTATAGATGCTAAATAGTTTTAGCATTATCAGTCCCCTCTGATAAACTTTTTAAAAGGATACGAAAGTATCCTTATTTTTTTGTTTTATAGTTCAATTTATAAAAAAATTCTATCAATTGATAGAATTTTATTTTGGTAATTTCACTACAAAAGTCGTATGCACATTTACTTCACTTGTTACAGTTATGGTTCCATTTAATTGATTAACAATGGCTTTTGCAATAGCAAGCCCTAGACCAAAACTATGATTGGAATCTTGATTATAAGATTCATCTTGTTTGTAAAATCTTTGAAACACCTTTCCTAAATTTTCTTTTTCAATTCCTTTTCCGGTGTTCTGAATTGTAAATTCAATTTTATTTTTCTTTTGAGTTAAAGATAAATCAATTGCTCCATTCTCTTGGGTATATTTAATAGCATTATCAATTAAGATCGTAAATAATTTAATCATGTTTTCCATGTTTCCATTGAAAACAATATTTTCTTCAATATTAGAAGTGACATGAATTTTCTTTTCAAAAGCGTTCACTTCAAATTCCATCACTAATTTTTCAATTAATTCTGATAATTGAATTGGCAGTTTTGTTTCGCTTGCTAATAGACTTTCCGTTTTTGATAAATCTAGCATTTGGTAGATGAGTCGATTCATTCGATTGGTTTGTTCAATGATATTGTTTATCCATCGATTTTGACTTTCAATGGTTTCAGTTTTGTTATTTTCCAAAACAGAAAGATTAGTATTAATAACAGTTAGAGGTGTTTTTAATTCATGAGAAGCATTAGCAATGAGTTCTTTTTGCTTATAAAAGGCTTCGCGAATAGGTGAAATGGTACGTTCAGCAATAATAATAGCAGAAAAAGAAAGTAATACGATGACGATAAAATAGCCAATTAATAGAGAAAAAAACATGACATTGGTATTAGAAATATAAGATGTATAATCAAATATAGAAAATAATAAACAATTTTGAGTTGGTTTTTGTAAATTTAAATATTCAATAGAATCAAAGATATAATAGCGTTGATTTAGTTTAAATACATGTTCTTCGCTTTTACATTTAGCAATTTTCATTGATAATTCATCAAACCATTCTGATCGTTCATGACCATATTCTTCACTATAATTATCATCTAAAGGATCATAAGCCACTTGATTTGTTCCCGTTTTTATAAAATTCCCTTCATCATCTACATACATTAATAAAAAAGTACAGTCTTCTTTTTCAGGAACAATGTTTTCTTTGGATGCGGTAATCAAAGATTTTTTTAATATTTCATTAATGTTACCAATATGAAATTCTAATTCATTTTCTGAAACTATAACAATTTTTGTTATATCATTGCACATTATGTATTTTTTTAAATCTTCAA
>OLGD01002425.1_pt1 | contig 21448 bp, 14 predicted proteins | sample 1605311 | NCBI WGS metagenome assembly OLGD01 (sample SAMEA3888917, study PRJEB22519) | human gut metagenome | biome: human gut; feature: human-associated habitat; material: faeces | place: Denmark | collected 2010
CTAACCGAAATCGGTGAGGAAGCCTTTTGCGGCTGTACGCTGCTTAAAACAATCACGCTCCCCGGCAGTGTGACCACGCTCGGCAAGGGTGCGTTTAAGGGCTGCGCCGTACTCGACAATATCACGCTGCCCGAAAGCCTAACCGAAATCGGTGAGGAAGCCTTTTGCGGCTGTACGCTGCTTAAAACAATCAAACTCCCCGGCAGTGTGACCACGCTCGGCAAGGGCGCGTTTTACGGCTGCACGGCGCTGCGAAGCGTCGAGATCGACGGCGTGCAAGAAATCGGCGCTCAGGCATTTAAAAAATGCACCGCGCTCACGGAACTGACCCTATCGAACGCCGTCCGCTCTATCGACACCGAGGCGTTTGCGGCGTGTGCAAGTCTGAAAGAAGTCGCTTTGCCGGACAGCATTTTGAGCATTTCGAGCGGCGCGTTCAAGGGCTGCGCCGCGCTTGAACGCATTCATCTGCCGCCGCACATCGAAACGATTCGTTTTGAAACCTTTAAAAGCTGCTATGCGCTTGAATATATTGAGATTCCGGACGGCGTGACCAAAATCGACAAAAGCGCCTTTTATGAATGTACCGATCTCAAGGAGATTGTAATTCCCGAAAGCGTGACGTACATCGGCAAAAGGGCTTTCTCCGGCTGCGCGAGGCTGACCGTTTCGGGCGTCTCCGGTTCTTTTGCCGAAAGCTTCGCGGCGGAAAACGGCCATGCGTTCGAGCCGCTGGAAGCGGCGCCCGAAACAAAAGGCGATTCCGAGCCGCCGGACGGCCGCCGCGAAAATACAATCGTGACCAATATTCTCCTGCCCGCCGCGGCCGGACTGCTGCTCGCCGTATTTCTTATAGTATATAGGAAGAAAAAACAAAAATAAACCGCTTGCACGCCGATCGGTCAATGAAAACGCGGAAATTATTTTCCGAACGGGCGCGCGAATATGCATCAAAAAGCGCAGGAACGGGCAATATGCCCGCCGCATCGCAAACCCCCGCGCTCGCAACAGCCGAAAATACCGTCGGGAACTTTCGTTCCCGACGGTATTGTTTCGTCTGCGCGCATCTTCCCCACGCGCCCGAAAAGCCGGGCGCCGCCGCACGTTTCACGCCGCACGCAAAGCGGACAAATGCGCGCGGTCGAAAATTTCCCTCTATACCGGCCTTTTGCAGATTTCGACAGGCATAATACCGTACAATCAAGTCCGGCAATCGAAATATTCCGTATACAAGGCGGTCGTGCGCCGCCCCGTACATCTCTTTTTTTGCGCGCAAGCGGCCAAAACGGCGAGAATCCGCAAAAGATTTGTCCCGAAGCGCTCCTCGCGCCTATACGCGCGCCGGCGCCTGTAAACTTTCGCGCCCGACGCGCTGAGCAGACGCTTTTTTTCGGGGCTGCAAAAGATTAAACGAATCTTAAACTTTTTTATGTTGCATCTTAAAGGGCAATCCGATACAATATGAATATAAAAAACAGAAAGGAAGTGCAGGATGCTCGATTTGTCCCTCGCGGTCTGCGGCGCGCTTTTGTCGCTGATGGGCTTCCTATACATATATCGCGGCTTATTTGCCGTAATCGGCCTTTTTCGGACAAAAAAATTTACCCCGGCCAAAACGTTCCACCGCTATGCCGTCGTGATCGCCGCGCGCAACGAGGAAGCGGTCATCGGCAACCTGCTCTCCAGCATTGAAAAACAAGACTACCCGCGCGAGAAAATCACGGTCTTTGTCGTCGCCGACAACTGCACCGACGAAACGGCCGCCAAGGCGCGCGAGCACGGCGCCGTCTGCTATGCGCGCACCGACAGTTCTCGACGCTCCAAGGGCTACGCGCTCCAATTTCTGTTTGAAGAAATTCGGAAAGACTACGGCATCGACGCTTTTGACGCCTACATCCTGCTCGACGCGGACAATCTGCTGAAATCCGACTATATCAGCCGAATGAACGACGCTTTTGACGCGGGCGAGCAAATCGTCACCGCCTACCGAAACACAAAAAATCTAAACAGCAATTGGATTTCCGCCGGCTACGCGCTGCACTGGCTGCGCACGGCGCGCTTTGAAAACCGCGCGCGGTCACTCTGCAAAATCCCTACGCGGATCCAGGGCACCGGCGTGCTCTTTGCGAGCGCGCTGATGCAAAACGGCTGGAACTACACATCTCTGACCGAGGACCGGGCGTTTTCCGTGGACGCGGTGGCGCACGGCGTTCACATCAGCTACCAGCATGAGGCGCAGTTTTACGACGAACAGCCGGTTTCGCTTGCGGTCGCATGGCGGCAGCGTATGCGCTGGTCAAAAGGACATCTCCAATCCTTTACCGAATGTTGCGGCACGCTTTTCGGACGTATTTTTACCGGAAAAAGCGCGAAGCAAAAATTTGTTTCCTACGACATGCTCCTGACCAATCTGCCCTGCGCGATCGTCTCCATCCCGCTCAAACTGATCAAGCTGGCCGTCGCCGTGGCCTTGTGCTTTGCGGCCGCGTCGGGCGCCAGCCGGGAACTGCTCTTCTCGGTTGCCGGCGCGCTGGTTTTCGAGCATATCGCCAATATTCCGCTCGCGGCGCTGCTCTTCTTTACCGAGCGCGACCGGTTGACCGCGATTCCGCTCTGCAAAAAGCTCTGGTACTGCCTCATGTTCCCGATGTTCAGCATCATCGGCGATCTTTCGCTCTGCGCCGCCGCGTTCAAAAATGTCGGCTGGGATCCGATCCCACACCGCGCGGCGCTCAAAATCGAGGAGGTGGAGACCGGAACCGTCTCCGGAGCGCAAAAAGGGTTCCCGGAAAAGCAGCCAAAGCCCCTGTATTCGGTGAAAAAATATCCCTCTGTAAAATAAAAACGCCGCGTTTGGGCGTGCCATAAGAAAGTTTTTCGGCGCAATTCCATAGGGAATTGCGCCGAAGCTTTTCGATAAAGATAGGTTGAGGGATACAAAAAGGATTTGACGCTGATTGCAGGCGGAAAGCATACCGAAAATATCACGGAACGCAATATTAAATTGACTTGCCAGCCCTTTTGTGCTATACTCTAAACGGATGATTTTATGTAGGCGCAGGAGGGCTGTTTTTATGAAATACAGCTATAACAAACTGTGGAAGATACTGATTGACCGCAAAATCACGAAAACCGAGATGCGCAAGCAGACCGGCATAACGACGAACATGCTTGCCAAAATGGGAAAAGACGAACCCGTAACAATGGACACCCTTGCAAAGATTGCAGCTTATCTTGACTGCGGGCTTGACGATATTGTAGAGATACAGAAAGACGGTGATTAAATGGCGGGAAACAGCAACTTGAACGACTCTGCCAGAAATAAACAGGACGAGTTTTACACACAGCTTTCTCTGATTGAAAGTGAATTAAAGCATTACAGACGACATTTTACAGGCAAGGTCGTCTTGTGTAACTGCGATGACCCATACGAAAGCAATTTTTTCAAATATTTTGCTATGAACTTCAATTCTTTAGGTTTGAAAAAGCTCATTACAACCTGCTATGCAACCTCACCTGTCACAGGAAAAGAATTTGAATACTATGTAGAAGACGACGGGCAACTCTCTTTTCTGCCGCTTGAGAACGCAGCGCCAATACAGGAAGAACGGCAGCCCTACCGTGTAGAGATAACAGAAGTCACAGACAAAAACGGCGACGGGCGTGTAGACCTTGCGGACGTGGAATTTTTAATGCGCAACCAAAAAAACACAATGACCCTGCTTGACGGGGACGGAGACTTTCGCAGTCCTGAATGCGTAGAGTTATTGAAGCAGGCGGATATTGTTGTTACAAATCCCCCGTTTTCGCTGTTCCGTGATTATATCGCTTTGCTTGTAAAATATGGAAAACAGTTTTTGATTATTGGAAATCTTAATGCTGTAAAATACAAAGAAATTTTACCTTTGTTTATGACGGATAAGGTTTGGCTTGGGTGCAACAGCGGACATTATTGGTTCAAGGTTCCCGATAGTTACGAGGAGAAACGCACAGACTTCAAAATTGATGAAACCGGGCAAAAATGGCGACGCATGGGCAATATATGTTGGTATACAAATCTTGATACAGAAAGGCGCCATGAAGATATAACGCTTTTTAGGCCTTATTCGCCTGAAAAATACCCCAAATATGATAATTTTGATGCGATAGAAGTGAGCAGGACGGCAGACATACCTTGTGATTATTTTGGCGTGATAGGCGTACCAATTACATTTATGACGAAGCACAATCCTGAACAGTTTTCTATTGTTGGGGTATTAAATAGCGGAAGCGCAAATGAATATGATTTTGCAAAAGCTATTTTGGACGGAAAACAACTATACGCAAGAGTATTGATTCGTAGAAAGCAGGTGAATACAGATGAAAATTAAACTGCATGAAATCCCCGTGCGCGATGTTGTGGCAGGCTATAAGGACAGCGCCGAAAACGGAGTTACGGGGTACAACGGGCGCTTGAATATTCGCCCTGCTTTTCAGCGTGAATTTATTTACAAGGACAAGCAGCGTGATGAAGTAATCCATACGGTTATGCGCAACTTTCCTTTGAATGTCATGTACTGGGTAAAGAGCGACAATGGAAGCTATGAAGTGCTTGACGGACAGCAGCGTACAATCAGTATTTGCCAATATGCAACAGACGAATTTTCCGTCCATACAGACGGAATGCCTCGCAAATTCGGTAATTTGACCGATACAGAACAGCAGCAAATTCTTGATTATCCCCTGATGATTTATATTTGCGAGGGTACAGACAAGGAAAAATTGGACTGGTTCAAAATCATCAATATTGCGGGCGAACAGCTAACGGCGCAGGAATTGCGTAATGCGATTTATACGGGCGAATGGCTGACCGAAGCAAAGAAGTATTTCAGCAAAACCCAATGCCCCGCCTATCAAATCGCAGGCGACTATCTGAGCGGCAGCGCCATAAGACAGAATTATCTTGAAACGGCGCTCAAATGGATCGCCGCCCGTGACGGTATCGAAATTGAAGATTATATGTCAAAGCACCAACATGACACGAATTGCAGCGAATTGTGGTTATATTTTCAGAGTGTCATAAACTGGGTGCAGGTAACGTTTCCGAAATACCGAAAAAAATTGATGCAGGGGCTTGACTGGGGTATCTACTACAACAAATACGGCGCAAAGCGTTATGACCCAAAACAGCTTGAAAGCCGTATTGTTGAACTGCTTGACGATGAAGATGTATCCAACCAAAAAGGTATTTATGAATACCTTTTTGACGGTTCAGAGCGTCATTTGAGCATTCGCGCCTTTACGCCTAAAATGGCGCGGACAGCATACGAACGGCAAAAAGGAATTTGTCCAAAGTGCGGCAAGCGCTTTGACATGGAAGAAATGCAAGCTGACCACATCACACCGTGGAGCAAGGGCGGCAAAACCATTTTGGAAAACTGCCAAATGCTTTGTGCTGATTGCAACCGGCGCAAACGCGATATTTAATATTAAGCCGCTTATCGTTATTACACGATAAGCGGCTTTTCGCGGCAAGGCGCAATATCAAGCGTCAAAAAGCAATAAAATACAAGTATCCGTTTGGTTTTCCGGCGCTTTTTCAATACTGTTCAATATCAACGCGCGAGGCCGCGACCGTCTCGCCGTCAAGGAACACGCGCGCGATCTCGTCAAAATTGACCGGACTGTCGCTGACATAAAACCGCGACTGTCCGCCCGCTGCGCGCGGCGAAAGCCGCCGGGCAAGCGCCCGCGCCGCCGCGCTGCCCGAACTTATCAGCGTGACGCCGGGCAGATATGCGGCAATGATCTCCGCGATGATCGGGAAATGCGTACAGCCTAAAATCAGCGTGTCCGCGCCACCCGTCAAAATCGGTTCGAGATAGTCCGCCGCGACCAGCTTTGTGACCGCGCAGTCTCTCTGTATGTATCCGTTTTCGACCAGCGGAACAAACAGCGGACAGGCGGCAGAAAGCACCCGCACGCCGGACGCCGCCGCTTTGAGCTTCTGCTCAAACGCGCCGCTCGAAATCGTCGCGCCCGTGCCGATGACGCCCACGACGCCGTTTTTCGTCGCGGCGAGCGCCTCGCCGACCGAAGCGTCCACAACGCCGGTTATCGGGATCGCATATTCGTTTTTAATCTCATCGAGCACGACCGAACTGACGGTGCCGCAGGCGGCAAGAATCGCGTCCACGCCCTTTGAAATCAGAAAATTAACGTCCTGCCGGGCATAGCGCAGCAAAATCTCGCGGGAGCGGGAACCGTAGGGCACACGGCCCGTATCGCCGAAGTAGATGAAATCCTCATGCGGCAAAAGCGCGTGCAGCGCCTTGTACGCGGTCAGCCCGCCGAGTCCGCTGTCAAAAATTCCGATCAAGACAAAACCTCACTTTGTAAAAACCGCGGCGCGAAAATTGCCGCCGTAGTCTGTAATCGCGTCAAGGGAATAGCCGTAGCGCGCTGCGAGCGCTTCCGCGTCCGCTCTTTGGTCAAATCCGAGTTCAAACGCGAAAAAACCGCCCGGCAAAAGATTTTTCTCAAAATTTTCGAGAATCGCGCGGTAAAAGCAAAGACCGTCCGCGCCGCCGTCAAGCGCCATTCTCGGCTCAAAAGCAAGTTCGGGCGCGAGCGAGGAGAGCGCGGCCGTGCGGATGTAGGGCGGATTTGCGCAGATACAGTCAAACCGCTCGGAAAAATCGCCGGGTTTTGTAACGTCCATCTCCAAAAACGAAAGCGTATGCACGCCGTTGTGCAGCGCGTTTTTTTGCGCGAGCTTCAGCGCGGCCGGACTGAGGTCGGCGGCAATCCCCGAAAGATCGGGACGCGCGTTCGCGAGCGACACCGCGATGCATCCGCTGCCCGTGCAGAGATCGAGAAAGCGGCCGCCCGCCGGCGCGCGGCGGCGGAGCGCCTCGACCAAAACCTCCGTATCGGCGCGCGGAATCAGGCAATCGGGCGTGACAAAATATTCTTCCTTATAAAATCCCCATTTGCCGAGGATATATTGCAGCGGCTCGCGCGCGGCGCGACGCCGCACGGCGTCGCACAGCCCCGGACTCTCAAAATCCGTGTCCGGCCGCGCCGCGTCCGCGCGGCAAAATTCCTTTATCAGGATATGCGCTTCGCCGGAAAAGTTGTCAATTCCGGCGTCGCGCAGCGTCGCTTTGATTTCGGCAAGCGTCATGGGTTTGCTTCGCCGTCCGTCCGCGCGGACGCGGGCGCGTCTGCGTCGGAATCCGGGGACAGGGGCGCATCAGCTGCGTCCGGCGCGGGCGCGGGCGTATCATCAGACGCGGGAGCTTTTGTATTTGCGGCGGGCGCGGCATCCGTGGGAATTTCATCCGCGGCATTCGCGGCGTCCGAAGATTTCGCCATATCTGCGGCGTCCAAAATTTCTGAAATTTCCGGGGCGTCAGCGGAATCTGAAGCTTCCGCCATATCCACGGCGCCGGCGGAATCTGAAGCTTCCGCGTTCTGTACAGGCTTGGACGCGGCGATTACCGCGTCCACCTCGCTCTGCGGAAATTCGTCGGGCATCGCGGATTTCAGCGCGGTGATGGCGATTTCAAGCTGTTTTTCGTCCGGCTCGCGCGTGGTGATCCGCTGCATCCAGAGACCGGGCGCGGAAAGAATCTTTGTAAAGCCGTTTTCATGCTTGCCCGCGTACAGAATAAATTCAAAGCCCAGCCCGCAGATAAGGGGCAAAAGCAGAGGCTTTAAAACCAGCCGAAGCCAGATATTTTCCCAGGTGACAAATGAAAAGACCAACACGCTGAGAATCAGCATAATAAAAATGAAGCTTGTGCCGCATCGGGGATGAAAACGGGTGTATTGTTTCGCATTTTCGGGGGTCAGGGGCGCGCCCGCCTCATAACAGGCGATGCTTTTGTGCTCCGCGCCGTGATATTCAAACGTGCGGCGAATGTCGGGCATGAGCGAAACAAGCAGGATGTACCCGACAAAGATCCCGATGCGGATCAGTCCCTCGCACAGCGTTTTGAACAGGCCGAGCGAACCGCCCGCCATACCGAGCAGCAGGTCGATCCCCTGTGTGGCAAGGGTGGGCAGCACGAAAAACAGGCCGACGCCGAGCACGACGCCGAGAATGCCGGCAATGGTCATGATGACGTTCATCAGATTTTTGCCGCACTTTTTTTGCAGCCATTTTTCAAATTTGGTTTCGGGTTCGTCCAAGTCCACGCCCACGGCCTCCGCCGAGAGCGACAGCACCTTGAACGAAAGCTTGAACGACTCCACCAGCGCGACGATTCCGCGCACCAGCGGCCAGTTGAAAAATTTGTTTTTCTTGCGCACCGAAACATAGGTGTGATTCGAGACCGAGATCGAACCGTCCTCGTGGCGGGAAGCTAAGCTGTAGCGGTCGCCGCAGCGCATCATAACGCCTTCAAGAACCGCTTCGCCGCCCACTTTGCCGAGACGGCAGTTTTTTTCACAGGTTTTACGCATCTATTTCTCTCACTTTCAAAAAACAAAATCGAATGAACGCCGAAAAACCAAGGTTTTGCGACGATGAGGCGCGTTCGCTCGCGCCGTCGCGCCGCCTTGTAAACGTATTTGATTTGCAATTTTTACTGTATCGACAAACTGAGACTTGCGCAGCAAGACTTTCTGCGGCTATTATACCATACGATTGTGTTTTTTCAAAGAACTTTTTGAATATTTTTTCATAATCCATGATTTGATATAACTTTTTATGAGTTACTATATATTGTTTGTAAACAATTTTATAAAAAATAAGAAGTTATAAGTTAAAAATATATGCTGTTTAGAGGTGCTTTTTTAATGATTTTTTCGTTTTTAAGCAACGTAAAAAGCAAACGAATATAGTTACCTCTTATCGAAATCAAACATCTTAAATTGAATTTTAGAATAAGGGAATTAAATCCACGCTTTGACTTAATTCCCCTTCGCTAAAGAACTATATAAAGAACAGATTTGTCAAGAGCAAGCATAGCTTGCGCATTTACTCTTGACTTATCTGTTCTCTTTATGCAAAATATATTTTCGCAAAATGGGCGCTCATTTGCTGTACTTACTATTAAAAAATTTGTATTTTTTGAACAGAACACAGAAAAAGCAAAAACGATATTGCTTTTATTCGAGGTTTGGAATATAATATTGTTTATAATAGACAAGGAGTATAGAAATATGAAAGTTATGTCTGCAAAAGAAGCTGCTGACAGATGGGGTATATCTCAAAGACGCGTGGCTGTTCTTTGTTCTGAAAATAGAATAGCAAATGCACAAATGTTAGGCAATATGTGGATTATACCAACAAATGCTGAAAAACCTGTTGATGCAAGAAGTACAAGATATAATGCAACTAATGAAAAAAATGTCAAGCCTTTTTTTAAATGGGCAGGCGGTAAAGGTCAGTTGTTAAGGGAAATCGAAAAATATTATCTATTTGAAACCGAAAAAATTACAAAGTATGCAGAGCCTTTTGTTGGCGGTGGTGCTGTGCTTTTTGATATTTTAAGCAAGTATGACTTGGAGGATATTTATATAAGTGATATAAATGCTGAACTCATAAATACCTATGCAATAGTTCGTGATTATATTGAAGAATTAATTAAGTTACTGAAAGGGTATCAGCTTGAATATGTACCACTTGAAACAGAAGATAGAAAATTGTATTATATGGCAAAACGAGAACGATTTAATGATTTGAAAGTCAATGCTAATGAAGCTGAAAATATTGAAAAAGCAGCATTGATGATATTTCTCAATAAAACTTGTTTTAATGGACTTTACAGAGTTAATAAAAAAGGACTTTTTAATGTGCCGATGGGAGCATATAAAAATCCACAGATATGCGATGAAAAAAATCTTCGTGCGGTATCGGGGAAACTGCAAAATGTAAAAATTGTATGCGGTGATTATCGAAGGTCTGCTGAATTTATAGACGAGCATACTTTTGTGTATTTTGATCCTCCGTACAGACCTTTGACGGAAACTGCAAGTTTTACTGCCTATACAGAAAATTTATTCAATGATGAAGAACAAATTGAGCTTGCTGAATTTGTTGCGAGTATGGACAAAAAAGGTGCTAAAATTGTTGTGAGTAATTCAGATCCCAAAAATTCTAATACAGAAGATGATTTTTTTGATAATATCTACTCTGCTCACAAAATTAAAAGGGTTGAAGCTGCCCGTATGATAAATTGTAATAGAGAATCAAGAGGAAAAATAAAAGAACTTTTAATATCGAATTTTTAAGGAGCTACGAATATGGCAAATAGAGATTTTATAACATGGCTATCAGGATTTCGTGATAGCATTGCAGATTATGACTATTATATTGATTTTGAAAAGGTACACAGAAATGTTGAAAGTATAAAAGTAGAACTTAACATATTAAATTCCCTTATTGGATCGAAGAATATTGAAGCTGATTTTGAAGCCTTACTTAAAAAATATCCCGTGATATTAAAATGTATTCCGTTGCTTTTAGCGGTTAGAGCAAATGAAATTTATGCTATTGACGGTGACGGAGAATTTACATATAAATTTAAGAATCCTAATTTGTCAGCCGAACAATATAAAGTGTTTATGCGTAAAACGGGATTGTTCGATTTAATAGCTAATCATATTATAAATAACCTTGTTGATTATGCAACCGGTGTTGAAGCAGGTCTTGATTCCAACGGTAGAAAAAATCGTGGCGGTCATTTAATGGAAAATTTGGTTGAGAGCTTCATCAAAAAAGCAGGATTTATCAAAGATGAAACTTATTTTAAGGAAATGTATATCCATCAGATTACTGAAAAATGGAACATAGATTTATTTGCAATTTCAAATCAAGGAAAAATGGAAAAGCGTTTTGATTTTGTTATCAAAACGGACAATATGATATATGGAATTGAAACTAATTTCTATGGCAGTGGTGGCTCTAAACTGAATGAAACTGCTCGTAGCTACAAAACACTTGCATTGGAAACCGATACAATAGACAGTTTTACATTTATTTGGTTTACTGACGGAAAAGGTTGGATAAACGCAAAAAATAATCTCGAAGAAACTTTTGATGTTATGGAACACATTTATAACATAAAGGATTTGGAAAACGGGATAATCAATGAGGTTTTCAAATAATGGCAGAAAAGAACATTAAAAAATGGGAGCCTGATGATTTTGAACTTGAAATGACGACACATTGGTCTTTCCCAAAGCGTGGTGATTGGGCAACGCACGATGCAAAATGGCGTGGTAATTGGTCGCCGTACATACCAAGAAATATTATATTAAGATATTCACAAGAAGGTGATTTAATTCTTGATCAATTTGCAGGCGGCGGTACAACTCTTGTCGAAGCAAAATTATTAAGCCGTGATATAATCGGTGTAGATGTAAATGATGGCGCACTCCAACGTTGTAGAGAAAAGACAGCTTTTGATTACGAGTCTGCCAAGGGGAAAGTGTATATCAAAAAAGGCGATGCAAGAAATCTTGATTTTGTGCCCGACGATAGTGTTGATTTGATATGTACCCATCCACCTTATGCAGATATTATCAAGTATAGCGATGGCATAGAGGAGGATTTATCACAACTAAAAGTAAAAGATTTTCTCGAAGAAATGAAAAAGGTTGCAGCAGAAAGTTATCGTGTGCTTAAAAAGGATAAGTTCTGTGCAGTGCTTATGGGAGATACAAGACAAAAGGGACATATGATACCAATGTCTTTTGAAGTAATGCGTATTTTTGAAAATGTTGGCTTCAAATTAAAAGAATTGATTATAAAAGAACAGCATAACTGTAAGGCAACGGGATATTGGAAAACGAATAGTGTCAAATATAATTTTTTGTTGATTGCTCACGAGTATTTATTTGTTTTTAAGAAATAACTTATTATAATTCTTTAGTAATTTGTTATAAACCATTTTGGAATTTTGTCACCAAAACGGTTATTTTAACAGTCTATTTTTATCTAACACAAAAATGACGAAAGTCGCAAACTGTGATTAAATCAGTGTTTGCGACTTTTTATATTTATAGGAAACACATTTTTTGAAAATATCCGGTTTTTTCAAAGATGATCTTCTTCGTGCGCCGCCGGGTCAGCGCGTCAAAATCAACCGCGCGAGCAGCGCCGAAAGATCCTCCACATCCACCCGTCCGTCGGTATTGACATCATACGTGCCCGAATACAAGCCCTCTCCCGCCATGCGCGCAAGCAGCAAAAGCAGGTCGCGCAGATCGGTTCTTCCGCTGCGGTCAAAATCGCCGCGCCAGCGGTCGGAGGGCAGCGGCTGGGGCGTAGACGTAGGGCCGTACACCGTCAGAATATCCGGTCCGCCGTCTGGATTTTTCACAAACGCGACCTTATCGATACAGGTCTGCCGCGGCGACACGGTTCCGACCGCACTGTGCCGGTGATAGGCCATATACAACTCGCTGCCGTCCGGCGAATGGACGAAAATGGCGTCGCCCGGACCGTCGATCTCTTTATTATAGGTCAAAATGTTGTTATATTCGTATTTTACGTAGGGGCCGAGCACGTTTTCGGACACGGCATACGCCTCGCCGTACCGAAGCCGGTAGCTGCTGGTCGCATAAATCAGGTAATAATACCCGTCGTGATGATACAGAACGCCGCCCTCACAGACCCGTCCGCGCCCGTCGATCTCGTATTCCTCAGCCGGATAGACCGCCAGCGTGAGCGTGCCTGCAACCGGTGTGATCACACCGTTTGAAATCGACAGTTCCTCAAGGTAAATGCAGCCGCCTTTATCGAACCGGGACAGAGATATATAGACCTTTCCGTCCGTGTCCACATACGGATGCCCGCCGATTTCGGTGACATCGTGAAGCATGGTCTGCCCGACGAACGGTCCGAGGGGCGAAGAGGATGTCGCATAGTAGATCCGGCGGCTTTCATAGGTGGAATCGGTTCTCGAAGCGTAGAACAGATAGAAAACGCCGTCATAATACAGCACGTTCGGACTCATGCAGTAGCCCTTGATCGCCTTGTACTCCGGCCGCCAGGAAAAACAGGTCTGTCCCCTTGACCAGTTCACAAGGTCGGGCGAGGTATACACGCTGAAAACGCTGTTGCCCGACGGGTTGCGGTTATACAGATAATAGGTTCCGTCGTAAAAGAGAATGTCCGGGTCGGCGCCCCACGCGACGGGATTCAAATAGGTCTTTCCGGCATACGTTTCGCTTTCGGTGACCGCGAAATCGCGTACCGTGCCGCCCGACAGCCAAAAGCCGAAGCGCCCGGCCGCATAATCCGAAAGCGAAAACTCAAACTTCGGGAACGCCTCGTCGCCCTGCGCGAAATTGTCAAAATAAAGCGAGGCCACGCCCTCTGCAACCGAGACCCGCACGCCGCACGGCGTATCCGGAACCGGCGCGCGCTTGCGGCCGATGCGTAAATATTCGCCGTCGATTATGCGATACAGTTCAACGATTTCCGCCTCTTTGTCTATACAAAACGCATAGCCGTTCCGCTCGTCCTGCATACCGAAAAACAGCCGGGTGAGGCCCGCGGCGCTCAGCGTCGCGTCCGCGCGGAAATCCGCGGGGAGCGCTTCTCTTGTGAGCAGCGCTCCCTGTCCGCCCACGGCGCCGCCGTCGGCCGAAATTTGGCCGCCCGCGGCAAAGTCAAATCCGCCGAGCGCGACGGACGCGGTAAGTTCGGGCAGAACATCGTCGTCAAACACGGTGACCTTGAAATTGTCAAACGCGCCCTTGCCCACATAGGCCTTGCGCAGTCCGACAACCGGCGCAAACGCGGTATAAACCGTGTCCTCGTCCGAAGAACCGATCGCGTAGGTCATGCCGAAAAACTGCCGCTCGCCGTCCAGCGACGTGATGCGGAAGGTCAGCGAGTTTTCCTCCTTGTCCACATAGACCGAAAGGTGCAGATCCGCCTCCGTGACGGTCGCGGGACCGCGCCGGATGTTCCCGCCCCAGGCGCCGGTTTTGCTGAAATAGGCGAAAAGTCCCTCCGTTCCGGTTGCCGCGACCGTCGCGTTATAGCCGAAAAAATAGGAGGGCGTCGGGGTGAGCGACGGACCGGTCGCGCCGATCAGAAAGCCGCCGAGCCCCGTGTGGCCGAGAAAGTCCACATCCAGCTGATAATCCTTGTCCGCGTGCGCATCGGGAATTTTGTAGGTCACAAAGCCGGACGAAGAGCTTCCGCTGCCAAGCACAAGGCGGCCGTCCGTAACAGACCAGCTGCCGCGAACCGTAAAATCGGCCAGACTGTCCTCTGAAAAGTCATTTTCATAAATCACCGTCTCATAGGCGCAGACCGACAAAGTAAACAGGCAAAGCATCGCCAAGCAAAGCAGCAGTCCAAACTGTTTTTTCATTTTTGTCTCCTCTTTTTTATGCCGATACGAAAATCCGGACGCAGGGTCGGGCGGCGCACGCGCCTTTCTCCGATCGGAAAATTTTTGAATCGCTTGTATACAGTATACTATACCTTTTGCGGTTTATCAATATAGGAAAGTAAATTCTGTTTGTGTAAAATCGAAAAGCGGCGCGCGTTGTTGTGAAAAAATTTACACAAAATATGCAAAAGATGGGGTTGTGAAACCGGTATTTTTATGATAAAATGGTAAAAACCGCTAAACGGAGGACAACATGAAACTGAGGAAACTACTGGCGCTTGCCCTCTTGCCCGCGATGCTTCTCACAAGCTGCGGGGGCGAGAAGCAGCCGTCCGAATCCGGCGACGGACAGGAGGAGACAGCCTTGACCGAAATTGAAAACGGCCGCACGATGAACGGGTATTTTTACACGAACAAGCTGACCGGAAACGCGGCGGACCCCTTTATTTTAGAACATGACGGAACCTACTATCTCTACAGCACCGGCGGCTCGAAGTTCACGGTGCGCACCTCGAAGAATCTCATATCCTGGCAGACCCAGGACGAACCGATCCTGAAGCTCTCCGACCTCGGCTGGGCGAAGGAAAAGGGCTGGGCGCCCGAAATGTACGAATATAACGGGAAATTTTATCTGATTTTCTCGGCAAAAGGCTACAACGGCTTCCATTCAATCGAAATCGCGGTCTGCGACACGCCGAACGGCAAGTTCAAGCCGCTCTCCGACAAGCCGTTCTATTCGCCGGAGTTCAGCGTCATTGACGGCAGCCTGTTTTTCGACGACGACGGCCGCATATACATGTATTATTCCAAGGACAATTCGACCAATTATATCGACGGCAAGCGCGTCAGCCAAACCTGGGGCGTTGAACTGAAGTCCGATTTTTCGGGAACGATCGGCGAGCATGTGCTGATTTCCACGCCCGTGCAGGACTGGGAACTCAAGAGCGGTTCGGTCATTTGGAACGAGGGCCCCGTGGTCTTTAAGGAAAACGGAACCTACTATCTGCTCTACAGCGCGAACTACTATCAATCCGAGCACTATTCGGTGGGCTACGCGACCTCGGACAGCCCGCTGAAGCTGTTTGAAAAGCCGGACAAGGCGCGCATTCTTCAGGGCAACGGCGACACCATAACCGGCCCCGGTCACTGCAACATCCTTCGCTCGCCGGACGAAAGCGAGCTCTTCCTCGTCTACCATGTGCATACCGTCCCGCCGAACACGGATAACGGCCGCAGTCTTGCCATAGACCGGCTGGTTGTCTGCGAAGACGGAACGCTCGCGGCGGACGGACCGAGCGAAACGCGCCGCCCGCTTCCCTCCGGCGTGAACGGATACGCGCACGTCAACAGCGGGTATACCTACAGCGGAACCGGTGAAAAGGCCGAAATCGCGTCCCTCTCCAAAATCGACAATCTGTTCGACGGCGTTTGTAAGGGCGGCCTCAGCGGCATCTATTCGATGGACGACGGCGGCACGGTGGAAATCAAGCTTGAAGCGCCGGCCGCGCTCACGGCAATTATGATTTATCCGTCTACGCAGGAGGACTATGCACCGGCGGCGGTGGATGTGGAAATCAACGGCGCCTATGTCATCCGCGATCTCGAATTTGTCGGCCGGGCGGGCAATCCGGTCATCGCGACGCTCAGCAATCTGCCTGAGGGAACGGCGGTCGAAAGTCTGAAGATCACCGTGAAGATGGCCGAAGGGCTGCAGTACGCGGCGCTCAGCGAAATCGTGATGATCCAGAGTAAGAAATAAACGATGCGCAATGCGTCGGATTTTTCGGTCGCTGTCTGCATATTTTGTTTCAAACAGGGTTATTTGATTCAAAAAGCAAATCGACGGTCATACGCCCCGAAAGGTTGTTTCCTTTCGGGGCGTATTTTTTACAGAAAAAACAAGACGAACAAAAAGCCGTACAGAATGCGGCAGCGCATTCTGTACGGTTTTAAAAAATCGGCAAACTTCGGATTCGGTCTGAAAAACGCATAGAAAACAGAATTTTTCAAAACGCGCCCGCCGGACGGTCCGCGATCAGTTCATCCATTTATGCTTACCCACCCGGTTCCGCGGCACCGGCTGCAATCTATCTTGCCGGAGCCGTGGCACTTGTCGCAGTCTTCCCACCTGCGTTTGCCGGTATTGGAACCAACTCCGTCATACTGGGGCGCAGAATTATCGTAAACCCATCTGCCGCCGTCCCCATTGCAGACGTTGCACCGAACCTTTCCGTCCGAACAGCCGACAAACGTACAGCGGATCCTGCCCGCGGCGCTCGAACTACTCGAAGAAGGAATACCGCCAGAAGACGAAGCGGAAGCGCCGCCTTCAGCAGATTCTATGTCCTTGGGGTTGATCGATACGGCGATGAGATATTCTTCCTCGCAGGGGGCGTTCTCATATTGGATACCGACATGAAAAACAGCCGTCTCATTCTCCTGCCAGCGCATCACGCGCACATTCACCCGTTTGATCTCCCCGCTCATCCCCGGAACCGGACTGTAATAGGTTTCCCCGTGAAGAACAGAAAATTTGTCGCTGTTATAGGTTTCATTATAAATGTGCGCGCCCACAGAATCGAGGAAAGGACGCCCGATTTGCATCTCCAGATCGGAACCCGTATAGATCTGACCCGCGGCCAATTCCCCGACGGCGGGAAAACAAATCCGTAACCGAATCCTGCCGCTCGCATCCTCCGCCAAGATCGTCTGGCCGGACGCCGAAAGCCGAAAACGGGCCGAATAAATTTTGACGCTTTCGCCGGAAATGACCGCGGCTTCCCCGACGGCGGCGGTAAGGCGGCCGTCGGCAGTTTGATACGTACCGTCGGCAAGACGGATAAGCCCGGCATACGCCGAATCTCCCGCCAGCGCGGCGCTCACGTCGGGCGCGCCGTAACGCCGCCCGTCGTCGAATCCGGTCAAGTTTTTGTTATAGCGGATAGAACCGGATAAATTGTTATACTTTCCGCTGGCGAAAATAACCAAATCGCCCCGCGCGTCCTCGGTCAACCCCTCCAGCTTGTCCCCGGTCAGCTTTTTTGTCCCGGTATAGTTCAAAACAAAGTCAAAAAACGTCTTATTGCCGGAAAGATTATCGTAGTGCGCGTAATAGGGTTCTGCCGCCAGTTCAAAATCATACTCGCTGACCAGCAGATCCACATACGCTTTGATTTTATCATAATCGTCCGGTCCGCATGTAAATTTTCTTTGAAGCACCCCGTCGCTCTGCTCGGTCGGTTCAAAGCGCATCGCTCCGTTGGCATAATAGGCTAAGTCAGGAAACGCCGCTTCGCCCGGCGCATAGGTTTTCAACCGCCAGAGAACCATGGCGATCTCAGCGCGGGTCATCGTGTCGTTTCCGGCAAACCGGCCGCCATCCTTACCGGTAATCAGACGCTGACCATAAACCGTCTCTACGGCGGAGCGGTAAACATCCGGAATCTCCGCGTAATCCGCAATCGAAGCGGAATCTGCAAAAGAAGCGGTCAGTTTCAGCCTTTTCCCGGCTTTGGCCAGCACCGCCGCCATGTCGTAGCGGGTAACGGCAGCCTCAGAAGCGGCGGGATCGATCTTGGTATCTTTCAGCCAGCCGGCTTCACGGGCGGCGTCTACATAAGGGCCGTACCAAGTGTCCCCCGCGCCCACCGTCACCTCCGGAAAAGCCACCCGTCCCACCAAGGTGAGAAATATCTGCGCGGTAACGGTACCGGCAGGGTCAAAACGCCCGCCGCCGACGCCGTTAATGAGATTCTCGTCCGCCATCTCCATAATGGCGGAATAAGCCCAGTGGCCGGCGGGAACATCGGAGAAATCAGACGTATCATAAGCCAAAACCGAGATACTCCCCAAACAAAAAGCCAAAATCAAACTTATGAAAAAAAACCGGCGTTTCACTTCAATACCTCCGTTTCATCTTTCTATCCTTATTGGACGCAAAACGCGCCGACGCTTGCTCTGCCTATCATTTTATCATATGGAAAATATTTTTACAAGCACAGAAATAAAAGCGGTTTTGCAAAACCGCGCAAAATTTTTCCCTGTTTGAACGCAAAAAATCCCGAACGCTTTTGCGTCCGGGATTTTTGGAGCTGCTAGCCGGAGTTGAACCGGCGACCTCATCCTTACCAAGGATGCGCTCTACCAACTGAGCCATAGCAGCAAAACGACCGCTTATTATTATATCAACTGTTTTGCGCTTTGTCAACAATTATTTTTGTGAAAATTCCATCTTCTTTTTTTGAGGCCGCCCGACAGGCGGTCCTCTTTTTTTTGCCGGAAATAACGCGCTTTTTCATTTCCCGTCCGTGTCGGCGCAAAGCGGCGAAAAAATTTGCTTTTCGGACGTGCGCACAGCGACAGTCCTTTCATCTGAGGGCGGGTAAAATCAAAGAACACCACAGAAAAAGGAGCATACAAAATGAAGGACTTTCAAAACACCCCCTATGGCCGGGCTGCCGCCTCGGTAGGCGGTTTTTTTGAGCGCGCCCGCGAGCGGCTTCAAAAAAAGAGCGACGGGGAGATCATAGCCGGCTGGATCCGCGGATTTTTCGCCGCGCTTTCCCCCGCTCTGTTCTGCGCGGTGCTCTCGGTCAAGACCATGCCGCTTTTTACATATCCGCTCGGCATCGCGCTTGTCGCGGCCGCCGGCGACGAAACGCTGTTTTTCGCGCTCGGCGGGATCGCCGCCGCGCTGCTTTCCAAAAACATTCCGCTGGGCATCGGCCTCATCGCCTGTCTTGGCCTGCGCTTCGCTTTTTCGCGCCTCTTTGCCTCCGACAGCCCACTGTCCCGCAAAATACGGCTGTCCGAGCGCATTGAAACCCTGAAGCGCGAAAAACGCACGTTCCGGGATTTTCTGTCCGGGTTTAACGAGGGCGCGGCGCTTCGGCTGGCGGTCTCCTCGCTCGCCGCGTTCACAATGGGCATGATGCGGCTGGTCGGCGGCGGCTTCTCGCCCGGCGACCTTGTGGGCACCTGCGTGGCCGTCGCTTTTTGTCCCTGCCTTACCTATTTATATATCGGCTGTTTGCAGGGCGGTGAAAAAAGCAGCGTCCGATACCAAGTAGGTCTTATTTCCCTGCTTGTCTCGTTCGTCTTTGCGCTGAGCGATCTGCATCCGCTCGGATTTTCGGTTTCGACGCTGGCTGCCGCGCTCATTTCGTATCTGATGGCGCGAAAGGCAAATCCGATGACCACCTCGCTCTTCGCGCTGCTCTCGATTCTCGCGGCCGAACCCGCGCTCTCGCCCGCGTTTGCCGTATCGGCCGCGGCGGCGGCGCTGCTTTTCGCGAAATCCAAGCTGTACGCCCTGTGCGCGGGTTCTCTTTCGTTTGCCGGATTGACCTTTTTTACCGGCGGTCTTCCGCTCTTTACCGGCAGCTTTTTGGAATACATAACCGGCGTTTTGCTTTCGCTGTCAATTCCAAACGGCGCGGCTGAAAAGCTTTTGCCCTTTTTCGGGGCCGCGCGGAACCATCAAAAAATCGAAAATGAAATTCTTTCATATAAAGAAAAGGAAAACCGGGACGCGCTCGCGGAGATTTCCGCTTCCTTTGAAGCGCTCTCGAAAACGTTTTTCGAGCTATCGGATACCAATACCCGCATCGGCGTTTTTGACATACGGCAGCTTTGCGACCGCGTATGCGACCGGCACTGCCGTACCTGCGCCGCGTGCGAACTCTGCTGGGAAAGGGACTATGCCGTGACTTTGGATACACTCAACAAAATCAGCGCGCGCATATACAAAAACGGAAGCGTGCGGCGCGAAGATCTTCCGCCCGAATTTTTGGCGCGCTGCAAAAGCGCCGATCGTATTTTGGCCGATATTGAAGAAGAAAATACGCGGATGCTGCGCGAGCTTCTGCGCGAGGACAAAAGCCGCGCGTTCGCGGTGGATTACGCCGTGTTTTCGCGCGTTTTGACCGAAGCGCTTCAAAAAAACGAAGCCGAGTACGCGCCGAACTCCGAAGCGCGCGCAAGGGTGCTGGAGGCGCTTGAAAAAATCGGGTTTTCAGCCGACAGCATCGGCGTTTTCGGCAGCCGGCGCAAGAGCGTCTATGCGTTCCGGCTGGGCAGCGGCGCGATGAAATGCAAAGCCGAAACGCTGAAAAAGGCGCTTGCGTCCGCTGTCGGCGGCTGCGTGGAGGACCCTGTGTTTGAATTTGCGGACGGGGGCATCAACATGATCTGCCGCGCCGCGCCCGCGTACAAGGCGACCTTCTGTCTGTCCTCACGCGCGGCGGAGAGCAGCGGCGAAAACGGCGACCGCGTGCTTTCATTTGACAACAAAAACGGCTATTTTTACGCGCTGGTCAGCGACGGCATGGGCAGCGGGCGGCCGGCCGCGGACAAAAGCCGCGCGGCGGGCATCTTTCTTGAAAAGATGCTGCGCGCCGGAAACAGCGTTTCCTCAGGCGTCGAAATGCTGTCCGCGTTCGCCCGTTCGGGCGGCGGCGAGGTTTTCACGACCGTGGATCTATTCGAGCTTGACTGCATCACGGGCAAATGCGCCTTTATCAAGAGCGGCGCCGCGCCCTCCTTTGTCAAGCGGGGCAAGCGCCTCTTCAAAATCCGTTCCAAGACTTTTCCGATCGGAATTCTGGAGGATGTGGACGCCGAAAAAACCGCGTTTGACTGCGAGGACGGGGATGCGGTGGTCATGCTGAGCGACGGCGTGACCGAGGACATTGAAGAACCGCTCTGGCTGTGCGAATTTTTAATGTCGGCCGACCTCTACGCGCAAAACGCCGCTGAGAAAATCTTGGAAGAAGCCAAAAAACACACGCTCTGCCGGGACGATATGTCGGCCGCCGTGATTTTGATCCGCCGCGCCGAAGAGGCAAGGGAAAAAGCCGTATAAGCAGGGCGGAAAGAAACGGACGGCGTTCCGCCGGAAAAACAGCGATTTTCTTTTCACGCGATTTTGAGTTCTCCTCCTAAAAAGCATCCCGTACCCGCTGAAAAAAAGGCGGATACGGGATGCTTTGATTTTCTCCAAAAAACCAAGGTTTTTTGGAGATGGGGCGCGTATAGGCGTGAGGAGGCACCAGGCGCAAGCCGGGAGGAGTCCTGACGCCACAAGGAGAACCCCTTTCCGAAGGGCG
>OLGD01002438.1_pt1 | contig 21312 bp, 14 predicted proteins | sample 1605311 | NCBI WGS metagenome assembly OLGD01 (sample SAMEA3888917, study PRJEB22519) | human gut metagenome | biome: human gut; feature: human-associated habitat; material: faeces | place: Denmark | collected 2010
CGCGCTCAACAGCGCGGTGCCCTTCAGCCCGCCTATCGTTATGTTCGAGTCGAACATCGTGGAGCCGTCGAAAGTCGAGTGTTTCGTGCCGAGCTTTGTGCGCAGATTCCACTCGACGAGGTATTCGTGGTTGCCACTGCTGGAATAGTGGGAAGTCATGTCAACGACGCCTCCCACTATGAAATTTTCGATGCCGGTTTTGAATGATATGAGCTGCGCGTTCAGGTCGTCCTGGGAGGTGTACCCGGGGGTTTGCGAGAACGTGAGGTTGCCGTCTATCTGGAAAGTGCAGTTTCTCTGAATTGCAAGGGTATTCCACGGGGATTCGTTCTGCGAGGTAAAGCCGCTGCGGATTTGCAGGACGAGACCCTGAGGATGCATGTCGGTGCCGGAAGCATTGTTTGCGACGTTCATGTCGCCGTATACATGGTAGGTGTTGCCCTTTTCGTTGTTTGCGCCGCCTCCCCCGACGAGGTCGCCTCCGACGGTTATATTGAAAGTGGAGGGGGCCCAATAGGTGTCGGATTTGTTGAGATTTATGTTCAGGTCGCCGGTTATGTCCAAGTCGGTATTTGCGCCGCCTATCAGGGATATCTGGGGCGTGTTGTATATCGGATTGTTGTCCCCGTCGTACGTGATTCGCGTGGTGACCTCCAGATTGTAGTTGAGGTCGTGGATTATTATCGGCGTGTTCGAATATCCGGAAACGAGGCCCGTCTCAATATTCGTATTGATGTCCACCCAGAGGTTGCTGTTTGCGTCGGGCACTTGCAGCGTTCCGTCGGAGGTCTGCCAAATGGCGTCGGAATTGAAGTACGGCTTGTTGGCCCATACTCCCTCGACCGCGAAATCCTTTATGCAGTGCAAATCTACATATCCGGTTTCCTGGGCGATTGCCGAAAGCGCGAGAGATTGTATAAATAAAGTGAGGCAAATGCGTTTCATAAACGCCAAATATTTTTAGAATGCAAAATATGTCAAGTATTTTTTGGCATATAAAATACTTGAACGGCAATATGTTGGGCGCTTTTGCGGAGGCGGAAAACGGATTGCGGAATTTGGATTTTTCCGGATCCGGCGCGTTTGCGGGCGGGACGGTTTGCCTTTGCTCCGAAAGCGGCGCGGTCGCCGGTGAATTTCAGAGCGCAATAGAGCCGCCGCATTTGCGCAGCGCGAGCGCAAAATTTTTGGGAAGCGGCGCGAAGATTTCGGCGCGGCCTAATTCGGGGATTCCGAATGCCGAACCGTCAAATGAGATTTTTTGGAGGTGCAAAAACAGATGGGGGTAAATGGGGCGTTCAAATTCCTCGCCGCGCTTCAGTTTGTAGTCGCCCTTGAACTGAGAGATGAAAATCTGCCCCCCGCGCGAGTACACGCTCTCTCCGATTATTTTCAGCCCCTTTTCCGCGGCGTGCAGCCGTATCTGGTGCGGGCGGGGGGCTGCGGCGCAGGCCTTCCATAGCTGGAAGTCGCGCAGGTTTTCGACGAGCTCGAAAACGGTTTTGCTCTTTCTGCCGTATCTGTGCGAGACCGTCCATACGGGCCGGTTTTCGTTTTTCACCATCGGCAGGTCGGCTTCAAACTTTTCGGGGAGGTCGGGCGCGCGCCGCGCGAGGAATATGAATTCGAACAAAACATATCCCGACCCTGCGGCGTTGCGCAGGGCGGTCACCGCGGGCTTGTCGCATGCGGCGACGCACGCGCCAGAGGTCTCGAAGTCGCATTGGAGGGCGCAGAATGGCGACCTCATTCCGAGCCGTTCGAGCTCGGGTTTTCCCGCCTGCTTCCTCATGGCGGCAATTACGCTCGAAAGCTGTTCGGGATTGCAGTTTGATTTGCCTTTTGAGGGTATTTGCGGAGAGCCTGCGTAGGGCTCGAACAATGTGTCGGCGGGCTTGTTCAAAGCTGCGAAAACCCCCTTTTTTGCGGCGAGGACGTCGAGCCTTGCGGGGCGCTCAAAGAGCGTGCCCGGCGGAAAGCCGATTTTTTCGGGGAGTTTTTCCGAACCCGCGTCGGCTGGGGAAGCGTTTTCTTCTTGCATCTTGCTTTTTCGGATCTAAGCGCCAATCCGGCGCGGGCAAATCCGCCGCCGGAGCTTCGGAAATCGCGGCGGAGTTGTCCGGCGTGGGAAATTTTTTAGTCGGGGAATTGCGCCGACAGAACCTCCTCGGTCTGCGCCTTGCGGAAATCGGATAGCTTTTGGGCAAAGGATTCGTCGGACAGCGCGAGCATCTGGACGGCGGCGATAGCCGCGTTTACCGCGCCCGCCTTGCCTATCGCGACCGTCAGAACCGGTATTCCGCGCGGCATCTGCACGGTGGAGAGCAGCGAGTCCATTCCGTCCGTCGCCCAGCCTTTCATCGGAACTCCTATTACGGGCAGCTGCGTGTGCGCCGCCAGGACTCCCGCCAGGTGCGCGGCGCCGCCCGCCGCGGCGATTACCGCTTTGACTCCGCGCGCGCGCGCGGTGGAGGCGATTTCGACGGCTTTTGCGGGCGTCCTGTGCGCGCTTGCGATGTTGCGCTCGTAGGGGACGCCGAACTTTTCGAGGGTCGCGGCGCAGTGGCGCATCGTGTCCCAGTCGCTGACGCTTCCCAATACTATGCTCACAAGAGGTTTGTCTTCCATGCGAAACAATGCTTTAAAAATCGCCGCGCAACACAAGCCGAAAATCGGCGCGCCGCGTTTTGCGCCGGAAAGTTTACGCAAAAAAAGGCGGGCGGGGATTTCCCCGTCCGCCGAAATTTTTTGCCCCCGCGACACGGCGCGTCCGCGGGGATTGTCGCGGAACCGCACGCCGCAGCGGGCGCGCCGCGCTTACGCCAGCAGCAGTTCGAGAACCTTTTTAGCCGATTCGGGAATGACCGTGCCGGGGCCGAAGATGGCGCTCGCGCCGTGGTCGAGCAGGAATTTGTAGTCCTGCGCGGGAATGACGCCGCCGACGGTGACCATGATGTCCTCTCTGCCGAGCTTTTTGAGCTCCGCGACGAGCGCGGGGAGCAGCGTCTTGTGTCCGGCGGCCAGCGAGCTCATCGCCACGACGTGCACGTCGTTTTCGACCGCCATTTTGGCGGTTTCTTCGGGGGTCTGGAAGAGCGGGCCCATGTCGACGTCGAATCCGAGGTCGGCGTAGGCGGTCGCGACGACTTTCGCGCCGCGGTCGTGCCCGTCCTGCCCCATCTTGGCGATGAGTATGCGGGGCTTGCGGCCCTCCTTTTCCTCGAACGTCTTTATCAGCTTGGATATTTCCGAAACTATGTCGGCGTTCTTTTTGTCCTTCATAAGTTCCTTTTCGTAGACGCCGCTTATGGAGCGGATTACGGCCTTGTACCTGCCGAACACCTTTTCGCACGCGTCGGAGATTTCCCCGAGGCTCGCGCGGGCCTTTGCCGCGGCGACGCTGAGCTCGAGCAGGTTGCCCTTGCCGCTTGCGGCGCACTCGGTTATGGATTCGAGTATGCGGCGGACTTCGCCGTTGTCCCTGTTCTTGCGGAGCGTTTCGAGCTTCTTGATCTGGGCTTCGCGCACGGCGGTGTTGTCGATGTCGAGAATGTCGAGCGGAGCCTCCTTTTCGAGCCTGTACTTGGTGAGCCCGACGATGGTTTCGCGCCCGCCGTCGATGCGCGCCTGCCTTCTGGCGGAAGCTTCCTCAATGCGCAGCTTGGGCAGCCCCGCCTCGATTGCCTTGGTCATGCCGCCGTGCGACTCGACCTCCTGTATGTGCCCCCAAGCGCGCTTCACGAGCGCGTCGGTCAGGCTCTCGACGTAGTACGAGCCCGCCCACGGGTCGATCACGCGGCAGATGCCGGTTTCGTCCTGCAAATAGAGCTGCGTGTTGCGCGCGATTCTCGCGGAGAAGTCGGTCGGAAGGGCGATTGCCTCGTCGAGCGCGTTTGTGTGCAGGCTCTGGGTGTGGCCGAGGGCGGCGCCCATCGCCTCGATCACCGTGCGGGTGACGTTGTTGAACGGGTCCTGTTCGGTGAGCGACCAGCCGCTCGTCTGCGAGTGCGTGCGCAGCGCCATGCTCTTGGGGTTTTCGGGGTTGAAGCCCTTGACGATCTTCGCCCAAAGCATTCTGGCGGCGCGCATTTTGGCGACTTCCATGAAGTAGTTTTTGCCGATCGCCCAGAAGAAGCTGAGCCTCGGCGCGAACTGGTCGACTTTAAGCCCCGCCTTTTCGCCGCACCTCAGGTATTCAAGCCCGTCGGCGAGCGTGTACGCCATTTCGAGGTCGGCGGTAGCCCCCGCTTCCTGCATGTGGTAGCCGGAAATCGAAATGCTGTTGAACTTCGGCATGTTCTTCGAGGTGTACGCGAAGATGTCGCCGATTATGCGCATGGACGGCTCCGGCGGATAGATGTAGGTGTTGCGCACCATGAACTCTTTGAGAATGTCGTTCTGTATGGTGCCCGTGAGCTGTTCGAGCTTTGCGCCCTGCTCGAGGCCGGCGACAATGTAGAACGCCAGAATCGGCAGAACCGCGCCGTTCATGGTCATCGAGACCGACACCTGCGAGAGCGGGATTTTGTCGAAGAGCACCTCCATGTCCATTATGGAGTCGACCGCCACGCCCGCCTTGCCGACGTCGCCGACGACGCGCGGGTGGTCGGAGTCGTAGCCCCTGTGGGTGGCGAGGTCGAAGGCTATCGAAAGCCCCTTCTGGCCCGCCGCGAGGTTGCGGCGGTAGAAGGCGTTGGATTCCTCCGCCGTCGAGAAGCCGGCGTACTGGCGCACCGTCCACGGGCGCACGACATACATCGTCGCGTACGGCCCGCGCAGGTACGGCGCGATGCCCGCGGTGAACCCGAGGTGCTGCATTCCCTCGTAGTCCGCCGCAGTGTAGAGCGGCTTTACGGGAATCTGCTCCATCGTGTCGGAGATCAGCTCGTCGAACTTGCGCCCCGTCTTTTTTTCGACGTCGGCCTTCCACTGTTCGAGGGTCTGTTTGGGTTTCGGCGCCTCTAGCGCCATTTTTGTGAAATCGGGATTTGCCATTTTAAGAATTCCTTTCTCTTCCCTTTATTTGAGTACGCCGAGGGTTTCGAGCATCGATTTGAGCGTATCGTAGTTGTTGCTCTTTATGCTTATGCTGCCGTCGAGTCCGGCGTCTTTGTAGGACTGCTCGAAGTCGGGATTGGGTATGCCCGCAAGCAGCACGACCGAGCCGGCCTTAGCCGCCTTTATAGCCTTGGCCACGGGCGGGACGAGCTCCGGATAAGTGTCGTCGGTGGAGCAGATGACGGCGTATTTCGCGCCGCTTTCGGCGAACGCCTTTGCGGCGTCCTCGGGGGTCTGGAATCCGTTGGGATAGATCACGTCGAAGCCTCCGACCTGGAAGAAGCCGCGAATGAAGTCCGCCCTTATCTTGTGCTGGACGAGCGGCCCCATGGTCGCAAGGAAGATCTTGGGGCCGGAGCCCGTCTTTTCCTTGAAGTCGGCGCTCGCCTTGCGCAGGGCTTCGAAGTGCTCGACCGCCCTGCGGATTTCGAGGGGCTTTACGGAAGTTTCCGCGCTTCCGCAATGGCAGAGGGCCTTGGAGAGGGCGGAAATACCCGCGCCCTCGCACGCGGCCCCGACGAGCTTTTCAATCGCCCCGGCGCCCTTTGCGGAACCGAGGTCGACTTTCGCGCCGGACTTGGCGGCGGATACTTCCGCCGCGCGCTCCTTGAAGATTTTTTCGCATTCGCATGCGGGCTTTTCGAGGAGCTTTTCTCCGAGGTTGGCGTAGTTGTTGGTGCCAACCACCGAGCTTCTGCGCGTGTCGATGAGCTTCTTTTTGCCCGCGGCCGTCGCGGCGACGGCGTCCTGGACCATTCCAGATTCGAGCGCCTTTACGATTCCGCCGGCGGCCTCGATTTTTACGAAGAATTCCCACGCCTTGCCGGCGAGCTCCTTCGTGAGCGTTTCGACGAAGTACGAACCGCCCGCGGGGTCGATGACGTCGGCGAGGTTGCACTCTTCCTGCAAAATTATCTGCTGGTTGCGCGCGATTCTCGTCGAGAATTCGTCGGGCTTGCGCATGATTTCGTCAAACGGCGACACCGTCATGGAGTCGCAGCCGCCGATTACGCCCGAGAACGCCTCGGTCGCCGTGCGCAGCATGTTGACGTACGGGTCGTAGACAGTCTTGTTGTAGACGGAAGTCTTGGCGTTGACGCGGATTTTGCGGGACTCTTCCGAACCCCCGAAGGCCTCGACGATCTTCGCCCACAGCACGCGCGCGGCCCTGAGCTTTGCGACCGTCATGAAGAAGTTGGAGTCGAGGCTGAGCCTGAACCTCACGAGGGGGGCGGTTTCGTCTATGGACATGCCGCGCGCGAGCATTTCGCGCAGGTAGGCGGCGGCGGTCGCCATCGCGGCCCCAAGCTCTTCGACGGCGCTCGCGCCCGCGGAGGAGTAGGGCATGGCGTCCACGCCTATCGCCCCGAAAGACGGCATGTTCTTTGCGTTGTAGGAGGCCAAAGCGAACATTTCGTCGAACGCGCATTCGAGCTTGCGGTCGAGCTTTCCGCGCTCGGCGAGGGTTCCTATCGGGTCGAACCTTATCCCGCCGGAGAGCTTCTTGCCCTTTTGGGAGGCGTAGAGGATCGCCGCAACGCCCGCCGCGCGCGATGCGGTGGAGATGTTGATTTCCACGCAGTCGGTTTCAATGCCCTTCAAGGCTTCGTCAAAATCCTTTTTGACGGATACCGAAAGGCCGCATTTGCCGACCCTTCCGGCTTCGGATTCGTCGGCGTCGACGCCGCGGGAGCTCGGGCAGTCGAGGCGTATTTCGAGGGCCGTCTGCCCCTTGTTGAGGGCGTCGAGCGCCAGTTTGTTGAACTCTCTCGGAGTGGAGGCGTAAATCTGCTGGTCGATTTTCCACGGGGAGCCCTTGTTGCCTTCCGCAGACACGCCCCTTACATAGTCGTCGTAGCCGGGCAGGGAGACCTCAAAATTTACGTCCTCCTTATTGTATATGGGTTTGAGGACTATCCCCTCCGGAGTTTTCGAGTACATCTTCTTGTCGAAGGGCGCTCCTTTGAGGAGCTTTACCGACTCCTCTTTCCACTCTTCGTAAGTAGACGGTTTGAATTCTGCGAACAGATTTTCTTCGTTTTTCATTGCTCGTTGTTTTATGTGTTAAAATGTCGGCCCGCGCGGGCGCCCGGCATTGTTTCTTCGCGCATTTTGAGGGCAACGCCAAAATCCCCCGACTTGCGGCGGGGATTTTGCGAATTTCGGCTCAAAATCGGCCCTTTGACACTCGGGCCTTTTATTTTTATTTTAGAATTCTGAATTGGCAGTCAAGACTTTTGAGCCGGTATTTTTTAGAAATTTGGGATTTTATTTGTATTTGTTAGAAAGTTCTTGCAATCGTTTTTTAAGCGCGTTAAGGGTTTGTCAGAAAAACATTTTGCGCTCCACGGGAGCGAAACGGAGGAAATTCATTTATATAAAAGGAATATCGTATATGGCCAAAAGATTATTTGTATCCGCATTCTTCGCCGCATCGGGTGTTTTGTCGGCATTCGCCGGCGTTTCCGACGCCGAGTTCTACAAGTATACAAACTACAATCCAGACGCGCCGGCGAGCGCGCCGAAATATGAAGACTTTCTGAACCCCTCCGGAAAGTCGCGCCCGCAGACGTGGTGGCACTGGATAGAGGGCAATGTCTCCAAGGAGGGCATAGACGCCGACTTGAAGGCCATGTCTGAAAACGGGTACGGGGCCGCCATAATATTCAACATCGGCGCGAATTGCAGCAACCGGATGCGCAGCAAGACCGCCCCCGGGCCTCTCGTTTTCAATTCTCCCGAGTGGTTTGAGACTTTCAAATACGCCGTCCAAAAGGGTTCGGAATACGGGGTGGACATAGGCATACACAACTGCGACGGATGGTCGGAGGCGGGCGGGCCGTGGATAACGCCGGAAAACTCGATGAAGACGCTCTCGTGGACGGTCTTGAAGGTTGACGGCGGCGGCGCGCGCGAATTGAAGCTTCCGAAACCGCACGCTAACATGGGCTTTTACAACGACATCGCGGTTGTCGCGTGGCCGAACGTGCGCCCCGACGCCGCGCCCATGCTCTCCGCCCTCGAAAGCATCCGCCCCGCCACTCCCGAGACGGCCGCCTTTGAGCCGATAAAAGGCTGGGACGGCAGGGCGTTTGAAGTCAGGGCCGACAAAAAGAATTTCAAGTCTTTCGGCTTCCTGATGGAATTTGGAGAGCCGTTTGAGGCGGGAATGCTTGCGCTTGAAGTCAAAAGGCACTGGAACTTGCCAAAGCCTCTGGTTCTTGAAGTCTCCGACGACGGCAAAAATTTCAGGAAGATTGCCGACGTCAAATTCAAGACCGCGGAAGCTCTCGTAAAGTTTCCCGCGGCGAAGGCGAAATATTGGAGGCTCGTGCGGACTGATAACACGCGCGATTGGGAGAACAACGCCGACACCATCGGGATACGCGCGCTCGAGCTCGTTCCGGAGGGCGGGGTGCCGTCCAAAATGCCGCTCGTTCAGGCGCAGCTGGCGAAAGTCAACATAATCCCCCACCGCTCCACGACTTTCATGCCGCTGCCATACGACGATTTGGAGGTTCCCGAAAAGGCGGTAATCGCCCGTAAGGACGTCCGCGTATTCAAAAACGCCCTCGGTGACGACGGAAGTTTCAAATGGGATTTCCCCGCGGGCCGCTGGAATGTAATGCGCCTCGGATACACCACGAACGGCAGGCGCGTACACCCCGCAACCAAGGGGGGCGTGGGGCTCGAAATCGACAAGATGAGCTCAAAAGCCGTGGACGCGCATTTCGACTCTTACATAAAAAAGATGATAGACGCCGCCGGAGACGGCGCGGGCAAAGTGTTCAAGTACGTCGAGACGGACTCGTGGGAATGCGGCAACCAGAGCTGGACGGAGGGGCTCGACAAGCTCTTCAAAAAGGAAAACGGCTACGATATGCTAAAATTCGCCCCGACTTTTGTCGGCGACTGCGTGGACGGCAAGGAGCAGACGGAGGCGTTCGGCTCCGACCTGCGCGCGCTGACTTCAAAGCTTGTGATGGAAAACTTTTACGGCAGGCTCGGCGAGCGCATAAGGGGCGCGGGACTGCTGTACGAGAGCGAGCCCGCGGCGGAGGCGTTTATGAACGACCCGATGTACGGCTTTAAAGTCTCCGACATTCCGCAGCACGAGATATGGCAGAATTCGAGGCGCATAAACGGCGTAGACGGCGCGCGCTTCGCGACGGAGGGCCCCGGCAGGTGGTGCAACGTGCCGAGCGCGGCGCACTTCTACGGCAAGGAGCTTACGACGTGCGAGTCGCTCTCGCAGAGCGACGGAAACTGGACGGACTGTCCGGCGTCCCTCAAAGGGACTTCCGACACCATAGTGCTTTCGGGCTACAACGTGATGGTGTTCCACTCTTACACCCACCAGCCCGACGAGCGCGTCCCCGGCTGGCAGATGGAGCCGTGGGGGTCGGTCATCAACCGCAAGATGCCGTGGTTTAAGCTATCCAGGCCGTTCTTCGACTATCTGGCGCGCATACAGTACATGGCGCAAAAGGGCAAGGCGGGCTCGCGCATACTCAATTTCGTGTCCGACAGGGTTCCGGTCGAAAACGGAGCGATAGACGCCCCAGAAAACGTGGAAATCGACATGGTAAACGGCGACGGCGTTCGCAATTATCTGCGCGTGGAGAACGGCAAATTCGTCAGCCCCGGCCGCATGGAGTACGACTTTATGTCCATAAACAAGGACAGGTTCCTGCGCCTCGACACCCTGAAAAAGTTGAAGGAATACGTCGAGGCCGGAGCGTCGATAGCGGGGTATTTCTACGGCGGCAGATACGACACGCTCGTCGGCGGCAAGAAGGCGGAGCGCGAATGGAAGGCGCTCAACAAAGAGCTGTTTGGCGGCCCCGAAAAGTCCGTCCGCAAAATCGGCAAGGGGACGGTTTACGCCAACTATTCCACAAGGGAGGCGGCGGAGGCGATGGGTATCAAGCCCTCTTTCATCTGCCGCGATTCCGGCGGGAAGATAGAGAGCTCGGCGAAGGCGTGGGGCTCGCAGATACTTTGGGCAAAGCGGCTGCACAGGGACGGGACCGTGTGGTACTGGGTGCTTAACGCTACGTCCCGGACACGCAGGATAGTCGCGTCGTTCGACGTTGCGGGCAAGGACGCGAGCGTCTGGAATCCCGAGACCGGAGAGAGGTACGTCCCCGCGGCGGTTTCCGAAGCCGGCGGGTACACTTCCGTTCCGCTGACGCTTCCGGCGCATTCCAACGCTTTTGTGGTTTTTGAAAACTCCAAAAAGAATCCGCGCATAAAGAGCTATTCGATAGGCGGCGCGCAGCGCTTCCCGGAGGTTTCCGACGCTTCGGGCGATGCGGCGGCTGACAATTTTTCGCTGGCGTTCACCGTATCGCCGAAGGCGGATCTGCCGGAGCTCAAAGAGCAAAACGGCGGCATCATAAGCCCCGGATGGGACGTCGACGCCATTCCCGCGCAGGGAATGCACCTCTCGCTCGGCGACGGGCACACGGGCGTGGGCGCGCTCGCCGGCAAAAACGGCGTTGCGGTAATCGAGCACGGGGCGAATTACAGGAACGCGGTTTTGGTGCACAATGCGCCTATCGCCGACAACACGCGCGTTGCGGTCGTCTACCGCGACGGCGTGCCGAACCTCTACCTGAACGGCAAATTCGCCAAATCGGGGTTGAAGTCGCCGCGCATACCGCATCCGTCGCGGGAGGCGGGGCGCGGATTTTCGGGATACGTCGATTCGATTTTTGTCTCGGACAAGCCGTTCGGCGACGCCGAGGCCGCTTCCGACGCCGCCGGCGCCTCGGTCGGGAAGAGGGAAATTCCCGACATCGAACCCGTGCCGTTCGTCTCGGAGGACGGCAGGATACGCGCTGAATTTTTCAGGAACGGAAAGATCGACGCCGAGCTCGCGGACGGGTCGAAGCTTGAAATTTCCGCCGGCGACGTGCCGGAGCCCACGGAGATAAGGCCGCCCTATGAAGTCGAGTTCGACGAAAAGCTCGGCGGGCCCGAGCGCGCGAAGTTCAATGCGGCGGAGTCTTGGACGGAAAGTTCCGACCCGCGCATAAAGCACTATTCGGGAGTCGCGAAATACTCGATGTTCGCGGACGTCGCGCCCGGGAAGCTCGGCGCCGACAAGAAGGCGTACATAGACTTTGCGAAAGTCGGCGACGTCGCGCGCGTGTGGGTGAACGGAAAGCTCGCCGGAAGCGTGTGGAAGAGCCCGTACAGGCTCGAGATCACGAAGCTCTTAAAGCCCGGCAGGAATAAAATCGAGGCGGAGGTCGGCAACGTCTGGGCGAACCGGTGCCTCTACGACGCAACCCTTCCGCCGGAAAAGCGCATAACGTGGGGCAACGCCATGTGGTTCCACTATCCCGAAGCCGGAAGCGGGCAAAAGGGAACGTGGACGCAAGGGCCGATACCGGCGGGCATATACGGCGGAATGCCGCTGATTTTGCACTCGGTCGTAAAATAGCCCGACGCCCGCAGGACAAATTTGAAGCCGCGCGTCGCCGGCAGGCGCTCCGCGGCTTTTTTGCGGGCTCAGGCCGCGTTCGGGACGCCGCATTTGTCGTGCCGCGGAATATGCGCGGGAGAGCTTCGCGCCTTTTGCAGGCTTTCTTCGCAAATTAAAGTTGCGGACTTTTTAAATGAATCGGCAAGTTTATTGCCGCAGCCCCGATTCCCGCGATTTAAACTTGCGGCGCCTTGAAATGAAGCGGCGAGGTTTGCGTTTCCATAAACCGCTTTCGCAAAGCTGAATTTGCGGACAAGCGCAAAGGCGTGAAAACTTCTCCGCCTGAAATTCCGCGCATTTTGCGCGCCAAAACAAATGGCGGAAAAATTTGCTCTCCCCAAATGAAGCGCGGGCGGTAAACCCGCCCGCGCGATAAGTTTTGCAGTTTGAAAGAATAGAAATTTTTAAAATAAGATATTCCTACATAAATTTATCTGGGCAATTTTCTAAGCATATCTTGCGCTTTCGCAACTCCCTGAACAGCGGCTTTGCGGAACCATATAACGGCTTCCGAGAGGTCTTTTTCTACGCCATAACCGTTGTCATAACAAATCCCAAGATTATATTGCGCCAGTGCATCTCCCTGATCGGCGGCTTTGCGATACCATTTAACAGCTTCCGAGAGATCTTTTTCTACACCGTCGCCGTTGTGATAACAAAGTCCAAGGTAAAATTGTGCTTCTGCATCTCCCTGCTTGGCGGCTTTTAAATAATATTCGAATGCCTCTTCATTTTTTTCGCTTTTCTGAAATTTTTCAGCTTGTTTGTAATTCTGTTCCGGAGAAGCGTTTGCCGCAAGCATTGCCGGGCATATCGCGAGAATTATGAGCGCCGTTATATTTTTCATTTTCCCTTTCGCTTTGTTTTATTTTGCCTAATTATTATTTCGCTTTGTTTTGCCAAATCTTTCTTGAAATGCGGAAATTATTGAAAATTCCCTGAGATTTGCGCGGCTATTGGAGTTTCAATGCGTTTCCGAAATTCCTATTTTAAAGAAAGAAAACATTGCGGGTTTTTTCTTTGTTGAAACCCGGCGAATCCGCGCGCGAGGATAGGGGCATATTTGGGGGAAGAGGCGGGAGGAACAATGCAAAATAAAAAAACGTGCGCCCGGGTCGGGGTGCACGTTTTGCTTTTGCGCGGTTTTGCCTTGCGCGGGGCTTCTATTGGGATTCGCGCTCTATGACGCAGGCGACGTCGCTATTGAAAGGCGGGGTTCGCAGTTTCAGCACCGATTCCGCGTCGGTTTTGAGGACGCCGGAAGCTATCGGCTTTTTGCCGCGGGTGTCCCACCACGTCACCTTGAAGCGCGCAGAGGGGGCGTCTTCCATTTTGAGGGAATACTCAAACGGCCTGATTTCCGGAATCCCGCGCGCGTATAGCTTGTATTTGGCGATCGTCGACGATTCCGCGCCGGCCCTGCGGATCCACATGTAGACGGTTCCCGTTTTTTTGTCCTTGGCGGCGAAGGGCTTTACGGAAGACACGCCGCGCATGGAGCCGGTCTTGGGGAATTCGAGCCTGCCGACGCGCATGGAGGCGTTGGCGCCCTCGAGCTTGAAGGCCAGCGCGTTGTCTCCTTTGGCGAGCGGGACGGAGACTTTGCGGTTTATTTCGGCAAATTTCTTTCCGTTGCGCTCGCGCACGCTCTTGGCGCCCTCGGGAGAGATTTTCGCCCTGAAAACCTCGGCGTCGTTGGATAGGCATACGAGGTCGAAAGCCGCTTCTGCCGGCACGCTCTCTATCTCTATGTCGAGCGAATTTTTGTCGGTCGGGACGTTTTCGGCGTTTACCGCTATCATGGCTTCCGACTTCCATACGCTCGGAAGCGTGTTCGCGGAAATCGCGCCCGTCGAGAGGTCTATGTCCAGCTTCGCGATGTCGTTGGAGGACTCCCTTTCGGGGAAAGTTTCCGCAAACGCCGGATATGCGATAGTCGTATTTTCCTCGGCGGACGGGGAGGTCTGCACGATTTTTTCAGGCAGTCGCAGGGTCTCAAGGTCGGCTTCGGCAGTCTTGAAATGCTTTTCGAAGGCGGATATTTCGGCGACGGCTTCGTTTGCCGCGGCGCGCGCGGCGACTTTGCCGTAGTCGGCCATCGGCACCACGGGGGAATCCGTCATCAGCCCCGCCCACATCGAGTTTCTGATGTGCGAGAACGACGGGTCGGAGGGCGCGCCGACTTCCGGATTTGCGGAGATCGCGCCGGCGGGTTTTTTGTAGCGTTTGGAAAAGAATTCGGAGTGCTCCCACGCGCCCTGCGAAAAGTCTTTTAATCCCTCGAGCCCGAAGCCGAGGAACGCGCATGCGTCGCCGCCCCACAGGTATTCGAGCTCTCCCGAGGTGGCGGCGGTCAGCATTATCGGGCGCCTTGCCGTGGCGTCGGCGTCGCGCGCGGCGGAGGTGGCGGCGTTCAGCCACGCGGCGCGCTCGTCGAGCTTGGCAGGGTCGAAAGCGTCGATTCCGGAGAAAGGCTCCCACATCACGATCGCCTTGTTGGAGCCGAACCTGTTGACGACGTATTTTACGAGGTCGTTGTACACGCGCGCGGCGTCCTGGGACGAGAAGAATTCGTCGGGCGTCTTGGCGAGCCCGCTCTTGGCGAAGTACGAGTTCGCGTAGGGCGTCCCGAAGTCGGAGGCGTCGGCGAAGGTGACGATGACGCCCATGCCGCGCTTTTGGGCGGAGGCGAGCAGGTCGCCGAAATTTTTGAGCATCGGCTGGTTGTATTTGCCGGCGTGCGGGCCGGACGGAACTATCAGCGACGTCGGCGCGCAGAGGTTTACGCGCAGCATGTTCGCCCCCGCTTCGGCGAGGGCGTCGAGCGCCTTTTCCCTCGCCTCTCCCGAGAGCAGTGCGGGGAAGTTGACGCCTATGCCGCGGATGTTTTCGGAACCTTTCAAATAAAAGTGCGAGGGCTCCTTTTTGGATAGCCTGTATATCCCAAGCCCCGAGCCTTTGACGGCTTTCAGCGGAAATTCGGGCGAGAAAAAGTTCTGGCCGGAGGCCCTGACGGAAATCGAGTAGCGGTATTCGCCGGATTTGGGGATTATCGTCGAAAACGACCATGTGGACTTGTCGGAGTTCCCGCGCTCGTAGTGCATTGGCACGTTCACCGACACGCCGTTCGACACTCCGTTAAGGGACAGCTCGACGGCGATGTCCGAAGTGTCGAAGGGATTTTTGAAGGGGGCTTTTATGTCGATGCTGCCGGCGAACGCCTCGCCGGAGTGAGCGTTTTCGGCGTCTATGTCGAAGGATATGAAGCGCTCGTCGCGGTTGGGGTCGCGGTTTTCCACGGCGGGCTTTTCTTCCGCCTTTTTCGCGGGCTTTGCCTTCTTCTTTTTCTTTGCCTTCGTTTTTTGAACCGTCGGCTGTTCGCGGGGCTGCCTGGGCTCCTGCTTCTTGCCGCATGCGGTTATGGAAAGCGCCGCGGCTATCAACATGGATATTTTTAAAATTCTGAGAATTTGCATATTGGTTTTCCTGGGATATGGGAATATGGGGTTGGTAAAAAAATCAAAGGCTTTCGAGCTTTTTGCAGACTTCGTCTATCAGGAAGTCAGGGGTAGAGGCTCCGGCGGTGACGCCTATGGCGGAATACTTTTTTACGGCGTCGATGTCGAGCTCCCTCAGCGTTTCGATGTGGTAGCAGGGCAGCCCCGTCCTCCGCGCCATTATCGCGAGCTTTACGGTGTTGGCCGAGTGCTTGCCGCCGATTACTATTATCGCCTCCGCCCCCTCCTGCGCGAGCTGGCGGACGTCCTTCTGGCGCTCTTTTGTGGCCCCGCAGATGGTGTCTATAACCTTGGTGTTCGGGAAGCGCGCCTTGAAATATTCGGAGAGTTCGCGGTAGTCGTCGGTGAACATTGTTGACTGCGAGACCATGCATATTTCGCCGTCTATGCCGTCGAGCCCGTCTATGTCCTCGCGCGATTTCACCACAACCCCGCGGCCTCCGGCGTACCCCAGCAGGCCTATGACTTCGGGGTGGTTGGGGTCGCCGACTATGACTATCGTATATCCCTTGTTGGAGTGCATTTTTATGATGCCTGCTATCTTACCAACGTCGGGGCAGGTGGCGTCCTTGCATGGCATTCCGAGGGATTTCAGGTATTCCCTGCGCTCGGGCGACACCCCGTGGGCGCGGAATACGAGTATGCTGTTTTTGTCGGAGCCGTTTATTTCGCCCTCTATGGGCTTTTCGCTCTTGTAGTCGCCTATTTCGAGGATTCCGTCGTTTTGCAGCCGCTCCATCATCTGCCTGTTGTGGATGAGGGGGCCGTCGGTGTACACCTTGCACCTGCCGCCGTCGGTGCAGCCTATGGCTATGCCTATGGCGCGCTCCACTCCGAAGCAAAATCCGGCGCTCTTTGCTCTGATGACTTTCATTGTGCGGTAAAAATTATATCGGCGCGGCCCCCCGCTTTATTTGGGGTTTTGCGGGAAAAAGCCCCCTTTTTGAAAACTTCTTTAAGAAAAAATCAAAAAGGGCGTTTGAAAAATTGGCAACCATTTTTACGCCGCGGGCGATTTTTTTGCTGCGCGCCGGACTCGCCGGTTTTCGGGCGGGAACGCGCCCTTATTTGTTGACAGTTTGCAAAGCCGGATATTAGGATATTTTTTTAGAAAATCCGCCGCGTTTGCCTTGCGCGCTCCGCCCGCATTGTGAAACAAACGGCGTTTTTTGGCGTTGCAATTATAAAGACAGGACGTTTATGAAAATTTTAAGAAACGGAAAGGGGGCGCCCGCGCGCCGGTTTGGGCGGGCTGCGTTCACGCTGATGGAAGTGCTGCTTGCGATAGCGATGATCTCGATGCTCGCGTTTATCGTGGTGGTTAACCTCGACAAGACGATGTCCGAGAGCCAGACGAAGATTACGGAGTCTTTCGTAAACGGCTCGCTCCAGACGCCGCTTATGACTTTCAAGCTCGCCGTGGGGCGGTACCCCACGACCGAGGAGGGCTTGAAGGCGCTCTTGGAGGCTCCCGAAGCCGTGTCCGACAGGTGGAAGGGGCCGTATGTGCGCAACATTCCGCTCGACCCGTGGGGCAACGCCTACCAGTACCGCCAGCCCGCGGCGAAGAGCAAGGACGGCTACGACGTGTGGTCTATGGGCCCCGACGGCAAGAACGGCACCGAGGACGACATAGGCAACTGGTAGGCCATGCTTTCGGCCGGCTGCCATTCGGCGATTCGGGGAGTTTCGCGCGCGTTTACGCTCGCGGAGATAATCCTTGCAATAGCCATTGTTGCGGCGGTTTCCGCCCTGACGGCGTCCATGTGGCTGCCCGATGCGGCGGCGGTCGGGGACAGGCCGCCGGAGTCCGTTTTGAAGACCGCGGTGATCCGGGCCCGCGCGGAGTCCGCGCGCCTCGGCGAGCAGACCGTGCTGCACTTTGACCCCCGCGGATTCTTTTTGATTTCCGACTTCAAGACGCGGCGGGAAATCGCGCGCCTGTACCTGCGCAAGGCCGACGAGCGCGCCGCCAAAGCCGCGGAGAGCGGATCCGAAGAAAGCGCGGAGAGCGGCGGCGAGCCCCGCGAAAGCTTCGTGAAAATATCGTTTTTTGCGCGCGACCCCGAGATCGTGGAAAACCCGGGGGTGGAGTTTCCGGACGGAGAAATCCGCGAGGTGCGCTTTTCGCCCGATTCATCGATGACGCCGTTTTACGCGGTGCTGTCGTTTTCCGACTTCGCGCGCACCGTGTTTTTTGACCCGTTCTCCGGCGACGAGGACGATTCTTTGGCGAAGGGGGACGGAGAATGATAACGGGAGGCGGAGAAAGCGGCGGCGCGGCGCGGCGGGGTTTTGCGCTCCGCGGGAATCCCGTTTTTTTTCGGCGCCGCGGGGGATTTTCTCTCGCCGAGGCGGTGCTTGCGCTCGCGCTTTTTGCGGCGTCGGCGTTTGCGGTGTCGCAGATTTGCTACAACTGCGTCTATCCGCTCTCGATGGCGGATTCCGACCCCGCGAGGGAGGCCGACTTCCGCAGGGGGGTGGAGGCCGTTTTGGGAGTGGACGATTACGACTCGCTCTCCGACGAAATAGACGTCGACGGGTTTGACGGCGAAATTTTGAAGGCCAGCGGCGAGGCGGAGCCGACGGAAATCGCCGACCTTTTCAGGCTCGACATAACCGTGCGCGGGAGGTCGTTCGAGCGCAAGAGGACGGTGTTTGTCGTGCGCCCGGGCTGGTACGAAATCTCGACCGAGAGGGACGACATAATAACCGACAGAACCGATTATCTCGAGGATCTGCGCATGGAGGCCGCGAGATGACGCCCGCCCGCCCGAGACCCGCCTTTACGCTTGTCGAGTGCGTGCTCGCGATTTCCATATCCGCGCTGTTGATGTTCGGCGGGGCCGCGCTGCTCTTCGACATGTCGCGCCTGTCCGAGAGCCTCGAGAGGGGAGGGGGATTGAAATCCCACGCAGACGGGGTGGAGAGTTTTCTGCGCTCGTCGTTTTCGTCGTCGGCGATTTCCGACAGCTCTAAGCTTGGCGAGACATTCGCGTCGAACTCCGACAAGACAGTGTTTGTCGCCAAAAAGCCCGAGAGCATGGGCGCGGGCGACTGGCTGCTCGCCTTCGGGTGCGCGCACGACCACCCGTTTTACGTCTCCCCCACGGGTTTTTCTCCCGAAAAGCTCTGCTGGCTCGAGCACTCCGACGGAGCGCTTTACATAGTCTGGAAGTTCGTGAACCCCGAGGAGTACGGGCAGGATTGCGCGCTGTACAGGAGCGAGGTCTCGCGCCGTGTCGCGGGGCTCGAGTATCTTTATTACGACGACGTCGGCGGCTGGAAGGCGGAACCAGCCCTGCGCGAAACTTCCACCGGCTCCACAATGCCCGAATACCTGAAAATAATTTTCAAGGACGGCGGCGAGACCGTGGAGCGCATAGTGCGCCTGAACAATTTTACCGACGGGGGGATAAAATGACGTTCGGCAGATTTCGCGGGGCGGCGGCGCTGATTTTCACGCTAGGGCTGATTGCAATAACATCGGCGGTGGCCGCTGGGATTGTGGAGTTCGCCGCCCTGAGGCTGAAGCCGCGCGCGTCCGCCGCGCTCGAGGCCGAATTGAAGCTCGACGCGGAGAGCGCGCTGAACGCCGCCGTCGCCGTCCTGCGCGAGTACGCAGAAATCGACGGGGGGCTCTACGCCGAGAGCCAGGGCTGGGGAAAACCCCTCGCAGACGGGCGCGTCGAATTCGACGGCTGCGAGGCGGACGTGAAAATCTCCGACGAGAGCGGCAAAATACCGATTTCCTCAATGGACGCCGAGAAGTTCGTAAAGATATTTGAAGAATGGGGGATGTCGTCGGCGTCCGCGCAGCAGGCGGCCGACTGCATAGTCGATTGGTGCGATTCCGACGACGCGCGCGGCGTGTTCGGGGCGGAGTACGACGACTACGACAGGGGCGCGGCGCGCCCGCCCAACAGGGCGTTCAAGTCGTTTTCGGAGCTCGCCTTCGTTAAAAACGCTAACGAGATATTTTTCGACGCCGACGGAAATCCGACGGATTTTTACAGGATTCTTTCCGAGAACTTTTCCCTCGAAAACTTTTCCAAAGTCAATCTCAATTCCGCGTCTGAGGAAACGCTCGCCATATTGTGCGAGCTCGAATCCGAGGACTACGACCCCGATCTTTACCGCGCCATACGCGGGGAAATCGGAACCGTGGACGACGGCAAGTATTGGGTCGAAAGCCTTTCGGACATCGAGAACAGGGGCGCGAGGTTTGTCCCGCGCGCCATGGCTGCGGCGTCGGCCAGCCTGCTTAAAATAGAGGTGACGGCGCGGCGGGGAATCGCGGAATACAAGATAGTGGCGTTTTACGGAACCGAAACTTCGTCGGGGAGTTCCGGAGGTTCGGACGGCTCGCGCGCTAATTCGTCCTCGTCCGGAACGGCGGGGGCTTCATCTTCGGGCGGAAATTCCGGAGGGTCGTCGGGCTCTATGACTTCCGGAGGGAGCGGAAAATCCTCCGCAGCGCGCGCGTCGTCCATGAAAGTCCTGAAAATCCACGAGCGCGGCACTCTGTAAGCCGGCCGCGCGCTTTCCGCCAAAAGTAGCCAGCGCCTCCTGCGAAAACCGAAAAAATGAAAAACGCCGCCGGCGCGGAAGGCGCGTTCGGATTCGGCGCCAATGGGCGATACAGGACTCGAACCTGTGACATCCTGTGTGTAAAACAGACGCTCTAACCAACTGAGCTAATCGCCCTGAAAATTGCCGATAAATAATGTAGATGAGGGGAAGGCAGGCAAGCATTTTTTTCCGGAGCCGTTTTTTTTGGGCAATGGCTGGGCGGAGTTTTGCGGTTCGCCTATCGCGGTTTGGGCGAATATCAAATTCCAATGGCCGGCGCTCTGCCGCGCTTTTCTGGATTGTTCGGCGCAAGAGAAATATCCGGCGGATTTTGGGGCGGGGAGAATTTTAACCGGCTACTGTGTTTGCTGCGGCGCGGGTGGCTGGCGTTCCGGTTCCGCGCATGGGCGGAAGGCGCGCCGCGACAGCCTTCCGATAAATTTTTTGCCGTCCAGAAGTTTTGCGGCGGGAATTGATGGCGATTTAAAATTTCCGTTTTTCCCGCCGTATGTTTCATAGGAAACTTCGCTCTCGCCGCCGCCGCCGTCCCTTCCGCATAACATGCCGCCTTTCAATTCTATTGCGGAGCCCCCTAGCGCCTCGTAAACTTTTTCGTTTTTTGAGTCTATTATGTACGAGTTTCCGAAGCCGACTTCGCTTTCGAGGTATATTGCGCCGTTTGCCAGTTTGTAGACGCCGAATTTGTCCAGCCCGCACGTGTCAATCCATATCCCGACGCGCTTTCCGCTTTCAAAGGCTATGCGCCTGTCGAATTCCGGACAGAGCGCGACCCGCGCGCGCATTTCCAGAAAGCATTTTGGCGACGACGGGATTTCCAAGCTCTGCCATGTGTTGTAATACACCGCAAGGTTTGCCGCGATTGCGGCGGCGGTGACGGCGAGGGAAAGCGCGAATCCGGCGGCGAACGAGAGCGTTGCGCGCATCGCGGAAATTCCCCTTTTGAGGGAGCGCGATACGTGGAATGCGAATCCCGCGGCAAGTATTGCGGGCGGCGGAACCAAAATCAAAAGCGGCGATGCGGCAAACTTTGAAACGTACGGGAGAACCGCGAGCCAGAGCGTAAAGATTGCGCCCATAAATGCGCAAATCGCTGGAACGGTCCGGAGCGAAAACGCTATGAACCCGCCGGAACGGAGGAGCCTTGCCGACAGGGAAATCCCGATGAGCAGAAAAAACGAGAGCGGTATCCAGTGCATTTTTTTTTGGGCGCGAAAGATTAAAACGCCGTCCGCGAGAACCGAAACCCGCATTTACAATGGGGCAAAGGCCATGCCGAGTCAAGGTATTTCAGGCAATGCGGCTGGGCGTGCCGGCTTGCGGCGCGCTTATTTTGAAATTCGCGCTCCTGCCGGCGGAGCTTTCCGCGCCGAAATCGGCGGGGGCGGGTTGCGGCGGCGGAGCCCGGAAAGTCAGTTGGAACTCCTTTTGAAAGACGCGACGGCGTATATGTTCAGAGCTATCGAAAACGCGCATATCGCGAGAAATTGCGGAAGCAGGTCGGAGAACGTCGCGCCTTTCAGGTAAATTGCGCGGATTGCCTCCACGATATACCGCATCGGGTTCAGCAGCGTCATGTTTTGCGCCCAGGCGGGCATGCTCATCGTCAAAGATAGTGGGATGAGGGTAGAAGAAGAAAAAAAGGGAGGCAAA
>OLGD01002449.1_pt1 | contig 21222 bp, 17 predicted proteins | sample 1605311 | NCBI WGS metagenome assembly OLGD01 (sample SAMEA3888917, study PRJEB22519) | human gut metagenome | biome: human gut; feature: human-associated habitat; material: faeces | place: Denmark | collected 2010
CAGAGTGCGGCCAAATCCAGTTCTCCGCCGATTGTTACCGTCGGATTTGCGTTTGTTACTGTAATGATTTGAGTAAACTTATAGGCCTCTATCATCGCGCGGAGATTATCTGTTTCACTGCGGTAAAAGCTGTTGCTTTCGGTGAGAAGCCCGCGCTGGAAGAGTGTGTTTGGGCTTTCATCTGCGGTGGATGCATCCGGTTCAAATATGGCGGCGACTAAGTAGACGTCCGATGTGTCGGTGAGAAACGCATAGGCGCCGTTTTCAAATGTGACCGCCACGGCGGTATCCGACAGGGAAATTGTGCTGCCGAGCGTATATTTCTTTAGATTCAGCGACATGCCAGCCGGAATTTTGAGGTATTCCAGCCCATGCGCGTCCGTATGTGCGAGTATTTCGTTAATGTGAGGGGTATCGGCTGGGAGAATATAGCCGGTGGGCAGGGAACGACTTGCCGTGACTGTGTCAAATTGACGGAAAGTTGCCGTGGCGTTTTCATCTTTATAGGTGCCGTCAACATAGACAGAGGGGCAGGGGACGGTATAGGTTGCCTTGCCTGTCATGGTTGTTTTCAGCGCAAAAATACGGTTTTCATCATAGGCGACGACGCCCGTCGCCTCTCTTGCCGCCGCAACGTCGCGCGCAAGCTGACCGTCGGCGGCGAGAACTTCGGATACAACCGCTTTCAGCCCCGTTACATGAGCAAAAACGCGGCGGGCGTAGTGTCCTTTTCCGTTCCAGATGCCCATGACTTCAATTAGAAAACTGTAAGAGCCGCGCGTAGCCGCATAGCACTGCGCGGTGGACGGATTGGCCGCGGGGGCGTAATAGACGCTTGGCCGCAGTCCGCTTTTCGCAGTTGTTTCCATCAGGCTGTATATCATTTGATTTCCTTTGCTGTTGATGACGTTCACACTGCCGTCGGCGATTCCTTCGGTATCGGCGAGCGGCGTATTGACGGTGCCGGCGAAAGAAAAGCAAACGTCGTCGATGTCGGAAATTGAGTTGTCTGCGGGATCCACTGTGAGTACGCCGCTGTCCTCGTGGCAGTCTACATATACCGTCGGCATGAACTGACGATATACGTATACCAGATTTGCTGCCGAGGGATGGAAAAGCGAGATGAGGTCGCGGTTGGGATTTACATTGTCGGCATATGTGCGTTTAAAGCGCTGGAGATTATCAGGCGTACCTGCCGGAACGAGAATCACGGCGCCGATTTTATCCAGTATTTCCTCACCGTATGCGCCGCTCAAGGCAACGCCGAAGTTGAGAACGCCCTCTTCTCCGGCCGGTTCGTTGCCGTGGACGCCGCCTGAAACCATCAAAATGTCGCGCACGCCTTTTCTGCGGACAATTTCACCGGCTTCCTCAAATGTTGCGCCTGCGGGGATTTCGTCCTTGGTGAAAACCAGCACCGGCGTTTGATTGCCGTATTCGGTGTCGGCAAACGGATAGAAAACGTAGAGCCATTCACAAGCAGCGTCCATTTCATCTACAAAGGCGCAGAGTTCGGCATTGCGCATAAAGGTACGACTGTCTGCGTGCAGGGTGAAAGTTGGGGTCGTAAAAGGCGTATAGCCGACCAGTTCGTCGGTGCCGTAGAAGCTTTCCATAACTTCATCGGTCATGTTAGAACTGACATTTTCCATATAACTGTCCGCAATAAAAGGTTCGAGAGCCAGTGCGTATGTATGACTTTCTTCTTTGCCGCTGACATAAAAATATTTGGTTTTGTAGTCGCTGCCGCCGTTTCCATAATAAACTTTGAAGTAATAGAGACCGGGCGTCAGCGACACCTCGGCATAATTTTTGCCGCCGTCTGCTCCGTAGGTTATACCGTCTGTGATTTTTGTGTTGGTTTCGCCGTAGCGGTAAATGACGATTTTCGGCTGTACTTGGTCTGCGCCGAGCGGATTGTAGTAGTCGATGTGAATCCGCGTGCTGTCATGATAACCTGTATAGTTTACGCGGTAGATTACAGAATCGTTTGTGACCGTGCGCACGAGCGTCTCGCCTCCAGTCGATGTGTAGTTTATACTGCCGGTGCTCTCAGGATCGTTTACGGTGAGGATCACCTTTCCGTTTTCCGGTTTGCCAAAGACGGTGAGCGCGACCGTGCCGCTGAAACTGTCTGCCGCCAGCGAGGACGCCGCGCCGAGTGTCAGGCTGCCGCCTCCTGAAACAGAGGATGCGCAGATATTGCCGCCGAGAGTCAGACTGCCGCCGGCCGACAGGTCGATTGCGGTTTTTTCTCTCACACTTCCGGCGTTTCCGCTTTTGAGCGTTATGCCGCTTCCTTCACCTACGCGGGCGGCATTCAGAGCCACCGCGCCGGCAACATCACCGCCGTCCAGAAGAATGGTTGCCGCGCCGGTAACCGTTCCGCTGGTTTCGTTTTGCCCGTTGCCGTTGATACCGTAAACGGTTGTGAGGTTGTAGTAGCCGACTTTTCCGCCGTAACAGCTTGTTTTTGCGGTGCCGTCAATCGTGCCGCTGCGTGCACCTGCCGACAGCGTGACTTTGACTTCGCCGCCGTACATGTCAGCGGCAGAATGGCCGACAACATCGCCGCCAAAGCCGCCCGCATAGACGGATCCGGGGATATAGGCGTTGTCCCGGATGACAACTTTGACGCTGCCCGTGACCGTTCCGCTTTGCGCGCCGGCGCAGACATAGGTAGAGGCGCCAGCGGGAGCGGTAAAGACCGCGTTATCACGGATCGTGACCGAAATTCCGCCGTCGCCGGTGGTTACGCCGCCTGTGTAACCTCCGCCGTAGACATGGCGGTAAAGATGCGCGTTTTCGGAAACGTCAATCGTAATGTCACCGTTTGTTGTGATGTTGGCGTAACGCGACGCACCTAAAATGTTGGAATAAATCTCGGCGTTTCCGTAGATAGAAATATAGATATTGCCGTTGAACGGATAGGCCGTTCCGCCCGAAATGCCGACAAGTCCGCCGACGACACCCGGCGCCGCGGAATTATAGGATACACGCGCGCTGCCGCCGATATTTAGATAGGCGTTGCCTTGAAAGCCGCCGCGGTAACCGCCGCCGGCGATCGTGTGCAGGACTTCGCCGCCCTCAAAAGTGACATGGCTGTCTCCGGTGAAGGTCCCTTGCCAGTTGCCGCCGAAAATGCTGTGCCATGTACCGCTGCGAACCGTGAGATGAACGCTTTTGGCATTCGCGGCGGCGTAGAGATAACAACCGATGAGCGAGGGATACGCTCTTTCGTTTGATGTGCTTGTTGTGGTGCAGACGACATTTTCACCAATGGTCAGCGCATAGCCGCGCGCGGCGATCATTTGGGGAACATCCGATGCGTTGCAGAGCGTAATGCCATGCCATTCGGTTTCCGTTCCCATGCCGAGTACCTGTGAAGCTTGTGTGGAGGTCGCAGACGTTCGGTAAGAGAGGCACAGCTTGGCGCCGTTTGTTTTGGCATAATTGACGTCCTCCCAAAGCGAAGTCAGCGTGATTTTTCCGGCAGCGGCCGGTAAATTTAAGCCGGAGGTGATAGATGTTTCACCGGTGACAACAATTGTACCGCCGTCTGGCAACGCGGCCGCCGCATCTTTCAGCGTGGTATAAGCACCCTCTGTATTTCCTGTCCCATCCAGAAAAACCACATTTTCTGCGCTTACTGCGGCACAGAGCAGACAACTGCAGCAGAACAGCGCCATCAGAAAAACGGATACTTTTTTCATAAAAATACACCTCTGAACCCAAATTTTTTATTCTATATTCACTATATCACATCTTGTACTTGACGTAAAATACATATTTTGCTACAATATCATATATTAAAATGTATAAGGAGCGGATATGGAACTTCTGCAACTGCGATATTTTCGGGACGCGGCGCGGTTTGAGAATTTTTCCAAGGTGGCCGAGAAGTATTATGTACCGCAGTCCTCCATCAGCCACACGATCGCGCGACTGGAGGAGGAACTCGGCGTCAAGCTGTTTACCCGCAGCGGCCGTCGTGTCATGCTCAATGACTGCGGCAGGGCATTTTATGAGGAGATCAGCGCGGGACTGATGAAAATTGACAACGGCGTTCGCCGTGTCGGGGATTTGCACAATTACACAGTGCGGCTGGCTTCGATTGAGGGGACGATTGCGGTCATTCCGATGGTGGATGCTTTTCAGCGCATGAATCCCGATGTTAAAATTATATTTGGCAATCCTTCGGAGCGTCTTAAGGGCAATCTGTTTTATGATGTGCGCATCGGCACGCTTCCTTATCCGAACGATATGACGGATGCGCGCATGCCCTTGTTTGAGGAGCGGATTTTGGTTGCCATGGCCAAGACGCATCCGCTCGCGCAAAAGGAGAGCGTTACGTTTGATGAGATTTGCGATCTTCCGCTCATTGGACTCTATCCCGGAGAAAAACTGTATCGACAGATGCAGGCGTATTTTGAATTGCATGAATACACGCCGAATATAAAAATTGAAACCAGCAATCATGCTTCGGTGTCTGAGTTTGTACGCTGCGGGTTCGGCATTGCTTTTGTGCCGGAGATCTCATGGGCGGATGTCGCTGCCGCGGATGTTCGATTGCTGCCGATTTCGGATTTTGACTGCAAACGTACAATCTATATTTGTTGGCCGAAGGACACGCCGCAGAGCGAGGCGACAAAGCGATTTGTTGATTTTGCCGTCACTCATTTCAAAAAGCAGTGAAAAAGCGCGCCTCGGCGCGCTTCAGTATGTCAAAAAAGTGAAAATCGTAAATGAAATACGTTTACAAGGCGGACATGCGCCGCCTTGTAAACACCTTACAGGCGCGCGAGTGCCGCCAATAGCGGCGCGAAGGCGCGAGCGAACGCGCCCCATCGTCGAAAAACCTTAGTTTTTCGACGGTCAGACCACGCGATTATCGCGTGGTTGCAGCATGTCAAAAAAGCTTGTTTTTTCGGCGGTCGGCTTTTCCCGTTTTGCGGGAAATTTTATTTATGATTTGTTACACTTTCAGCGTATATTCTGTTTTTTCGATCAGACGGTCGGCTTTTTTCATGACATATCGTCTGATGAACTCTATAAGTACACAGAGGGCGTAAATGCCTATTGTTGTTATAATTAAATTAAGGATCAGATATTGGCTTGTCCAATAATTTGAGGTTTGAAAGACATCTCTATACAACCATTTTGAAATCAGCGGATTTTCGTGAATGATATATGTGCTGAACGCGCATGTCGCGAGAAAGTTGATTCTTTTACTGTTTTTTACAGTCAGTCCGTGAAAAATTTCAAACAGTGCGACGGCGCCGATAAGATTGAAAACAGAATTGTAATAGAAAGCATTTTCCGAAAACAGACTGAAAAAATAGGTTGCCACCGAACATAAAACAAAAACGAGTGTACTCTTTGAAACGGATTTAAAGCCGCTGCAATGGAGATTGATATACCCACCGGTTGATATAGGGTGAGAAAATTTGTGATTCCGTAACCGTTGTCTTTTACCGTTATATTTGTGAAAAAGGTCGGCCATATGTAGAAAAAGAACAAAAGAATCATCAACAATATCTGAAACTGCCGCTTGTTTATGGACTGAACAACCTTGTTTATATAGGGAATGAGCAAAAACAGTATACAATATATAATGACAAACCATCGGTTGGAGATAGATGCAACGCTTAATTTTATGGTTTCTGTATTGATTTGAGGATGACTGATGATGAACCACCCAAAGAATATCAGAACTCCGTATACCAACGTCAAATACAGGATTTTCAGTATTTTGGAAATGCGAATTCCATTTTTCCTGCACATAAAATATCCGGTTATAACGATAAAGGTATTGACGGAGGCAATACACAGACTTTCGGCAATATGAATCAGGTGATAGTTGACGGTACCGACCGGGATGTTACTCAGTGCTCCGCCGATATAGCCGTTGCAGTAATGCAGTACAAGGATCATGATTGTCAGGATAACTTTTAAAAGTTCAAAATTGGAATTTCTTATCTTCTCATTCATATGCATTTCCTTGTGTTTTTATTTCTTTCGAGGCTATATAACATATAATACGAATACTTAAAGCCGTCTTGAACTGCCGTCAGGTTTGTGTGCTTGCTTTGGAGGCGGCGCATAGAAAATCCATGGCTTCAAGATATCCGTCAAAGCCGTGACCGGCAATGGTTTTTTTAGCGGCAAGCGATACGTAGGAAACTTTTCGGAAATCCTCACGCGCATTCACATCTGAAATATGCACTTCAACCGTCGGCAGGCCGACGGCTTTCAGCGCGTCGAGAATCGCAACGCTGGTGTGCGTATAGGCGGCGGGATTGATCACAATGCCGTCGAAATGTCCGTATGCGCGCTGAATTTCATCCACAATCTCGCCTTCGTGATTGGACTGAAAGCAGCGGACGGAAATGCCTGTTTTTTCTCCGTGCGCCTCAATTTTTTTGATGAGATCGTCATAGGTGCTTTTGCCGTAAATATCCGGCTCCCGGATTCCCAGCATATTCAGATTCGGGCCGTTAATCACCAGAAGTTTCATATTTTGCTCCAGTTCCTTTCTTTGAAAGCCGAAAGCGCTTTCGCGGCGCTCTCATTTGCGCTGTCACATTCGGGTATGATGATGTCCGCGAGCGCCTCGTAAATCGGCGCGCGCTCGGCATACATCTGCTTGAGTGTCTCCGCGCTGCTTGACAGCGGCCGCCCGTCGGTCGCGAGATTGCACAGTGCGCGCCGCAGATATACGATGCATCCGTTTTGCCGCAGGGCGTCTCGGTTTTCGGCGCGCAAAACGGTGCCGCCGCCGCAGGCGATGATGCAGCCGCCCATTTCGGCGGTTTCAAGGCAGATTTCAGTTTCCAGGTCTCGGAAATACTGCTCGCCCCGCGTGCGGATGACCTCTCCGGCGGGCATGCCCGCGCGCTTTTCCAGAATCAGATCAAGGTCATAGAGCGGGCGTCCGGTTTTTTCGGCCAAAATTTTTCCGACCGTACTTTTCCCGCAGCCCGGCATCCCGATCAGCACGAGATTGGAGAGCGATTGCAGCATAGTTGCCAGCACGGCGGAGATTTCGGTTTCCGAATGCTTTTGTCCGCGGAAATAGCCGTCTGCGTAGGCGGCCTGCGCCACCAGCATCGCAAGGCCGCCCGCGCTGGGGATCCCGCGCTTTTCCGCTTCCAGAACAAGGCGGGTGCGCAGTGGATTGTAGATCACGTCTATCACGCCTGTGAGCGCGGGTAGTTTGGAAAGGTCAAGTGGGCATGCGGTGAGATTCGGAAACATGCCGACCGGCGTTGTATTGATCAGAATTTCCGCGTCGGCGCACATATTTTGGAGGTTTTCATAGTTGACGCTGCCTTTTCTTGATACGACGGTCACTTTACGCGCCCCGCAGGCCGCGGCAGCGGCGCGCGCCGTTTTGGAGGTGCCGCCGCCGCCGAGAATGACGACGTGTTTTTTGTCAAGCGAAATGCCCGCGCGGCGGCAGAGAAACAGAAATCCGTCAAAATCGGTATTGAAGCCGAAAAGACTGCCTTTGTAATTGGCAACGGTGTTGACCGCGCCGATACGCAGAGCTTCACCGTCCAAAAAGTCACAGAGCGGCATTACGTCCTGCTTATAGGGAATGGTGACGTTTACGCCGTCAAAATCCCGCGCGCGCATAAAGGGAACCAGCGCGTCTTTTTCAAGCTCGCACAGCGTGTAGTCGGGATTGCCGAGCAGCTTATGGATTTTGGGGGAATGGGAGTGGGGCAGATGCGCTCCGACGATTGCGTACCGCATGTCAGACCTCGGAGTAGCAGCCGAGGAAAGAGCCGCCCTCGTATTCGGCGTCGAACAAGTCGAGCGTCTCAATGAGACCGTCCGAATAGAGCGAGGAATCAAAATCCAGATAGAACATGTATTCAAAATCCTTGCCTGGGATCGGCCGGCTTTCGATTTTGGAGAAGTTTACGCCGAGGGTGGCAAATTTGGAGAGAATCGTGAACAGCGAACCGGGCGTATGGGGCAGGGTGAACATAATGCTGGTTTTGTTTGAGCCGGGATAGATCTCAAGTTCCTTGGAAATGCAGATGAAGCGCGTGTAGTTGTTGTCGCTGTCCGCAATGCCGTCGGCAAGCTTAGTCAGGCCGTACATGGCCGCGCAGGCTTCGTTGCAGATCGCGGCCGCGTCGGTGCGCTTGCTTTCCGCAAGCATTTTGGCCGCTGTAGCCGTGTTGGCGCATTCGGTAATTTTGACATTCTTGCCGAGCGATTTCAGAAATTCCTGACACTGCCCGATGGCCTGCGGATGCGAGAAAACTTCGCGGATGTCCGCAAGCTTTGTGCCTTTTTTGGCGGAAAGCGTATGGTCGATGCGCAGTTTGATGCTTTTGACAATGTAGAATTTATGGCGTTTCATCAGGTCATAGACCTCGGTGACCGAGCCGTGCAGGTTGTTGCTGATCGGCAGAATGCCGTACCGGCAAAAACCGCTGGCAACGGCGTTGAAAACGCCCTCAAAGGTACCCATATACATAATGCTCGGTATGGAGAAAAGTTTTTCGGCCGCAACCTGCGAATAGGCGCCCTCGGTTCCCTGACAGGCAACGGTGCAGGTCGTGGGCAGCATTTTCGGTGTTTTCTCGGCGGCGTCGCGGATTTTTGCAGCAAGGCTTCCGCCCGCGCCGAGCCGTGCGGTTTGGTAGGAGCGCGACACTTCAAACAGCGTGGTATACAGCACTTTTGTATAGGTGGCCATGCGGCTGTCCATGTCCTTGGTCAGGCGCGCGACGATTTCACGCTCGCGTCCCGGATAGGCGACCGGCAGATTGTTTTCTTTCTTGTATTCCGCGATATTTGCGCAGAGTTCCATTCGCTTTGCGAAAGCTTCGCGGATTCCGTCGTCAATTTTGTCAATCTGATTTCTTGCTTCATTCATGTCCATGGGTTTCTACCTCACTTAAAATATCAAGTATGCACAGCGCGGTGACTGCTTCCGCGACGGGAACGGCGCGCACTGCGATGCAGGGGTCGTGTCTGCCGTGAATTTGCAGTACGGCATTTTCACCGGTGCGAAGATTCACGGTTTGCTGTTCTTTGTAAATGGAGGGCGTGGGCTTTATTGCGATGCGGAAGAGAATCGGCATGCCGTTTGTGATGCCGCCCTGTATACCGCCGCTGTGGTTGGTCGCAGTGACGATTTTTCCGTTTTGATACGCAAAGGGATCGTTGTGTGCGCTGCCCAGCATATCGGCCGCCGCAAAGCCGCTGCCGAACTCCACGCCGCGCACGGCCGGTATGCCGAACAGCGCGGCGGCCAGCCGGTTTTCAACGCCGTCAAACATCGGATCGCCGCAGCCGGCCGGCATACCGGTGACGGCACATTCTATAACGCCGCCGACCGAGTCGCCCTCTTTTTTTGCGGCCTGGATTTTGTTCTGCATGGCGTCGCCCGCTTCATTGGATAAAACGGGGAAGGCTTTTCTTCCCGCTTCGTGCAGCCGGGCTTTTGGGTTTAGCGGATCGAACGGCGTATCCGAAACGCCGGCAGCTTTTGCAAGGTGCGCACCGATCTCGATACCGCGGCGTGAAAGAATCTGGAGCGCGATCCCGCCGGCTGTGCAGAGCGGCGCGGTGAGCCTGCCGGAAAAATGGCCGCCGCCGCGGATGTCGTTTTTGCCGCCGTAACGGACAAAAGCCGTATAATCGGCATGTGAGGGGCGGGGAAGATCCCGAAGGTTTGCATAATCGCCCGAGCGCGTGTCCTTGTTGCGGATGATAGCGGTGATCGGCGCCCCGGTCGTTACGTTTTCGTACAGACCGCACAAAAATTCGGGTATATCGTCCTCGCACCGTGCGGTGGAAAACGCGTTGCGCCCCGGTGCGCGCCGCTTTATAAAGGCAAGGAGCGCTTCCATGTCGATTCGCTCGCCTGCGGGTACGCCGTCCAGCGTCATACCGATTGCATCGGCGTGCGATTCGCCGAAAATTTCAACGGTTATGTGTTTGCCCATCTGTGAGGACATGGCATTTACCTCCGAGTTTCTGAAAGTCTTCAAAAAAGGACGGATAGGATTTTGCGACGGCTTCCGCGCCGCGCACGACCGCGCCGTCTGCGGTTTTGGTTGCCAGAATCGCCGCGCTCATGGCAATGCGGTGGTCGTTTGCCGCGCAGCATATACCGCCGCAAAGCGTGCCGCCGCGTATGGTGAATCCGTCCGGCTGACATTCGATGCGGCCGCCGAGCGCGCGGATCATTTCGGCGGTGGTATGCAGACGGTCGCTTTCCTTGATTTTCAGGCGCGCGCCGCCTCGGATTTGGCTGACGCCGTCGGCCGCTGCTAAGGCGGCGGCAAGCGCGGGAAGCGCGTCGGGCATATCTTCGCCGTTAAAGGAAACGGCGCGCAGCGGCGCTGTGGTGACGGTAATCCTGTCGCTGTGCCACTTTACCGACGCGCCGGCTTCGGCAAGGACGGCGACTGCGTTTTTATCCCGCTGCAATGCGTTGGGCGACAGACCCGTGACGGTTACATTGCCGCCGAGCGCGCCGGCGCACAGCCAGAAGATCGCGTTTGACCAGTCTCCCTCCGCTGTGTAGTCCGGAACGGCGTGAAAGCGCTGTCCGCCCGGCACGCGGTATCCCCATGCGGCTTTTTCGATTTGAATGCCGAAGAGGCGCAGCGTTTTGAGCGTCATATCCACATAACCGGCGGAGACCAGCGGCGTTGTCAGGCGGATCTCACTGTCTCCCGCAAGCAGAGGCAGGGCGAAAAGCAGTCCGCTGATGTATTGGGAACTGACATTCCCCAAAATCTCATAGACGCCGCTCTTCAGTCTGCCGCGGCAAAAGACGGGGAGAAAATTGCCGGATACCTCGGCGCCTCCGGCGCGCATGGCCTCGCACAACGGCTCGAACGGTCGGCGGCGCAGGCCTGGCGCGCCGTCCATCGTATATGCGTCGTACAGTGCCGCCGCCACGGGCAGCAGCAATCTGGCCGTGGTTCCGCATTCGCCCGCAAACAGCGCAGGCGCGCCGCTTTTTCTCAGATTGCCCTTGATCTCGGCGCGCCAACCGTCCCGCTCGCTGTGAAAGGAGATGCTTGCGCAGAGCGCGCAGAGCGCATCGGCTGTTGCTTTGATATCGTCGGAAAGCGTAGTAAAACGAATGCATGAGCAGCCGTCTGAAAGCGCGGCGGCAATCAGAAATCGGTGGACATCGGATTTTGAGGAGATCGCGCGGATGGAGCCGGACAGCGGGGTGTTTTCGATTTGAATATCCATATACGCCTCACAATCCCGCGTCGATCAGGGCGCGCACGTCGGAAGCGGGACTTTTCCGAATGACGCTGTCGCCGATACATTCGGGAATAATCAGGTTAATAAAAGCGCCGTCCGATTTTTTATCGGAGAGGGTGAGCGCGGCAAGCGTATCCGCGTCAAAATCACAGCGATCGGGCAGGGAACATGCGCAAAGCGCCCGCTCTATGCGCGCCGCGGTTCCCGCGGCAGCCATGCCGAACTGTTCCGCGCCGCGCGCAACGACGGCCATGCCGATGGCTACCGCGTGTCCGTGCGTGATACGAAAATTCGACGCGGCCTCTACCGCGTGTCCCACGGTATGACCGAGGTTCAATAGCTGCCGTTGTCCCCGGTCAAATTCATCGGCGGACACAACGTCTCGCTTGATCTCGACGCAGCGGGCGATCAGCGCCTCTAAGTTTTCATTTTTATAATTCTGGATCCGCTCAAACAGCGCTTCATCGCAGATCACGCCGTATTTCAGCATTTCAGCAAGGCCGTCCTGCCATTGAAGCGGTTTCAGCGTTTGAAATGTATCCGTGTCGCAGAGCACCAGCTTTGGCTGATGGAATGCGCCGCACAGATTTTTTCCGTGTGAGAGATCGACGGCGGTCTTTCCCCCGACCGAGGAATCCACGGCGGCGAGCAGCGTGGTCGGCAGTTGAACATAATCCACGCCGCGCAGAAATACGGCCGCCGCAAATCCTGCCATGTCGCCGGTTACGCCGCCGCCGAGCGCTAAGATCAGATCGCTGCGGCAGAAATGCTTTTGCGCAAGCGTTTCTAAAAGCTGCTCAAGCGTGGAGAGCCGCTTTTGCGCTTCGCCGTTTGGAAAAATAAAGGAAGAGCAGTCAAATCCGGCGCTCTGCACAGCGCGCGCAAGACGGTCGCCGTACAGCGGAAAAACAAGGTCGTCCGATACGATCATGACGCGCTTGCCCGGAGCGATTTTGGCGATTTCGGTTCCGGCCTTGTCAAGCAGGCCGGCGCCGATGTGTACGTTATATTCTGTACTGGTATGGATCGGGATGGTTGTCATTTTTTTCCTCACAGTCTGTCGGCTTCGATTTTTCGGGCGTTTCCGTCGGCGAGCAGCGTGTGCATCGTTTGTCTGTCCTCGTTGTCGAGCGCCTTTTTGTATTTTTGAAGATTTTCAATCAGTTCTTCGATCATACCGGAAAGGTTTTCGCGGTTTTCAAAAAACAGTTCGGTCCACATATCCGGATTCAGCCTTGCAACGCGCGTCATGTCCCGAAACGAACCGGCCGAAAAGCCGCCGTGCTCGGTTGCGTATTTGCCCTGTACATAGGCGCTGGAAACGACGTGGGCAAGCTGAGAGGTAAACGCAATGATTTTATCGTGCCGCGAATAGGTGCTGCGCGTGATACGGCAAAAACCGATGGCGCGGCAGAGTTCGGATACCGTTTCAATGGCCTGTGCGTCTGCGCAGTATTCCGTGCAGAGAATCATGGAAGCGCCCTCGAAAAGGGAAGCGAAAGCGTAATCAAAGCCGCTGTGTTCGATTCCGGCCATCGGATGTCCGCCGATGAAGCGGAGCGAGGTGCCGGAGACCAGAGCGCCGATTTTGTTGCAGACCTCGGTTTTGATGCCGCAGGTGTCAAGCAGAATGGCATTCTGCTTGAAAACGCCGAGATTGCTGCGGACAAATTCAATCGCGGCTTCCGGGTAGAGCGCAATGAGGATAAGGTCGCAGTTTTTGATGTTTTCGGCCGTAGCCGCCTCGTCGATTGCGCCGACCTCCAGCGCCCGTTCGACAACCGCAGCGTCCGCGTCCGCGCCGATTACCGTATGCAGTGTACGCTCCTTGATCGCTTTTGCAAACGAGCCGCCTATAAGTCCGAGTCCGCAGATGAAAATCTTCATATCTTTTTGTCCTTTATTCATAGTATAGCAGCTTTCGGTCGATTTTTCAATCATCCTTTGTATGCGTAAGGACGCACGGCCTCAACCGCCTGCATCACGTCGTCAAACGCTTCGGGCGTCAGCGACTGCTTGCCGTCGCAGAGCGCATGCGCGGGATCGTTGTGTACCTCCACAATCAGGCCGTCCGCGCCGGCGGCGGTGGCCGCGATGCACATCGGTTTGACAAGCCGCGCAACGCCGGTCGCATGGCTTGGGTCGATGATAACAGGCAGATGCGTGCGTTCTTTCAGCACCGGGATCGCACAGAGATCAAGCGTGTTGCGCGTGGTGGCCGTTTCAAAGGTGCGTATGCCGCGCTCGCAGAGGATAACCTGCTCGTTGCCGCCGGCCATGATGTATTCGGCGCTCATCAAAAGCTCTTCGATCGTGCTGGCCAATCCGCGTTTGAGCAGGATCGGCTTATTGGTATGTCCGAGTTCTTTGAGCAGTTCAAAGTTTTGCATGTTCCGTGCGCCGACCTGAATGACGTCCACTTCTTCAAAGAGGGGAAGCTGGGATATATCCATGATTTCGGTCACGATCGGCAGTCCGGTTTTCGCTTTGGCTTCGAGAAGCAGTTTGATTCCCTCGCCGCGCATACCCTGGAATGAGTAGGGCGATGTACGGGGCTTGAACGCGCCGCCGCGCAGAAGCTTGGATCCGCTCTTTTTTACATCGGAAGCCACTTCGCAGATCTGCGCTTCGGATTCGACGGAGCAGGGGCCGGCAATGACCGCGAAATTCCCGCCGCCGATTTTGACGCCGCCGATGTCAATGACCGTGTCCATCGGGTGAAATTTGCGGTTGGCGTTTTTGTAGGGTTCCTGAATGCGCTTGACGTTTTCAACAATATCCAGCGCGCCGAGCAGATCGATGTCTACCTTGGAGGTATCGCCTACAAGTCCGAGAATCGTAGAGTTTTGTCCTTCGCTTTTGTGGACCTCCAGCCCCATGCCCTGAATCCAGGATTCAAGCTGTTCAAGCTGCGCCTTGTCCGCGTTTTGTTTTAAAATAACAACCATGATATTCGTCTCCTTAAAAATAATAATTATAAAATCATTCAAATAAACCAAAATAAAAACGGGGCTTGCAGCTTATCTTGCTGCAAGCCCCGTGTATATCCGCAGAGTTCAATTCTTATGCGGTCACAGATTTTTGAACAGCAAAATAAGCCTTATCCATAAAATAGATAAAGCAAAAATAAAAATATGCAAATATGCTGTTCAGGCACATGTTCCGCATGATTCTTTGAAGACCTTTCTTTGATTTCCTAAAGTGTAGCACAAAAAAGGGCGCAAGTCAACAGGAAAATTGAAAATTTATTTGAGCAAAGCTATAGAAATATTTCCGTACTTATGCTACAATTTGGGTAGAATACATTAAAATGTTTGAAAATGAGGGAATGAACATGCCTGTATTATACGGCGGATATACAAAAGAAGAAATTTTATCGAAAGTCGATCATACGCTTTTGCGGCAGGACGCCGTCTGGCCGCAGATCCGGCAAATTATAGATGAGGGAATTACTTACGGGACGGCTTCGATCTGCATTCCGCCGTCGTTTGTCCGGCGCGCCGCCGAATATGCGGGCGGTGAGATCAAAATCTGTACGGTTATCGGTTTCCCAAACGGATACAGCACTGCGGCGGTCAAGGTTTTTGAAACGGAGGACGCGGTTAAAAACGGCGCGGATGAAATTGATATGGTCATTGACATCGGCGCGCTTCGCGCGGGTGATTACGCCGCGCTGCTGGACGAAATCCGCGCAGTTCGGGCGGCATGTTCCGGAAAGATCCTGAAAGTGATTATCGAAACCTGTCTGCTCAGCACAGACGAGAAAATTCGTATGTGCGAAATCGTTTCCGCGTCCGGCGCGGACTATATCAAGACCTCAACCGGCTTTGCCGGCGGGGGTGCCACCACTGCGGATATTGAGTTGTTTGCCGCCCATGTCCGGGGAATCAAAATCAAAGCGGCGGGCGGAATCCGCAGCATCGAGGATGCGGCGCATTTTATGCGGCTCGGCGCGGAACGTCTGGGCACAAGCTCGCTGATCCGGCTTTTTGAGGAGGAGAGAGCGTGAAACGTGTATTTTTGATCGTTCTGGACAGCCTCGGCATCGGTGCGATGCCGGACAGTGCGGATTTCGGCGACAGCGGCGCGGATACGCTCGGAACGATTCGCCGCTCGGTTCAATTTGCACTTCCGGTTCTGCGGGAATACGGCTTATTCAATATTGACGGACTCAAAGGCGGCACGGAAGAACCAAAAGGCGCGTATGCGCGCATGACCGAGGCTTCGCGGGGCAAGGATACGATTATCGGCCATTGGGAAATGTGCGGCGTTTTGTCTGCACGGGATTTGCCGGTGTATCCGCATGGATTTCCAAGGGATATTATGGATACTTTTGAGCGGCTGACAGGCCGCGGAACGCTCTGCAATCTTCCGTATTCCGGTACGCAGGTCATTGCCGATTACGGACGGGAGCATGTCCGCACCGGAAAGCTTATTGTATATACTTCGGCCGACAGTGTGTTTCAGATTGCCGCGCATGAGGATGTCGTACCGGTAGAGGAGCTTTACCGCTGCTGTGAAATTGCCCGTGAAATTTTGCAGGGCGAGCATGGCGTCGGGCGTGTGATCGCCCGGCCGTTCACCGGGGCGTTCCCGTATACGCGCACGGCGCGGCGGCACGACTATGCGCTTTTGCCCCCGCATGAGACGCTGCTCGACCGGTTTTTTGCGGCGGGGCTTGATACGGTTGCCGTCGGAAAAATCAGCGATATTTTTGCCGGACGCGGAATCGGAAAATCGGTTAAAACCAGCGGAAACGCGGACGGTATGCAGAAAACGAAAGCGCTTTTGGAAACGGATTTTCACGGACTTGCCTTTGTCAATTTAGTGGATTTTGATATGCTGTACGGTCATCGGCGGGATATTGACGGCTATGCTGCCGCCCTCAGCGCATTTGACAAATGGCTTGCGTCCTTTATTTCGGATATGCGTCCTGAGGATCTTTTGATGATTACGGGCGATCATGGCTGCGATCCCGGTTTTCGCGGGACCGATCATACCCGCGAGTATACGCCCTTGCTTGCGATCGGTCGGAATGTGCGCCCGGTCAATCTCGGCACACGGCGCAGCTTTGCGGATATCGGCGCGACCGTGGCTGAATATTTGAGCGTTGAATACCCGCTGCCGGGCGAGAGCTTTTTGCGGCGGATATTGTGAGGAAAATATGACGAAAGAAGAATTGATTCGATGTGCCGAAAAGGCTATGCAGCGCGCATACGCGCCCTATTCGTGCTGCTTTGTCGGCGCGGCGCTGCTGGCTGAAAACGGACAGGTTTATCTCGGCTGCAATCTGGAAAATGCGGCGTTTGGTTCGACGATTTGCGCGGAGCGCGCCGCGATAGCCTCTGCGGTGTCGGACGGGCAGCGCCGTTTTTCGGCCATTGCGATTGCAGGCGGAAAGAACGGAAAAATCGGCGCGCCCTTTGTGCCGTGCGGCGTTTGCCGCCAGGTTCTGCGTGAATTTTGCGGGGATGATTTCCCGGTTTATGTCGCGTGCGAGAATAGAAAAATTTTGTCTTATACGCTCGGCGCGCTTCTGCCTGAAAGCTTCGGCGGGGAACATGTGAAATAGTTATTTCAGATGAAAATCGCCGCGAATGCGGCAGATACTTTGCTGCCATATTATTATGCTTATGCAGTTGCGATGCTGCGGGGAAAAGGAGGATTTTATGCTGCCTGACAACAATCTGCAATATCATATCGGCTGCAGCGAGGGGGACGTCGGACGTTATGTGATTTTGCCCGGCGATCCCGCCCGGTGCGAAAAGATTTCCGCGTATTTTGATGATGCGGTTTTCGTTTCGCAGAACCGTGAGTTCACCGTTTATACCGGCACGCTGCTCGGCGAGCGGGTGAGTGTTTGTTCCACCGGCATCGGAGGACCGTCCAGCGCAATCGCGATGGAGGAGTTGTTTGCACTCGGCGCAGATACGTTTATCCGGGTAGGGACGGCGGGCGGAATCGACCGGCGGGTTCGTGCCGGCGACTGTGTGATCGCGACCGGAGCGGTGCGGCAGGACGGTACCAGCCGTGAATATGCTCCGGCTGAATATCCGGCGGTTGCCGATTTTGAGGTCACGCAGGCCTTGGTCTGGGCGGCGGAAGAGGCGGAACTCCGGTTCCATACCGGTATTGTGCAGAGCAAGGATTCCTTTTACGGACAGCACAGTCCGCATCGTATGCCGACCGAGACGGAACTGCTCGGCAAATGGGAAGCTTGGAAGCGGCTCGGCGTGTTGTGCAGTGAGATGGAAAGCGCGACGCAGTTTGTCGTTGCCGATTCACTCGGCGCGCGCTGCGGGGCGGTCTTTCATATTGTCTGGAATCAGGAACGAAAAGAAGCGGGGCTGGACGATATGGATGAAATGAAAACCGATACCGACCTTGCCATTCGGCTTGCGGTGGAAGCGCTCAAAATCCTGATTGAACGCGACCGCGCATAGAATGGGTTTACAGCGCGGCGCACGGCGAATGAATCTATGCCGTATTCGGACGTAAAAATTCGCGGCAGTATTTGCCCAATAAAAGGCAAATACTGCCGCGAAACGGCGGACAGAACAGACTTCGCAAGCCGGAGGCCGTTCGTCCGAATCAGTTTTCGTTTATTTGTTCGCGTTTTCGAGCATATCGACGATCGCTGATTTTGAGGTCAGTCCGATATGCGAGTCGGCCATATCTCCGTTTTTCATGACGACGAGCGTCGGAATGCTCATGACGGAAAATTCGGCGGCCAGTGACTGCGCTTCGTCCACGTTGACCTTGCAGATTTTAAACTCGGGGTGTTCCTCTGCGATTTCGTCTACAATGGGAGAGACCATTTTACAAGGACCGCACCAGTCGGCGTAAAAATCGATCAGAGCGACGCCGGCATAATTCTTGATTTCATTTTCAAAATTTTCTGCATTCAGTTTGATAACGGACATACTGTTGCACCTCTTTGCATGTTAATTTTCGGTATGCGGATGCCGATACCGATTTTTCGATGAATATAGTATAGCACAAAAAACCGATACTGACACTATAATTTACAAAAAAATTATTTAGAGTCCGAATTTGCACGGAGAACAGAATAGGGCTGGGGCCGTGCTTTGAAAATAGGATTACAATTGTGATTTCGGAGGTTTATTATGTTTGACGTTTGCGTGATCGGCGCCGGTCCTGCGGGCATGAGCGCGGCGATTTATGCCTGCCGTGCGGGACTGCGCACGGCAATTTTTGAAAAGACGGTTTGCGGCGGCCAGATGGCCAATACGCCTGAGATCGCCAATTATCCGGGGATTTCCGAGACTTCCGGCGCCGCGCTTTCCGAATCCATGCGCGCGCAGATGCTTTCGCTCGGCGCGAAGCTTTATACGGAAGAAGTGGTGTCTATATCCGGAAATACCCCTTTTTTGCTGAAAACTGCCTCGGAGCAATATACCGCGCAGTCATTGATTCTTGCCAACGGCGCCGAGCGCAGAAAGCTCGGCGTACCAGGCGAGGATCGTTTGCTGTATCGCGGCGTGTCTTTTTGTGCGGTCTGCGACGGCATGTTTTTCCGCGGAAAGCGGGTCGCGGTTGTCGGGGGCGGCAATACCGCGCTTGAGGACGCGCTGTATCTTTCGGGCATTTGTGAAAAGGTATATTTGATTCACCGCCGGGATGCGTTCCGGGCGCAAAAGGTGTTTATTGATCGTATTTCGGCTGCGGAGAACATTGAAGTTCTGTATAATACAACCGTTAAGGAAATCCTTGGGAAACAGAAAACGGAAGCACTGCTGCTTCAAACGGCTGAGGGAGCGCGGAAAATTGAGGTTGCCGCTGTGTTTGTTGCGGTGGGACTTGTTCCTGACAATGCGCGCTTCAGTACGCTTGTATCGCTGGACAAAGCCGGATATATTGAGGCGGATGAGGATACGCACACAGTGCGCCGCGGCATTTTTGCCGCGGGCGATACCCGGGTCAAGATACTGCGGCAGATCGTTACGGCGGCGGCGGACGGAGCTAAGGCCGCAACAGAAGCCGAAAAATATATCCGCAGTCTGTGACGGCTTCGCAAAACGAATGTTTCCGATATAGCATCCCGGACGTGTCTGTATTTTTGATTCATAGGATTCCATGCATTTTCGGAAAACGGACATTTCATTTTTATATGATAGAATAACAAAAAGGCAGACCGCGGAAAATCTTCGCGCGTCTGCCTTTTGTTTATCGGCGCCGTTATTTCGTATTTCGGCGTATTGGGGAGGCTATTCAAAATGAAACTGGAATCCACCGAGGAAAGAGACTATTGCTTCCACTCGTTGACCGCCATAGCGTAAGCCTCGTTGACTTTGGTAAGCAGTGTTTCGGCGGCCTGCTTGTTTGCTTCATACCGGGAAGAAAAATTGGTTTCGTCATTGCTGATCATATAAATCAATTGCTTGTTGTATGTGCCGATTTGGTAAATGTACCCGATATCATAAACAAGGCTGTCAAAGATAATATCCAGCATCTCAACGGATTCTTCATCGCGCGTGCTCTGTCCGACAAGCGTTACATCGTAATATGCGGGCCGAACGATTTTTTGCCCGTGGTAAGCAAGCGCTTCGGTGATGACTCCGGTGCGTTCAATATCTTCCTGATTCAGCGGTATACAGACGAACTGTGAGATAAAAGGAAATATCGTGCTGTGATAGCCGTCCTGTTCTTTGTCCAGCATGGGATAAGGCAGGATTCCGAAATCGCTTTCCATTTCACGGTATCGGGGGATCATTTTCATATATGTTGTCCAGAAAAGACCATGCTCACCGTTCCAGAGCGTATCTTCAAACGTTCTGCCGGAGCCGTGGCGCTGATACATAAGCGCATAATCTTTGTTGTATGCAATATTCAAGTATTGTTCAATGGCGGAAAGCGTTCTCTCGGTATACAGCGTCAGTTCGATTTCGCCGCTGTCATTGACCACAGCGCAGCGTTCGCCCGCCGCATTGACCATGCCGAGCAGGGAGTCGTTCAGGACAAGCAGACCGTAGCGGTCATTTTCATCCATACTATCGTCTTGATTCAGATCTTCTGTTACCGTTTTGCAAAGTTCGGCAAAATTTTCAATGGTCCAGGTCTTGTTCTTGACCATGTCATACGGATTTTCAATACTGTAGTCTGCGGCGATTTTTTTATTGAACATAATGCAAAAAGCGGCGTCGGCGCGGGATTGACTCAGTTCCCCAGCGGTAAAGAACACGATATCCTTTACACTAAGGCTTTCCACCGCGTTTTGATCCCACCATGATTTTGTAAGATCAATACCGGGTACGGAGTTCATATCGTAAAGATATCCGTTGTATGCGGCGGTGGACACATCGTACCCGCCGATCAGCGCAAGATCATAGATAAAATCGCCCGAATTTGCCGCGAGGCTTAGCTCCATAAAGCCTTGTCCGCTGCCGGAGGTATTGCCGGAACTGATTGCGGTTTCCGTAATCTGAATATTATAGTTGCTTTCAACCGTCAGTTTGCGCTTGTACTGCGCTTTGTCGAGCGCGAGCGCGGGTTCTTCTTCGTACATAAAATCGTTATAGTTGCCGCCGCTGCCGGACGTTAACACTTTGAACTCATATTGGTTATAGTCTGCGGTAAGGGGAACTTCCAATTCTTCTTTGGCGGCAGTTGGAACGGTAATTTCTTCGGATTGAGAAGTATCTGTATTCTTCGGTTTTTCATCATCGTCGCCGCATGAAACAAACGACAGGCAGACAAGCAGCGCCGAAAGACAGACGATAAGCTTTCTTTTCATGAATCATACCTCCTGATTGGCTTTTTTATGTATTCATGATAATAGAGCGCGGAAACGATTACAATGTAATTTTCAACTGTTCAATTGTAATTTTCGGTTAATCAAAAAGCATACCGCTTTTATGGCGGTATGCCGAGCTTGTCGATAAAGATAAGCTTGCAAATGAAATACGTTTACAAGGCGGACATGCGCCGCCTTGTAAACACCTTACAGGC